>Ga0247824_10001990_pt1 | contig 11410 bp, 14 predicted proteins | sample 13C_PalmiticAcid_FD_194412 | JGI IMG/M metagenome (GOLD analysis project Ga0247824, IMG submission 194412) | Soil microbial communities from agricultural site in Penn Yan, New York, United States - 13C_PalmiticAcid_Day48 | ecosystem: Environmental > Terrestrial > Soil > Agricultural land...
ACTAAACCCTGTCTCTCCACCCACATCCTGTTCGAATGGAAGGCATATGTTATATCGCCTCTCCCTTAGAAAACGCACCTCCTCACCCTCAATTCCTCATCGTGAGACCGATGCAGTGGTGTTCTATTTCTGCCTTCCATGATGTTTCACGCATACCATACTACGTACCAAACGGCCTTCAAGTGCTCTGCACCCATAGGTCGCTCGCCAAAAGAAAATGCTCTGTAGCCATCAGAGCACAGTGGGGTCGGATAGTCAATGCCTGGTGGTCCACTGTTGGATCCTTGATAACTGAACAGCACAAGTGTCGTACGTTGTAGTACGTTAGAGTGGAGGAAACGCACACGTGCTAGGGGCTTCTAAAAAGTCGCCGTGAGTTCGCTATGACGCGGTTACAGGCTGAGACGAGTTCAGGGACATTGCTTTGCCTTGGGTCATGTAAGCAATTGGGTGAGCAGAGTGAAAGTTGAGCGATTTGATCCTTCTGCTACGTATCAGAATCTCTTGCAGATGGGCGCCAACCCAGCAGCACCTTGAGCAACCAACAAAGACAGTCGTCGACAGAACGTGCCTGGCACCTGGGCAACCTGATGGGTGAGTTTGCAGAAGGCTGGCACTCGATTTGACCAGCAAGAGCCTTTCACACGAGGAATCATGTTGGCCCGCGCTGAATGACATCTATCATGTCCGACGACTGTGGTACCAACCCCTTCTCTTTGTCACCGCCTGGCATTATTACAAGCTCTACCCTCGTCGTTTCTCCACTCACCTCTTTCGTCTTCTCATTCCTCCTCCTCCACGCACCTGATCATCAGCTCGCCTTCACTTGCCTCACCAGCCTATCAACGTTGCTGTCTGCACTATGACACAGTCCTCCCGAGTGACTTCGCCCTCGTCGGAGCACTCTCCTCGAACCTACTCTTCTCCTCACCATGCTGATCCGAGATCTGTTGCGACGGGCATACACCACTTTGAACATATCGCAGGCGCATACCCTGGAGTCATCGTCGTCGACCCAGTACGTTAGCTTTCCTTCCCTCCCTTTGTCATGAAGACATCCGGTGACGACTCTCTCTCTCTTCTCTACCTACCGTTCATCTAAACCAACTTTCTATGATCCGTTGTTCCTTGCGTAGAGCATGGTCCCGCCAGGATATGTGATCGGACAGATGGCAGCCCCACGAGTTGAGGAACCTGAAGAGCCTCTCTATGTTAATGCCAAGCAGGTGAGTGCTGATTGCTTTCCCCCTTCCTGAGGCTAGATTGTTCACCAACGGTTGTTCAGATAGACACAACCCAGTGAAATGATTGGCCTATGTCAACAACGAACAACCCAATTCCATCGCGACCCTAGTTTCTCACGACGAATATTGAACATCTATCTTTTTAGTACCATCGCATCCTCAAGCGGAGAGCAGCTCGTGCAAACATTGAGGCACAAAACCGACAAGCGCAACGAGGTCGCAAGGTACACACAGAAAGTTGATTGATCACTTTTCTTTGTGCACGTTTGGACTATGCCCTGTATCCTTCTTCTCTTTCTCTCTGCCATGCCCAAAAAAAAAAAGATGGAGATAGAAGAGCGAGAAGGAATGGGGATTTCCTTTGCTCTGTGTGCGTGCATGTGTTGTTGTTGTTGTTCTCTGTTTGATCCATCTATCCGTCCTTCCCATCAAAGTGTTGGTGAAAAAAAAAAAGAAGCGTTGATTAACGTTCCTTGCGTTCAACTTTTCACCAGTTTATGCACGAGTCGCGCCACTTGCATGCCATGAGACGCCCACGTGGGCCAGGCGGACGATTTCTGACGGCCGCTGAAATAGCAGCTCTTGATACACAAGGGGAACTCAACAACAGCAGCAAAAGCAATGGCAGCCAATCGACAGGAGGATCAAAAGATGGCGCCAATGGAAGCAGTAGTAGCAACAGCCATGACATTCCTCACACCAGCAGCAGCAGCAGCAGCAGCAGCAGCAGCAGCCGCAACCACAGCAACAATCACAATGGACACTATTTCCCAGCCAAGACAGTAGCACCATCACAACCAGCCCATGGATTCAAAGCCATGCCCCCAGCAGATGGGCAACGCGTTTCATATCAGGCATGAGCAAAAGAAATGATACCAGCCGTATATTGAACACGTCCCATTCAGAGGCCACAGGACCTCGCTAGCATTTCAGTACTTCGGCATCAACCTCAAAATAAAGAACACTATAGAGACAAAGTCTTTATTGGCTTCCTGCCTTCTCAATGTCTGGAAGGTCTTGGTGCTGGAGCGACTCGAGGTACTGGTCATGGTTCACACGAGCACACATCTCGGCCAGCCGGTTGTTGCGGAATTTGTGAAGGAACAAAAGGACGAAAAAGACAACAAACAATCCGATCGCAATACCGATGTAGTAGGCTGCACAAATCGCCCCCTGATCCCAATTCAAGAATGGATAAACCCAGCGGTCCTCCGTTGCATGGACGACAAAAGTCAAGAGCATGTAAAGCACCATGACTCCGGCAACAACGAACGAGTGGATGGGCTCGAGCGTGTGTCGGTTGAAGACCAACTCAAAGATCGCGAAAGCACCGTCCAATGCGTGAACAGAAATGTTCTGCCAATTTCCAAGCGCACTCTTGGTCCCACCATTGCTGAGCAAGGTCCAGAAGACAACCGGGACAATAAAGTGGAAGGTTACCACGGTGGAATAAAGAAGCCAATGGATCCAGCCCCACCATGGGGACCTGTTCTTGAGCCATTGAGCCCGTTCGTGGCTGGGTTGTCTCAAATACCCAATGGACCATAATGTGGTGCACTATAGTACGAGACGAGAGAAACGGAAAATTAGCACTCAGTCACCGCTAGAACCTGGTCGTGTGAGGTAGTTCTCAAATAGGCATGTGAACTCCTGTTTAACCGTGGGATTGACCATCTAGATTCCGCTTAAAAGCCAGAAAACTAGAATAGAACAAGTCCCACAATCGCCTTCAAGCGCCGCCATGTCCCGTTGTGAGGAGGAATAACAATTGAAATGAAAGTGGCGCAATTGCTCTCCCACTTTCCCTCGATCGGTGGAGAAAGAAATGATCAGGCGATGTTGCACAACGGAGAAATGGTTCCGCGCCCCTTACCATGAGATAAAAGGTGAGTCCGAGGTATGTGAGATTGGTGAAGAAACTCAAGTATGTGGTTGCCGACGAGGCGGTGGACCATAAAGAGACCACTACAATCAATGAGTATGTGCAGAGGATCCCACGCAAGATTGCAAGCGTTTTAGGACGGACGATGTTGGAGGTGACAATCCTGTCCGGCTCAAAGTTGTCAAGTCTGAGAAGTCGTACAATAGATCCTCCCATGGCTGGTTTTTTTTCTAATGGCGATGACTTTCTGTGCTTAATAATGCGTCAATTGGTGTTGAATGTGAACGACGAGTCGAACAGTGGTGTGGCTGCAATTGAAGTCGGGAGGGTTGTTCGAGTGTGGAGAGAAGAGTGTAGAGTGAAGAGTAGTTGTCAAAAGACACAGAAAGTGTTGCAGTTCGCCACCAGGGTGTCAAGAAGGAGTTGGATGAAGAGAGGAAAGAGGTGGGAGGGCGAAGAGGAAGTCCTTGTGGAGCTCACATTTTATATACCTCGCCCAAGGAGTAATCCAATTGCATACGAAACAAACAACGAAACAAACGTAATCTTGCGACTCGGGGATGTGGAGAAGACGCTCGCTGAAGATTCATGCACGGTACACAGTTTCTATTTTCTCGACGGTCAGCTGAAAGGAACTGCGTGGGACTCGGTTCGTTGGCGCAGTTATCGACAAGCCGGAGTTGTTATCCACGATGAGGGTTTTCTTGCGAGCCACTTGATCCCACTGTTGAATGGGCGAGGCTCGAAAATTGAGAGTCCCTCGCCCGGGTGGGTGGACCATCGCATTGAAGCTTGTCGTTCATCGCCTCCCATGCACGTGAGAACAGGGTGCACTGCGCTTGCAACAGACGACCCTTGTGGACGACACATTGAGAAAAGGCGCAAGGCGAAGAACCTCGGTCGTACTCGACTCGGAAAATGACTCTTTCCCGGTCATAGCTACCCCCTGCTTGCCTCGGCTTCGTATGCTGGCGGCGGTACGTTGTTGATGTCGGGATGTTCGATGGAAGAGTTGGATATCACCACTGTGCGCAATAAAGCTGGCTGTGCAAGTCGAAGGATTTGTCCACCCGAGCTGTAGCTGTCCAACGTCGGTATTCCAGTCATGTCTAAAAAGGAACCCCTCGTCCTTGTCCTTGAGCTGAACGCCTCCTGGTGGACAGATGGTGGCAATGGCAGCTCTTGCTCATGGATAAAGATGGGATCTCGGATGTGGTCCTGGTAAAAAGGTGGCTGTGTAACATCACGGGAAATGATCAGCAACTTCAACAGGCCATCCTTTCAACCTCATGCCAAAGTCATGACGAAGCGATCAACAGTGAAAGCTGTCTTACCGATGACTTGCTGCGCTCTGTGGCGTGCCTCTTCCCCGTACCCGAGTCGCTGCTTCATCTCCTGTCGATCCTTGCGATAAACGTGGACACCAACCATGCCCAGCAGTGCAAACAGCCCCACAACGGCAGACACGTAGATTACGGCAGCGACATGTTGTCGTGCCCTGTACTTTACTCTCCTTGTCCTGATCTCTTGCTGCAACGGGTGAGCACTTGCTTTCTCGATAATACCTGGAAACGTGAAGGGTGAAGGGAGACAAGAAGCACCAGTCCAATATATATTCATGCTCCGTCTCTTTGTCATCACCCAGCTTTCCTTCGCAGTTTGATCAGTGACTCCTACTAGACACCGCCATGTGGATCATGGACTATGCTGAGATCGACATTGCGCTGTAGAAGGTGATGGTAGCGGAGCTAGCCTGGCTTTCTAGATGGTTCCGCATGGCAACTTCACGTTTGTACTAAGAAGAAAGCAACTGCAGGTCAGGTCGATTGCAATTCCCAACAAGTGACAAAATGGTGGCAAACCCACGATGCGTAATTAGCGATCGGTGGGAAGTTTACTCACGTCTACTTTGTGCATCCTTCTATTTGGCGTAGTCCGCAGCTCTTGTACAGGAACAACAAACAGCCCTGCATCCCCTCACACGAATTCGCTTTTTTTGCATGGTCGTGGAATGCAATTAAGTCTAATGATGATGCACGGTACTTCAACCTAACCCTTTATTCGATTCAAGGCAGCGTTTCGAAGTTTGCCACCGAAGTAACATTGTTCAGGAGAGAGCCTCAACATCCGATGTGCTTACTAAGGCCTTCTCCTTTTCCGTCCGACCGTCGACATGCTTATTGCCTCGGAACCTGATCGAAGGTGGTGTAGGTGTATACTCGAAACTCAATCGTGCATGACATTGAATGACACCCCCACATGGCGGATTGCTTTCTAATCATTCCAACCCTCATCATCCTTAGCCCTTCATTGTTTGTTGTTGCAACTCTCGTTGAGGACACCTTATTGCAATCCCATCCAAGGGGAAGCCAAATGGGCTTGTCATCCAAACAAGTTTGCGACGAGGGCACACGAATTGGCTAAGCCCAAGCTTTTCATGTCGTCTTTGGGTATGACAAATGGCACCGCAGTTTTACATCTCACAAATTCTACGTGGACTCTTTAGAGTGTTCTGAATTGTACACCGATTCGCCAAGACTCTTTTTCCCCCAAGGGATTCTGGTGCAGTTTCTCCAAACGAAGATCCAGTTCAGTGATACTGAGCGGTGGTTCCCCCCCTTCTATCTCAACAATGATGGTGTGAAAGCTCTTAAGCTGCCGTTTTTCACAGCCAACACGCTGGATCAGGCCCTCCTGAGACGCGGCTAACCACGTTTGAGAGGGCTCCTATTCCGATAGACTGGCTGTATGCCATAAGCAAACATGACGAGATACTATACGAGCCACAATGTACGGATCTACGGCTATGTCATAACCCCATTAGATTCGGCCTACAATTCTTTGTAGTAGCGGGTGAGCAGCTCAACTTCTGATCCTTGCCGGACCGGTTCTGCATCAAAGGGTTTTCCCTTCCCGAAAGAGTGGATGCTCCACGAGTGATGAGTGATGAGTGTCGAGAAGGTTCAAAAGTACAAACTGCCATTGTTCTTTTGTTGGACCCTCATCAGCTTACCGATGGTTCAATGCGTTTGTTTGGCTCTCTATCGTTGCTTTTTACGTTGTGCTCTTGCCCTTGCCAACAGTAGGTTGTTCCCTTGAGCCATCAAGCAAGAAGGAAAAAAAAAACCATTTGGCGTTTAACAAAGCACAGGCCGAATGGTAAGAGGGCTTGCTAGTCGGTGGCGGGTTCGTCGCCGACAGGAAGGATCAGGACAATTTACGACATTGGCAACTCTGGAACTTTGATCGTGTCGAAGAAGCATTGTTGAGGCCCGCTCTAGGCCAAGCGGGCTCGGTTGAGAGGAAGATATATCAAGGGTTTCGATTGAACAGACCACAGTAAGCACTTCTTTTTTTATGGACCATGGGAACACAAGGAACGCGAAAATGCACCCCAAACACACTCGTTCACTCTCAGAGAGCAATTGCCCCATTCATTCTTCTGTGTTTGCTGTTCAATTGTCGGCGTTTGCTTCGTGTGCTGTCGTGTTGCCGATGTGGTTGCTGGGTGGACATGTGCTCATGTGCCCGAGGAGAAAAGGCCAATCTATCGCTGCGCGTTGGGATGTCCGATCTTCAGTCCTCTTCAGTCGATATTTACTCACTCCCCCTTTTTCTCTGATCATCCATTACAGCACTGCAATCGTTTTGCACAGCCCTTCAACCTAACTAATACTCTTGGCAACTTCATGCACACGGTTCTCCTTTCTTCCCTTCACTCTTCCCTGCCAACTCATCATACCTTCTGCATAGCTACACCAACATTCTTTCATCCACCAATTTTCTTTGACTCCTTTACATTCCCGAAATTGTTGCACTCTCGAACGTACCACTCTCTTCGCATTCCTCAGATCACCCTCAACACATCTACATGCTTCGCATCGAGACAAGCGGCACCGTCGCCACCCCGGCACTCAATGCGCGTCGGAAGGCTGTCAGCAACGACCCCGCTTCCGACTTATCTCACCACCAAACGCACACCTCCATCGTACCTACTCCTTCTCATGGCGGCGACAGTAATTATATCCACGATGGCTATACGGATGGACAACCATCGTCATCTTCGCACGCTTCATTTTCATCAGTACCTGCCCCACCAATATCGCCAACATCGCCAATGCGAGATCCTCATCACAAGAGGAGACCCAAACGGATATCTGCTACATTTGGTGGACCCGGTTCTCTCAATGGCTCACGATCGGGATCAGGCTCTTCGTACTCCACCATGACTGTATCCACGCCATCTTGTACCAACTCACCGCTTTCACCACTTTTCTTATCATTCACGCACTCGCATCCTGACTATACACACTCACCCACGACTGTATTGCCACCAGTCTCAGAACAAGGAGATCATCCGCTGCGGCAACAGAGCACGACTCCTCAGCATCCATTTGAACTATCGCCTGCTATTTCCGGTGTCAGTGATACAGAGATCAGAAGCGGTGTGACAAGAGTGCCACTTATAAGTGGGACATTTGGACTCGACGTGAATGCTTCACCGGCCTCGGTCTTGGAAGACGAAACAGAAACGTCGAATGCATCAATATATCGGTCTAAAGATCAAGACGACCGGGCAACTACTTGTTCATCAAGAACAGAGACAAGTAGCGATGGTGGCCAAGCCAGGGCTAGGTTTACATTCGGGTACGATGACGCCCTGAAAGAGGAAGACGTGCTTAAGATTTTACCACCAGCCTCACCTACATCTGACAACAACAATCCCATTCAAGCGACCACATCAATACCTTTACCCTTCTCCTCTACTGTTCATTCACCCCGTATTCACTCGACGCCTCGAACACCACCTTCCAACCTCGCTGCGGCAGACCAACCCCCACCATTGTTATTACCACCATCATCACAACTAGCCTCCTCAGCCGATCACTCGTACCATGGAACGACGACCAACACAAACCAACAGCCCCATCGCCGAAATAGCTCAGTCAGTGACCAAGGCACGCTGATATCACCCCAGCTTCAGGGGCAGCAACAGCAGACCCCAAGACGTAACCTGCGCCTCCGCTCAAAGCAACGGCTCTCTTTTTTTGCCAATATGTTCATGTCCACGATGTCACCCTCCCCCTCACCTTCCTTATCGAGCTTTGCCACGAGTCAACAGCAGACGAGCACAGCCACAACAAGCGCTATGATCGAAAAGCCTCTTCCACCTGTGCCTGAAGTGGGCATTCCTTCATTTGAGGGTAATCCTTCCACGGCTATACCCATGTTCGAGATCCCCAAAAGGCTCACAACCATGCCAACCTCGCCGACAGCCATGGCGCCCACGGACATGTATGAATCGGATGGTGCCCATTCTTCACATGACAGTGTAGCGGCGGATACTTTTTCCCATGTAGCGCCACAACAGCCAACTGCCATGCCCTCTCGGACGCTCACCAACATCACCAACAATAATAGGAGCACCACCACGTTGCCTTTGGCCGATAGTGGGTTCCTAGCCTCGGCGCCTACGAAATCCAAGAGGATCATGTTTGGGGCCTCGCCTAGCACTACATCTTTGTCTTCGCCACAGCCGCAGTTCTCCCCAGCCCGTGTGAAGCCTCCACCGCTGCAGCTCCAACCACAACAGGGACACACACTTCCTGCGTCCTCCATGTACAGCCACCCCGATCACCTTCGCCAGCCAGACCCACGGTACTATTCGCACCGGAACTCGATCACATCTGTCATTCTCCCAGATAACATGGCAACCAGCCCTGCCTTTTTGGGTCTCAACAGGGGCAGTATCAGTAGCGGCAGCAGTACGCATCATCCTGGTGGAACACCATATCTCGGCGCGTCTCAAGAATCTCTTGTCGTCTCATCACTCCCATCCCCGACCTCGCTTCCACTTTCACTCCCACTCTCACCCCTGAAAGAAACCAATGGGTCCGAGTACACTCTATCCAGTCCAGATCCTAATGACTCTACCCAGCGTCCTAATGCCAATCCTCGTCGCCAACACCAAAGACTTCGACCACAACAACCCAACCAGAATCAACCCTACAACCAGTCAAAGCTCCAGTATCAGTCCCCTCCATCACCCGATCAAGATCCTCATGGTTATCACATTGCTTCTGCAACCGCTATGGCTCCTGCCGCTCCGATTGCAACTGCCTCCGTTCATCCTCCACGGAAGGATACTTTGTCCCAGAATCAATTGGTATCGCCATCGGTCCTGTCATTATCCGCTCCTCCACGATCCTCCTCCTTGAATCCCAAGAATTTTGTAGATGGAGAGAATCACGAGGATAAGACCAATAAGACCACCAAGACAAAGAAGCGAAAACGAGGCATCTCGTTGTCCTTGTTCTGTATATGCCTCAAGAAGTAACGATAAATAAAAAACTTGTCCTGGACAAAAAAACAACAACAACATGTCCATGGATGTCCCCTGTCAATCCTCTTTCTTTATAGGAAAAAAAAAAAGCTGAACGTTGTTGTCGGGACTGATTGGGCTGGGTTGGGTTGGGGGAGGGGCATGGTTACTTTTCGTAGATGGTAGCGCGACGAGCCGTCGTTCCCCAGATAACCACAGTCTTGTCCTTTTCTGCACTCACGACTGAGCTGCCGACCCATGAAACGCCCACGATAGCACTCATTTGTTCTCCCTTGATGGCCTTTTCAAAAGTACCATCGCGTGTGTTCCAGTAGTATAATGATCCATCGTAAGATCCTGCGACCACGTATTGGCCATCGGGGCTAGGGCATTGTTAGGGGGGAAAAAAAAGAAAATAGTTCGGTTCAATTAGCCCTCCCACACACTTGTCTACTGTTGCAAACTGAAATGGAGGAGCAAGAGGTTGGTGTGTTCCGTCATGTTGGACAACGGCGTGTGTGTTTTGTCACCATACCTGAAGCATGCCTTGGACCAATTGGTTCCTGTCTTATAACCATCTGCATGCAATACTGAGAGGGTCTCGTATGTTCGAACATCCACGATCCTGAGTGTATTGTCCCTCGAGGCTGTCAGGATCTGGGTGCCCTCAGGGGAGGGACATACCGAGGTAATCTGACCAAGATGGATGCCTTGCACCTCCTTGACACAATTGCCCGATCGTGCATCCCAGAATCTCAAGTTGTTGTCAAAGTGACCACTGGCAATGGTCGATCCATCAAAGTCCAGAAGGCAAACGTCGTTCACACTTGCAAACGTGAACATGGTGCGAATACCTGTCATTGTCGGAATATGCAAGAGGGAAAGTGAGATTAGAACAACAAACACTTGAATCCGCTTTTCCAAGTCATCCTGCCCATTGCAAAAGATAAAAAAAAAAAAAAAGCCATGACCCTGTCCTTGTCAAACGTACAATATCCTTTCTGAAGATCCCACACTTTGATCGTTCGGTCATGACTTCCTGACACGACTTTGCTTGAATCGGGATTAAAGCGTGCTGAAAGAACTTTTGCAATGTGTCCCGTCAATGTATGCTAAGGATGAAAGGGTGGAGCCGTGTCGTGTAAGTGGAGCGGGAAAAAAAGGGCGATGCATGATCATTGCGCATCGTGCTCAATGAAACTGTCTCCTCTTACCTTGGGTCGCCCAGTGCCGACATGCCACAATCGTGCTGAATTATCGTTGGATGCTGCCAACAAGAGTTCATCTGACGCATTGAAGGAAACGGACATGACAGCCTGTAGACAGCCGGTCAGGGTCGTTTTGATGGCACCCGTCTTGATGTCCCAGATTTTGATCTTCTTGTCGTTGGATCCAGTAGCGAAAAGCGATCCGCTGTTCGATAGGGAAACCGTGTTCACTTCGGAATCATGAACTGCCTACAAAGATCGGAGCATTCGACAAGAGTTCAAGAGAATTTAAGGTTAAAAGAGGTGTGCGGTGCTAAAAGGGAACACCAGCAATGCTGTTTGCAAGAGTCAGGCCAACATACAATCTTCCTGGAAACAATCTGGGGCACGATCGAAAAGATGGCGGATCCTCCCCGCCAGCCCGTTTGAGTCGGAGACTCTGGTCCCACGCTTCGCAAAGATCGCGTACTTGGAGGGGATTGCACCTGCGGGGAATGAACAACTGCCTCTTGTTTTTCGCTATTGAATGCGAGTAGGATGTAGTATTCCAGAAGGGAGTGGATGGTCAGTTCCTGCTCACTGCCCATGTACCATTCGTTACATATCACACATGGGTTGGGTCGTTCCCCCCCCCCCCTCTAGCCTGTTGGATGCGCCCTTAATTTTCCAGAAATACGTTCTCGGCGTTCATCCTATCCGCTTACACGTTCATATTTTTGAGCCATCGCTGCAGCAATTGCGAGTTATACTTGTC
>Ga0247824_10001991_pt1 | contig 11407 bp, 10 predicted proteins | sample 13C_PalmiticAcid_FD_194412 | JGI IMG/M metagenome (GOLD analysis project Ga0247824, IMG submission 194412) | Soil microbial communities from agricultural site in Penn Yan, New York, United States - 13C_PalmiticAcid_Day48 | ecosystem: Environmental > Terrestrial > Soil > Agricultural land...
GGTTGGGATGGAGGGCGGGGAGGTGGTGCGCCCCGGCGAGGGGTCGGCGAAGAAGTCATCTTCTAAAGGGCGAGGCATCGCGCTGGAGTGGTTGTCTGCGTCAGGTTGGGTCGTGTCGTGTCGGGTTTGGAGCGGATGCGACAGGAGTGGAAACGAGTCCCGGGAAGGGCGGGAATAGTCGAAACGGACAAGAAGCGCTACCTGCACATAACGGCCGAGTTTGGTGCTGGTCACGGAAGGTGAGGCAGGGTTGAATTGGGTCTGTTCGAGGTGCGGTTCGAGACAGCTGGGAGGCGTTGGGATGGGGGACGGGAGATGGGAGAAAAAAGGGACCTGGGCTGCTGCAGTTCGATGTCAGCTTGCCGGGGTCTGCGGGAGTGCGGGTGGGATTCCCTGGGCGGGTCGCATCTGGCCAGACACAGCCACGAAATCTTACATGTCCTTGGGTGTTGGTGCGAGAGCTCAGACCAACCGCTTGAACATTGACGGCGTGGTCTAAAAACCAGCGTGAAACATGCAAAGGCAATGCGGACTGCCTAATCAATGCTGCAGTTACAGCGCAACACAAAACGTGGATGCTCCATTGGACCTGGCGGGTTTGACGAAGCTTCAGCCGCGCACTGTGTCGCATCTGCTTCGGACAGCCTAGGCGCACATCATTTCGAGGCTGAACGTCATGGTCCAGGGGTTGGACCCACAACTTCTTCTCGAACTCTTGGCATCAGATCGACACAAGGAAGTCAAGAAAGTCGGGAGCAGCCTCACATGTTGTAGTCTTGAACTTCTTCTCTTTAAAGGTAGGTAGCTACGGTTACCAGAGACGTCCAGCAACTTCCCTGGTCTCTCTGCATCGTCTGTCTGTCACCTGCCCCTCGCCCCTGACGGACCCTTGGGCGGCTCCTTCGGCACCGACGTGTCTCTAACAAGCAGCTTGACCTTGCCCTCGCCGATCTCGACACCTTGGGACAGGATATCCACCTCTTCCTTGTCCTCCTCCTTCCTCGTCAGTGTCTTGCCGTCCTGCGAGAGCGACCGGTCCCAGCTGCGCGCGTCGATGCCGAGGATGCCGCCCGTGCTGTTGCGGTCCCCGGGCACCGAAAACTCACGGTAGGCGTAGCGCCACTCGTTCAGGAAGCCCCGGACCGCCTTGCCGACCTTGTCCTTACCATTCTTGCTGTGGTGTCCCGTGCCTGTGATGGCGTAGATCGGCCTGCTCTCCGAGACGTTCTCCATCAATACGCCTTCGAGATACTCGACAGCTTCTTCGGGGTGCAGCCCGTGCAAGTCTACGTAGATTTCCGGGCAGCCTGTCCTGTCCTTGTTGCGCTCCTCATACAGTTGCTGCGCCGCTTCGCGATGCGCTCTCCGCATAAGATCGTTCTCGCTCTGCCCGCGCAGGCTGAGCGCCTTGGCGGCCCGCGCGTCGTTGCGGTTCCATGCTTGGGCGGCGCTGTTACCCATGTCAATATGTGAACCATCATACGTTTGTCTCAAAATGCAGCATACCTCTGCAGGAACTTGTTGCGGAGACCACCGTGCTTGATGGCCTCCTGTCGCGCCTTGAGATAGGCCTTGTTGGCCTTGTCGCCCGTCTCAAGCCAGGGGATGTGCTTCGGATTCGGGATCGCCTGGGCTGCTGCGCTGTTCTCCCCGTTCCGGACGTTGGTCGAGCTGCCGTTACGCGGAACCCTGCGGTTCGGCATGGCCGGAGTCGGAGACGGAGACATCTTGACGATGTCAGCCAGCGTGCTGGGCGCAAAGTTCTCTTTGGGCCCATGGCCGTGGCCGCCTCGTTTTCCGTGATGCTTTTTGCCCTGCTTGATTGCAGCTGACCCGAGCGACGGGAACGCGTCTGCATCGTCTGGTGAGGGGGCAGCCTGCGTGTTATCCTTCTGTTGGTGCCGGCTGCCCGGCCGAGACCGGGGGCGGTCGGGGTAGGCATGGTGTGCCTTGAATCCAGGCGGAGGAGTGACGCCCAAGGCGGGATAATTTCCGGCGGCAGGAAAGATGGCTAGCTGCTCCGGTGTGCCCGGTTGCAGTGCCGGGAAGCTGCTGTAGTCCTGCAGATTGACGGTTGCATGCTGGGTCGGCGGAGTGCCGGAGCCATCGATATGCAACCGGTTGACGAGATGGGCAGGGTCGTGCGAGAAGATACAGGTGCTACCAGCAAGGCAGTTGCCCGCAACCCAATACCTGGGTCCATGTCAGTATTGACGCCATATGAAGCTTCCCTTCTACTCACTTGCAGATGTGGTTGCTTAGATCATGGCTGAATCGGCAGTCGGCGCGCAGACACTGGCCCGTAGACAGGTAAAACTTGCAGATGACGCCCGTCTTCTGCTGGTCCGCCGGTGTGCCCGGGCGGCCGTCAGAACTCAGGGCTTTGCCAATGATCACGCGGCTTGCCTCAGCTTCAGCAGCCAATGCTAGATTCTCCTGCACCTGAGTTTCCATGATGGCCGCAACGGTGGCGCCGAGGTCGTACCCGTGCATGGCCAGAGCCGCGCTGATCTCGTCGTCTGACTTGGTCTGTCCGAGGATCGACCGCAGCATGTCATAGGGTGTCATGTCGGTTTGCTGCTGCGTGGAAACGAATTCGGGCGCACTGACATTCAGCCCGCTGGAGCCGCCAACCGAAGATGTCACACTGATCGCATCGTCGCTCACGAGCCAGTCCACATTGTCAGACTGGTAATCCCCAAACACCTCTTGTGACGGCGCGTCGTCGTGGGCAAACTGGTAGGCGTTCAAGTTCGGGCTGTGCGGGACGGGAGTTGCAAACGCCAGCCTCGGCGATGGCCGCGGAGAGCCAAACGGGGATGCAGTCGACGACTTTGTCCGACTGAGCGGCGTAGGCATGAAGCCTGGCGGGGCAAGCGGGCTGACACCGAGCCGCGGCGAGCTCGAGAGCGGGGTGCCAGAACCGCGCCAGGACGCCGGCGACGGCCGTCGCAGGATCGTCTGTCGGATTGGCGGCGGCGAGGTTGTGCTCCCTCCTCCTTCCCGGTATCTCCATAATGCATCTAATATTGCGTTCTCCAGTGCTTGCCCAGTCAAGCTTGTCTTCTCCTTGAGTAGCTCTTCGAGCCTGTCCGTCTTGTCCTCATCCTCGATGTTCGGGTCCTGGAGGACCGGGAGGCAGATGTCGTACGTTTCGTCGGATACCATGGCTTCGGCGAGCGGAGAGTACGAGGCTGGGATGGCAGGGTGGGGTTTCGTGGAAGCGGCGCGTTACTCGGGTGACTAAGAGACCGCGTGCGGGCGCACCCAACGCCGGTTAAAGATATTATGCTCGGGGCGGTTGGTGAACCGGATTGAAAACGAAACAAAGCACGGCGCGTCGAGGTAACGATTGAGGGAAAGAGCGAGTGAAGGTGTATGGGTGTATGCTCCTGTAACGATATGCCTGGCAGACTGCACCTATCTCGGGCGTCGAGCGGAGTCGGTGAGCTGCCTGCTGCGGGGCCCGTGCCGAGATGACAGGGCGACAGGCGCTTCACCGCGCGGGCACGGGCGAGAGACGATGCGGGGACCGAAGAGAGTCGAGATGGCAGCAGAGGTGGTTGTCTAAGGGCATGTTGTCATCGAGGGGTGGTGTTCCTAATCGTCTCCAGGGGGGAGATGCAGCCACGCAGGGATTGAGAAACGGGGCGGGGTGTTATGCGAATGGAAACGATGGAAGCTAATGGTTGGGTTGGGACCAGGCCCAATGTCAAAGAAGGTCGGGTGCACTGTGCCCCCGCAAATAATATAACGAAGAAGTCCAAGATGGCAGAAACCCAACTGTTGAATGTTGATTGTGAGGTGAGAGTGAGATAACTCGTGCAGGCAGCCCGCGCGTTCAGCTGAGACCCAGGCGGCGGGGACGGACGGCAGAAGTGGTCTGGCGCACCGCCTGCAGAGCTGCCAAGAGACAGCGCTGGCTGATGCGGAGGGAGCGCTTGCTGTGCAGAAGAGGTGGTGCACCAAGGGCCACAGTGGCACACAGTGTCAATGTCAGGGCGTGGCGCCGTGACCATCCTGGTCTGTGCGTGTTGGCCTCGTCCAAGGCCGAGTTCAACCAATCAAGCGCCCCGATTCCGGAACTTCAATCCTCGAGACCTCGAGCAACAAAGGGGGAAGTTGAAGGGCTTTTTGACACAATTCAAGGGCCGGGTCCCCAGAATACCCACGGCGTTGGCGCTGTTCTACAGAATAGCCCACACGTTGTTGATGGCAGCGGTATGAACATCGGCCTCATCTCCAAACTCCGAAGCTCGCCCAGCTCGGCCCCTTGCTACTGTGTACGCCAATCGATATCAGGGTATCTCTTCATCGTCCTCGTCCCCGTCCCCAAAGCCAAAGCCAAAGCTGAAACCGGCGCTCTTCTTCTGCGGATGGTCCTCGGAGCTGTCGTCATCCCCCACCACCGTATCCCATCGCCTCTTTTTCTCGGCCAACTGCCTCAAGCCCTCCTCGAGCAGTTCAGGCCGCTCCTCTCTCAACCGGCTGATGAAGAGACTGTATGGATCTGAGATATCTCTCTCAAAACCAGACACCTGGTCTGCCTTGTCCTTCAGAAAGGACAAGACACTGCCGATGTGAGACTCGGGCACGAAATTTTGTGTCAGGGCAATCCCGTCCTCCAGGTTCACCACGAGATGCCACCAGCCGCTCGGGACATGGAGAATCTCGCCGGCCTTGCAGATGCCTTCTCTGCACTCAGGCAACTTGCGAGCCTCTGCATGGAACTCCAGGAGCCACTCAGCAATGCTGAGGGGGCTGGTAACCTCGCTGCTGTCCCGGGACACAAACACCCCTGGCACTGCCGCCGACGGAGGAAACATAATCCAGTACTTGGCTCCCTGGATCACGGCATTCCACGCGCTCGTGGCATTGGGATCCTTGTGGAAGGTAGACCCGCTGCGCTCAGGGCCGATGATGAGCCAACGGTGGGCTGGCCGCTCAGCTCCAAGAAGCTCGAACAGGTCCGGTCCGAAACAGTCGGGCTTCCAATACGCCGCCCCTTCCGCTTTGCCAACCCTTAGAGACATCTTCTCTGCAAATTTCCGATCAAACAGGTAGAGTGGGCTCTCATCCCGGCTGTGCCGCATGTATTGGCAATACGTCGCAAAGGACCAATCCACAGCCTCTGCTCGAAAAACGACGTCTGCATACTGGGACAGAAGGCTCTCCATGCTCCAGGACTTGGTGACTGGCCAAGACTGTATGCATTTGGTGAGCACAAACGGCTTCTTGCTCCATTTCTCCGCAAACTCGTCGTACGAGAGGTCCTCGAAGCGATCAATCTCGTTGGCTGCTGGGATGTTCTTGATATAGTGTCCGAGCGAGATGTGACTGCAGACAAACGGCCGGTGCAGCACGTCAGAGAAGACATTGCTGCAATCTATCCGGATGATCCGTTCTGGGGACAGCCCAAGAACGGTTGCTCTCCAGGATCCTCGCCACTCGAACGAGGACTTCTTGCCAAGTTCTGACCTAGAGGGCTGTTAGCACCAGTTCACTCTACATCGCATATGCATCGTGCTACTTGACGAGTTTCGTCACGCAAAGTCTGCAACATCGTCAGGATGATCGAAAGAGTACGAGAGCTAGAACTCTGCGGGTTCGGGGAGCCTCAGCACTCCCAGGGCGCTCGCAGTGGTTCACAGAAATACACATACCATGACACCCCGTTATGCCTCTGATTTGTGGTTCTGCGCCAACTACTCTCCATGTCACTGGGGAATTCGCAAGGGTACAACTCACTCGAGAAAGACCGACTTCCAGATGTCGTCAGCCGCGCAGAAGGCAAACAGAAACTTGCAGGTGTAGCCCAGCAGTCTCAGGGCCTGCTTGTCCATGTACTCGAACAGCTGCATGATCATCTCGTCGGGAAGCGCTTGCAACACCCCCATGCTCCGCCGAGCATCTCCGCCGCTGGAGAAGTACTTGTTGCCCAGTGGTTTGATGCCGAGAGGGTGTGGAGGGACGGGTGAGCCGAGGTCAGAGTCGTCCTCAAGGCCATCGCCAGTCATTGGGTGACTCGACGAGTGAGTCAATGGCTGACTCTCAGTCGCGGTGCCATCCTCCCCAAAGGCGCGGTTCCGGATTTGCCGCTGGCGAGAAGGCAGGATCATGATGGTGCGGCGAGGTGCCTGCCAACCAGTAAGTCGAGAAAAAGTCTGGCCACACCAAGGGAGACTGCCCGGTCAGCTGCAGAAACCCCCAGCAGAACACCAAGGCTGCAACGGCAGAAACGGGTGACCCGGTCGTCCGCAGAAAGAGGTCAGGCAGTTAGAAGCAGTGAGTGATTGGTGAAACTAGAAACGCCAGTTGCGTGAGGTGGTGCATGTGCATGCCGTGGACGGATTTCTGTAATTCGGGCATGTACCTTATCCGCAGGTAAATTCATCACCCCCCTGTAAGTGGGAGCCTGAGCCTGCGCAGACTCACCGAGGCGCACACGGTGGAGGGCTGAATTTGCCCCAGGGCAGTGTGCGCCACTGAAAAACAGCGATAAAGAACTGCCCCACCAACCTTGTTGGTTGCAAGCGGGGTTGGTGCCTGAGGCGCCCATAAATTCTGCTCCGCCAAAAGGAATTTTTATCACCTTCCCGCCCTGCCCAAGGCTCTTTTCTCCTCCCGATCACCACCAGTCCAGGACAATCACCTTCAGATACCACGACCTTTCATAGATTCACCGGCTCTCAGTTAGAATACTGAGACCTTCTGAATCTATATTCTTTTCTGGTAATCCTTTTTCGCCGAGACCTTCTGCAGCACTCGCGCCGAGTCGACTGCGGATTTTTTTCTCGCTACCCCACCACTCTCTGTATTTCTAGATCTAAGCAGGGCTTGGATCTGGAAATCTTTGCCGAACTACATCGCAATCATGGCTACCGACAAGGGACTCGAGGATGTCCCCGAGGGTACGTTCATCTCCATTCTTTTGCTCCTGCGGACGAGGATCGCATGCGCCACCGGGCAGATGCGCTGCGCATCTGCCCGGTGGTTGCTGCCCTCCATCCCCCGCCTGAAGACCCGCCCGCACACTTTCGCCTGAGCCGGGCACGATAGACCATGGCCGCTGACATTCATTCGCACTACAGGACAGATCGAGTCTAACTACGATGAGACTGTCGACTCTTTCGATGACATGAACCTCAAGGCCGAGCTGCTTCGCGGTAAGAGCTCCCCCGCCGACGATACTGCAGTGGCAATTTTTGGGCACCCGCTAACGCTCGCGAAGGCATCTACGCCTATGGTTTCGAGCGCCCCTCTGCTATCCAGCAGCGCGCTATCATGCCCGTCATCAAGGGTAAGTCGGAATGATTTTCCCGTTGCGAGCACAGGGCAATCGGTAGCTGACACCGCAATCAGGCCATGATGTGATTGCCCAGGCCCAGTCCGGTACTGGCAAGACCGCTACCTTCTCCATCTCGGTCCTCCAGAAGATCGACCCCAACGTCAAGCAGTGCCAGGCCCTCATCCTTGCTCCCACCCGTGAGCTGGCCCAGCAGATCCAGAAGGTCGTCATCGCCATCGGTGACTTCATGAACATTGAGTGCCACGCCTGCATTGGCGGCACCAGCGTCCGTGATGACATGAAGGCCCTCCAGGACGGCCCCCAGGTCGTTGTCGGCACCCCTGGCCGTGTCCACGACATGATCCAGCGCCGCTTCCTCAAGACCGACGGCATGAAGATGTTCGTTCTCGATGAGGCCGACGAGATGCTTTCGGTGAGTTTTTTTCCTTGTTTGTCAACCAGTGATTGCAATCGGGCATTAACAATGAACAGCGCGGTTTCACCGAGCAAATCTACGACATCTTCCAGCTGCTCCCCCAGTCCACCCAGGTCGTCCTGCTCTCTGCCACCATGCCCCAGGACGTGCTCGAGGTCACCACCAAGTTCATGCGTGACCCCGTCCGCATTCTCGTCAAGAAGGACGAGCTCACCCTCGAGGGTATCAAGCAGTTCTACATTGCCGTCGAGAAGGAGGACTGGAAGCTCGACACCCTGTCCGATCTCTACGAGACCGTCACCATCACCCAGGCTGTCATCTTCTGCAACACGCGCCGCAAGGTCGACTGGCTCACTGACAAGCTCACTGCCCGCGACTTCACCGTCTCGGCCATGCACGGCGACATGGATCAGGCTCAGCGTGACCTGATTATGAAGGAGTTCCGTTCCGGCTCCTCGCGTGTCCTGATCGCCACCGATCTCCTGGCCCGTGGCATCGACGTCCAGCAGGTGTCCCTCGTCATCAACTACGACCTTCCCGCCAACCGCGAGAACTACATCCACCGCATCGGTCGTGGTGGTCGTTTCGGTCGTAAGGGTGTTGCGATTAACTTCGTCACCGCCGATGATGTGCGCATGATGCGCGAGATTGAGCAGTTCTACAGCACCCAGATCGAGGAGATGCCCATGAATGTGGCCGACCTGATCTAAAGACGTTCTTCTCATATCCGACATACCCTCTTTCTCTCGGCATACCTCACACATTCCCCAACATCGGCATCGGCATTTGGCACTATTCTGAGGAGGGACATTGTGCTGCGGGTTTCTGGTAGAAAGAGACCGGGGGCGCGGTTTGGTGCAGGGTTTTCTTTTTTTCGCCCTTTTTTGTGGGGGCCTGGCATCTGGTTGACGCTCACCAAAAAAGCTCTGGTAGGGGTTTGGGCGCCTGCACTTTAATCAGTCAAGGTTGCGAGTGCTTCGGTGCCTATCAAGGAAGAAGGAAGGCGGGTTTTCTCTTTTTTAGTGGTTCTGCCGGCTTTTTCAGTGCCATATGTACGCAGAGTCAAGGAGTTACCAAAAAATGCGACGTAGACTGAAACCTGACCCTCCCTCGTGACATGGTGCATTTTGCGACTGCGTGATGATCTGGAGTGACGTCTTGTGGTGGTTGTCGGGGCATCCTGAGATGACGGAGGCAGTTGAAGAACCCGATAGCAAAGCAGGCTGTGTTAAATGCATAAGGTTGGTATCTGCGAGCGGATACTATGTGGGGCACTTCGAGCTGTCTTCTAACATGGATTCCGAGACAAGGCTTCTTCTGAATTATCCATCCCCACGCGGCTCGCCCCAGAAACAAAACCATTACAACCACAACTCGAGACATTACAGCCACAATGGACCGTGCCCTTGATCGCAGTCTTGACGATATCCTTGAGGATCGCAAGCAGGTACGTTGACGGCTGACGGCCCTCTTCCAGCCTGGCCCTTCGAGTCATGGCTTCGAGCGAAAGCAGCCCAACGAGCTTGCGACCGGTTGGCTGACTCTCGTTCCTGTAGACCAACAACAACAACAGGGGCTCGCGCGGCGGCCGTCGTCGCGGCGACAGATCAGACAGATCAGACTATCCCAGAGATGGTGTCAGAAAGGTGTGTATTATTCACTTATCCCCGACCCTCCTACCCCCCCCTCTCAGTCAAAGTGCAGAATTGCTGACTGGCTGTTGGGCAACGACGCGATAGGTTGATTGAACCCTCTCTCTCCCTCCCGTCTCCTTCCCCTCTCGTCGATCGCCCAGCCCCTTCTCAGAACTTGGTTCGAAACGATGCAGCCACGCACAACGGACCCTTGCTATTGTGTGTGCGTGTCTGCTTCGCGGTCGCTTCGATGTGGCCCTCGGATTACACTGCAATGGATTGGATTGGATCACGACACGGGGGAAAGGTGACAGCTTCAACTTGAATTTTGCCGGCTAACAGCTCCCGATCGTTGTTTGGCACGACAGCCTTTCAGAGATGATGCGCCGCGGAACCTCGACTCGTGCGTTTACCCCCGGGCTCGCGGGTTGTGACGGAAGGATGTGAGGTTGACCTGGTTGTACAGCGAGTGGGTTCACGACAGGTTTGAGGACTATGGTACGTTCTGACCGTGCAATGTTGCATGACGAGGTTGCTGATCAGGTCACCAGGGAACCGCCGGTCCGGCCCTCGACGCCGATACTCTCCTGAGCCGACCAGGTACGACGCGCCCTCCCACATTCCCAGAGATACACCATTTCTGACAGAGTCTGCAGCGATTCCAGGGGCAGCAAGCTCAGAGTCGACAACATCCACTACGAACTGACCCAAGAAGACCTTGAAGTACGACCCCTTCCCCCTCCCAAACTAGCAACAAAGTGTACTCACCGAAACGCAACCGCAGGGCCTCTTCTCCCGCATCGGCCCCCTCGTCAAGCTCGAGATGAAGTACGACCGCGCGGGCCGCTCCGAGGGCACCGCCTTCGTGACGTACGAATCCAGCCGCGACGCGGCGCAGGCCATCAAGGAGTTTGACGGCGCCAACGCCGCCGGCCAGCCCATCCGCCTCACCCTGCTGCCCAGCGGGCCGTCGGGCGGCGGGCCTCGCCGCAACCCCTTTGACTCGGCCGTCATCCCCGGCCGCCCGCTCGCCGAGCGCATCACGGTGCCCGGACAGCGGTCCCGGTCGCTCTCGCCGAGGAGGGAGTCGGATGAGGAGGCTGCGCGGAGGGGGGTGGATCGGTATCGGCCTCGTGGTGGTGGTGGCGGTGGTGAGAGGTCTGGTGGAGGTGGCAGGCTGAGCCGGTCGAGGAGTCCGATGGCCGGGGGTGGTAGGCGGCGGGATGGTGGTGGTGGTGGGAGGAGGCCGGGTGCGAGAAGGGAAGGTGGCGGTGACCGCGGCGGTGGTGGTAGGCGGGGTGAGAGGGGCGGTGACAGAGGTGGCCGGGAGGGACGGCAGAAGAAGACGCAGGAGGAGCTGGATGCGGAGATGGAGAACTACTTTGCTGGCGGGAATGCGCAGCAAGGCGAGGGTGCTGCGCAGAGTGCGCCGCAGCAGGATGCGGGTGAGGATGTGGATATGATTGAGTAATTGGGGAATGGGATCAGGGGGTTCCGGCGGATGGCTTTGCGGGGATGGTGTCTCAAGAACTAATTGGGTGTCATGTGTTGGTTGTGCGAGAATCGATGTTGGTTAGTAGTATAGCCGGCCTTCCCTTGTGGGTTACTATATAGACTGCAAGTTGTCACCTCTCCCTGTCTCCTTGCCAGCCACTTCTGTGTCTTCTTTCTCTTCTCTTGAGAGTGTCAACTTGGAGCTGCACCAACTGTCATTTTCGGGCAAGCGAGCGGATGTTCTAGAGGGTTTTCAAAAGCTTGCCTTGACGAAATCGGGAACGTGTATCTAATTCTTGACATTCCGTTACTTGTGCTCTGCGAGAAGGGGTTGGGTATTGTATGTACAAGCGCTTTGTCATGACCTACGAAGTCTACAAAGAGCTTGCCTTGACGGGGGAGGGAACGAGCATCTTGATACACGAAAAGTGAGTGGGTATTGTACAAGCGCATCACCATAACCTACTACACCTGCTTCTCCGGAGATGATGTCTCACACATACATATCTAAGCATCCCCGTCCGTCCAGCTGCTAGCGGTCGATACGACATATGA
>Ga0247824_10001992_pt1 | contig 11407 bp, 12 predicted proteins | sample 13C_PalmiticAcid_FD_194412 | JGI IMG/M metagenome (GOLD analysis project Ga0247824, IMG submission 194412) | Soil microbial communities from agricultural site in Penn Yan, New York, United States - 13C_PalmiticAcid_Day48 | ecosystem: Environmental > Terrestrial > Soil > Agricultural land...
CTTACTAGATATGTATCCCAGATACGAATAGTGTGTTGCAATGTTACCTCTCTCATCAAGAGGCAGTTCATCCATCGAAACGAGAATTGGATGAATTCGACATGCTCTGATTGGAGGTGGGCCGCCAGCGGCGCGTCAATTCTACAGATCAGCTCCCGCAACTTGACGATTTGCCGCTGAATACCTGGTTGGGCATGTGTATAATTGTCCTGGATTCCGTCTAACAACTTTGTGAGACACCAATAGCTGTCTGCTTCGATGGCAGCAAGAATCTCTGGTGGCAATCGTGAGATATCATATGATTCCGGATCCTGATCCTCTTCGATATAGGCTGTCAGAAAGACGAGAAAGAACGGGGTCACCAAGTCGTTGATACCCTGAACGTAACTGCTGGCTGGATGACGTATGGCCCAACAATACAAGATCCGTTCAAGACACTAAATTCAAGGAGAAGTCGTATCCAGAGTGAGTTTCGGGGTGTGCAGTGTTCTCCATTGGGACACTGTTGACCTGGATACCAGACATACCCGTTGAGTTGTTTGGTTCTGGAAGAGTATCATCTTCGGATTGGTTCGTGGGACATCAATGAACACTTGATGCCAAATGGTTTGATCCAACCCTTCGATTCCTTTCGCAAACGTTTGTTGCACTCCATCTTGGTATTCCTTGCGTTTTCGTTCGAGTGCTACATTGCGCCGGTCAGAGTTGGAAGGCATGTATCCGACTAGGAGCTGCCATACAATAGGTCGAATTGCTGTTGGGATACCGGACCAAGAGAGCTTTCGAAGTACTTCCAGGTCCACCACAGGTTGCATCAACAGTTCTTTGAACTTGTGGAATCGTGCTTTTTGTTGGCTTTTTTGCAGCGCATATGCTTCATCCCTTTGATGTTCAGTACCAACGAGATGCAAGTCGCCCATTGCAGCTTCGTATCCCAGGCCTTTCAGAATTCGTAATGGATCTGATACCAAAATGAGATGATGGTAAGAGAATGACATATCCACTGGTTAGGGGGCAGCATTCCCAAAAGACATTTCAATAAGATCACACCGCTAGGGTCTCAGTAATGGGTACCCACCTTGCAAAATATTGCGAGCATTGGGCTTCATCCCTTCTATTTTTCCGTGTTGCGAACCTGCAAGCGTGCTTGCTGTAGCAGGAACCTCTGGTGCTGACGAATTGTTTGTAAGATTGGGTGCCGTCGTCCCTGAAGACCTTGATTCGGGTTGCGAAAGGTATTGCTGTGATGTCCTTGATGGTCCTGACGTCCGTATGAACCCATGGGCTTCTGCCGCAGTTGCTGTGGTAGGTGATGTTACGGGAGTTATATCGTGATCGTCCTTAGAGTCCTGCTCTGGCAAGGTTTGGTATCCTGAGAGTTCTGGATGGTCATCATAACTAGAATCATCCTCCTTCTCAGCAGAAGGCTGGCCGTAACCCCAAAATGTAGGATCCATTTGCAATGCCCTGAAAATAAGACCCCAAAGCAAGAAGAGCATCTGTATTAGAGTTGTGCGCATGATACAGAACGCGCCTCATTTAGGCCCAAGTCTTATTAGACATTACCTCAAACGCTCTACCTCTGTCACCGGCGTTGCATGAGAGTATTGTGCGCCAAAGACCATGTTCCCGGTAACGCCCGTTTTGCCTGGTACGGGCCTGACCCTAGATCGATGAGATGATAGTCGGGTTGTGTGGTGAGAAAAAGTGATATCCGAGTGTTGACCATTTTTCCAATTGAGCCCTCGCTCCCGCTCTCCGCCGACTGTGTGTTATGAAAGGGACTTACGACCCAGGAAGTTTGGTGGTATGGCGTTTCCAGAAGCCTACTCTACTAAGAGATATATAAGGTAGGTTAAACAAGATAGTTCTCTGGAGTCTGAAGGGTTTGAGGCGGCATAACACTTGCTCTACCTTGGAGCTGCAGAAAAGTCCATGGTCGGGCAGTGAAGAATAGACACCCTAGTGGCTCTGTCTTGATAAGGCTATCGTAGGAGTGTGGTTGAAGGGTGCTTAGGACAAAGAAGAGGGGCCGGGTGGTGGCGGTGATGGGTGATGGTGGAGAAAGTGTTGGCAGCGCCGGCAGGTAATAGCTTTGAATGTTCATATGTTGCATGTGACTTGCAGAAACCGGCCGTCTTCCACGCGCAGGCCTTCAGTCTCTTCATCCCCCTTTGTGCATCAAACACTCAGCAAGCAGGGAAAGCAAGGATCAGACATCAACGTCTAAACGGGAAGAACGGCGACACAAAGCAGCACAAAAGGATACAGAACAACGCAGGTCAACCCGAGCTGATCTCTAGCAAGAACGATGCCACCTATACCACCGCAAGCGTTGCCTCGACCCATCCAGGCCGAGATGGATACACTCCGGAAACAGTATCATTCACTCGAAAACCTCATCGCTCGGCTCAAAACCCTATCCGGAGGCACACTCGCAGTCCACCAAGAGCTTTCTCGTGCCGCAAGAGATGAATCAAAAGCTATTGCGACCAAGATCGAGGTACGACGGTCTCACAGTAGGAATCTCGGCTATGGTTTGTCCAGATCGGATCTTGTCACCCTTCATACTCCGGACACCAAAGTTTCCTGACACTGCTACTTGAATTTTTTTAATCAAGGAACTGAGACTTCTCGCGGACGAGCTGGATCGAGAGGCAGATCGGACGTTAGTCTTGGCCATGCTTGATAAGATCGAGACACAGTTCAAGCAGTATGTACTATCATCGTCTGCATGCTTTCTTTCTGTAGTCGACAGGAGGGAGATTATTCATCATTACTTTGACCTCTCGTTTTGATCGCTCATGGTTAGACAACAACAATCACTACGACAGGCAGTTCTGACATCCAAACAGACAATTGATCGTGAAGCAAGGACAGAGCGTGAGCTCTTATTCAGTGGATCCAGGTCCGCCGCCGAACTTGGAGAACTTCGGAGGCGTGCTGCTGCTAATGGAGACACAGGCGAATATCTACTAGCCACAAGCAAGGAACAGAATGAAAGCCTTAGTAGGACACTCCAATTGATGCAGCAGGAGGTTGAACGGACTGCTCATTCTGCTAAAGTCATTGGTAAGGGCCATCTATGCTCGGAGCGCCTGTTTTGCTGCCGTCCTCAATGGATATTCATAGCCCTCTAACCAAATTGGTGCTCTGTGTTTGGATTGGTAGACGATTCCTCAAAGACACTCAAGGAAACAGTCCATGAATATCAAACTTACGACGAAGTACTCAAGCGTGGGAAGAATCTGATCACAAAACTAAACCAAGCGGACTGGATAGATCGCCTCTTGATTGGGTTCGGACTGCTCCTCTTCTCGCTGGTAGTGCTGTATATTCTCAAGAAGAGAATTGCTGATCGTGGAGTATCGCTGATTAGCTACTTGTTCATGCCCGTTCGGTGGATGGTTTCGCTACTGGATCTTGACCCGTCCTTTGAGATCCCCACCTCTGCTGTCGTGGCAGAGGTTTCTAAAACGACATCAGCTGTTACCGAGAAGATGGCAAAATCGACAGTCGAGGTATTGGTGGATCAACTTTCGAAAACGACCACTGCACTCGTACAACAGGCGGCTCCCACGAGTGCACCACGAGGAGTATTTGGAATTCTGGATGCAATCGTAGGAGAATAGAGAGGTGCCATCACAATAAGGCTCTTGCAAATACAGCGCGGGAACATTAACAGCGTAACTCGCACACACACGCACACACACGCACACACAACAACTCCCGAGCACGCCTTTTCCAGCTGTCCCGACTGATTGTTCTTATGGTTCCCGGAATCGGATAGGAAAATGCAACAAGAGACGATTGCGGAACAAATTGTGACCACCTGATGATGGGGATAGCAAATGATCCTTCTTCGGCTTCTTTGTGGTCAGTGAGCCATGGAGAGCACCAACGTGAACAAAGGGGAAAAAGGAAAAACGGAGTGGATTGATGGTGGGTGGGGCTGGAGGGAATGTGGGGGAGCCTGCTGTGGACTTCGGGAATAGGGCAAGGTTCGCGTGTTACCTGCCGGATTGCCTACACATTGGATTGCCCATGTTGATTGGTAGGGCGGTCGATAGAGAGCCAACGTTCCTAGACCACAAAAATTTCAACCGATGGCATCTTGAGGCCTCATACGCTTGATCACTGTCGCGATCGTGCTACGATAGTACTATGGCAGCTCACATGCGATTGCTCCCCGCGGACGTTCACTTTCAGACCCAAAAGACTCGTGGTAAAGTGTTGATGCCATCATACCATGCATCTTTGATGTCCCTTGGTTGGAGTTCAGGGGAGACAACAAGACACTTTGCAGGAGATCAATTTCGCTTTCTCACTTTTAAATCTCACCTTCTTTTCTTCTCTCTTTCTCTCTTTCTCTTTCCCTCTCTTTTCTCCTAGTGAACGCTACTCCAAGGAGAGGATAGGAAAGGACAAATAAAGCGATGGACTGAAGTAACACCAATACCTGCCAAGGGCTACAAAAACAATGGTATGTGACCCGCAACCCTACTGCCCTTTCTTTCCGTCAAAACATGCATGTACCACACAGGCGATGGCAAGGCATCCACACTCCATCTGACCTAATCTCTGTGCTCGCACCTCCAATTCCGTCGCATTGGTTCACTCTTTTTTTATGTTCGCACCTGGACCTGCAATTGATTCAATCACCTTTGTAACCCCCCCTCGTGTGCATTCAAGGTGTATGATAGTGTGGTTTTGTTTTGGTGTCTGCGAAGTCAGCTGCACTCCTATTCCTTTCCAAGCACGACGGATGCTAACCCTATTGGGTATTGGGCACTTAAAAGATAGGCCATCTGTCACAACGCGCTTTTCGAAGATCAAGGACGAGGCGTGGAGTCTCCTCTCGTCACCATATATTATTCGCGATTTGACACAGAGTGAATAATCAGCCTTAACGCCGTTCATCCCCCGCGTCACGGAGCAATTGGATCTCAATTGGATCTCAATTGGATCTCAAATGGCTGTGCTTGTATTTGTTTTTTGTTGCTACATGTTGCCCTATTGGAACCGACGTTCATTCTTCGATCTCACTCCTTGCACATTCAATCGCGTACGGAGTTACAGGAGAGGGCGAGATGACTCTAGGTTGTGTCAACTTGGACGGTCCTCTTCGGAGCTCCGAGGGAGATGTGGACAATTCTTGATGTAAGTAATTGGCCGGGCTCGTTGCGGTTGGCCGAATCGCCTGAAAATCACCGTTGTCTTCCAGAGTCGTCGTACCATCGATGACGCTTGGGAGAAGAACAGAGGTGTTGATATTGGGCCCGTCTCCAAGACCCGAGTTAACGGGGAGGGGTGAAGCAATTGAAGAGAATTCCGGGTCATCAACACCCAATGGATGCCGGGGTTTCCTTCGCGTTGTATGCGTGTTCTTATCGGAGACCGCCCATTCTTGCACTATGAGCTTCATGCGCTTTTATCGGCCATAGTTGTTGTTGTTTTTTGTGTTGATTTTTTTGTTTTTTGTATTGTTGTTGTTGATATCGTTATGACACGAGAGAGAGAGAGAGAGACGGAAAGCGGGGTTAGTTGTGGACCTTGGTCACCATTCCTTAATGAATCCGTAAATCACATTGTGCAGCTTAGCAGCAAGGGGACGATATTCTCTTTTGATGAACAGATCTCCAGGATCATGTGGCAAAAAAAGGTCATTGTCGCGTATCTCGAAGCACGTTGCAGCATGGGAAGCGAGGGTCGAGCGCCAAAGTTGGTGGGGAAAAGGCCATTGGAGCAGAGCGTGCATCAGAAAGTAAGCGGGAGAAAATATATCTCCTTCCTTGCCAATACATAGAAGAGAAGTACCATTGCACACGTCCGTGTTATATCTTCTTAGTAACAAGAATTGGGAAAAGGGAGTGGGCTGCAGTTCTCACGTACCAATGAACACCTCAAGCTTTCCAGCAATGCAACTATCCTTCCTTCCGCCATTTGTTTTTTTGGTCTTCCTATTTCCTCACCTCCATGCCAAACCCCAACCACCCAGATATACCATTGGGTGGTTGAATAATGCCTCCTCTTATCCATAAATCTGGTTGTCCCACTCAATCAAGCATGCTTCCGGCGATCAAGTGAGAGATATGGCGCACAGCGATGCACTTGCTCCCCTCCCCCCTGTGTTCATCAACTCCTGTGTGAGGGCAGCATCATCCCCTTGTTTTTTTTCCTTGGGTTAGCTCTGATGGTGTTTTTTGTTTTTGTCATGTCCATTCAACCAACTTTTTCCCAGTTACAATAATATGGAATAATATGGAATAATATGGACAGAAATGGGTAGTAAAAGGTGTCGATAGTATAGGGGTTATAGAGTGATGTAGAGTGTAGGGAAAGTCTCCGCAATGCCCTGGAAACACAAACAGTCGAAGACTATATATACACAGCAAAAGTCGATAGAACCAACAATAGGGATAAAAAACCGCACTCCGCCATCAATTGAAGGCGTAAAGATGATATTTTGGTCGTGGAGGAGGGTGGATGAGGTACAGAAATACAACAGGGACTTACTTGCTGTGGTGTCAGGTGGGATTGGTGCTTGGCAAGATCTTTGCTCCTCTGCTGGAGAAACCGGTTGTATGCGGTGTTACGCTTGTTGACGCCAATCCGCCTCGGTCGATGCAGGATCTTCCCAGTCTTCGTGGTCTTCACGTCCTGCTTGGTTGTTTTTCTTGTAGAAATCTCTCCATTTGCTCTACCATTGCCCACTTCATGCTCAATAGACAGTTGCAGACATCCGTGAATCGGTCGATCCAATGGTTGGAATTCGCCTTCCTTTTCGTCCATAACTACCATCCTTGCCAAAGGCTGCGGATTAGTTTCTGATTGATTGGGTCGTGTTGGAGATTCAGAAGATGCTGATAGGAGCCTTCTGTCCACATCCGAAATACCAGAATTTCGATGATCCAATGTTGGCGATCGTGGCCCATTATCGTCTTCATTGGGTGTTTGGTCTGCTGCGGATGGTGCTGTCGTATCAAAAGAATCCGCCAGAAGAGAGGGGTACGAGGCATATCTGAAACGCTGTTCAGTACGCACCGGTTTCGTAGCTGCAGATAGCAAGAGTGCCGATGTCAGAGGCAGTGAAGGCGACGGTGTCGAAGGCTCGGAGAATGCAAACGGCTTCGGAGACTGCGGTGTTGGATTCAAGAGCGAGGAGATCGGGATGGACTGATTTCGACGGGCGTTGGAAAGAGTAGGTGGTGAAGGGTAGGTGATACTAATGGGATACGGATTGGGAACTGGCGAAGCTGGACTCGAAACAGGGCTCGCTGGGGAAGGAGTACCCGACAATCCCTTGGAGCAAAGGCTTGAAGAAGACGAAGGGGAAGGGGAGGAGGAGTAGGAGGAGCACTCGGATGCCGTGGAACTAAGGGACATGGCTGACAGACTGGCATACCAAGAGAGTGTGGATGGCGAGACTGAACCATTTCTTGAACGGTGGTCCTCGTCTATCTGGCGGTTATCAAGATTAGACAGAAGTTTTATCGACCTTCTTGGACTCATAGAGCTCGAAGATAGGTACCAGGCACGGAGGGTGCTCGGTAAAGGACGAAGCAGTACCAGGTAAACGCGAAAGAGTCCGCTAAATTGAAATTTGATAGAGAGTCAGATACATGGCACTGTGAGTAGTGGGGACATGCGATCCAAGCACCAAGGTTGGCAAGAGAACTTCGAGCAAAAGGATTCGCTCGAGGTGGAGGAAAGCATGCGATGAAAAAGACAAAGAGCATACCAGAGTTATGAGACAAGGCTCACAGTGCAAGGACACGCTGGTAGGGTCCGGAAAACAGCTGACTGACGATGATCCAACTGAAAGTATTGTTCTGCTGCTTGAGCACGACAGCAGAGAGATCAAGTGTAGCGAGTGGTAAAGAGGAGCGCGTGAGATCGAGCAAGGAATTATATAGCGATGGAGAACATCGTCTACACAAGGGGGAAAGCTTCAATCCAGAACATCCGCCCAATCTCCCATCCTTGGATGGATGCAACTCACAGTGTAAAGAGCTACGGAAGATCAGCCCAGTGGCCAGGCCATGCAACCAGCCGAGCCAGCGCATCGAGCGCTGTAACCAACAAGGAGAAAAAAGAAGGTTATGTGGAGAGGCAGGAGGCACCAATTCAGTCGTATTTAGTCAACCCATGGGCGACACTCTGATTTCTGCTGTTCAGCATATCCGAATGGCGACGATAAGCGGGTATGAGGCGCCTTGTCCGGCCTCTGCCTGGAGCCATGCATGCACACTGCCCATTTGCTCTCCTCGGTGTAATGAGCGTGTGTGTGTGTGTGTGTTCTCGGAATCAATGTAGGGTTTATGTGGTCAATGACACAAGGAACCTAGAGAAAGGGAGCGAGAGAGCGCCTAGAACGGGATAAAAACAGTCGACGGCGAGTCGGGTACAATCAGACTAGGGATCAAGCTCAAGCTTGGAGACGTGAAGAGCAATATATAGAAAGGGAGAGGGGAGGGGGGAGCCACGGAAGGGAAGGGAAGAAAGGGACGAAGAGGCATGGAAAGAAGAAAATGGTGCTGTAGGTTGAATCGAACATCTGCATTGCATATGGGACCCCGCACAGCAAAAAAAATAGGGGGATTGTCCATATGACAGCCAGAGTGCAACATTGTGCAATGTCGATAGAGCCGGGAAGCGCTGGTAGGCGGAGGTGGAGGCATGGAAAGAAACTATCACACTCCATATATCAATGATATGCTTTCGTACCGCGTCGAATGAATTTGCATGCATGGTGTTGCTCTATTCTTCCACTTCGTACTCGAGAAAAGACCAACCATCGCAGAGCTATCATGCAAGGCTTGACTACCATGGTTGTGTTTGGGAGGAGGGTGATGCCGTAGCGCTGATCAACCCGTGTTGCTTTCTCGTTATTGGAAGCGAGCTCCCTTGAAAATTTGCAGGGGTTCTCGTCCCTGCTCTACTGTACGATAGGTCTCTTCTCGCCTCTGAAGAGAGCAACAACAAGGTGGCAGGGTTCATTCCATTATCAGTTGCTGTATGGCTTGATTCAATTGATCCGGGTGCCATGGTATGTGTTTGTACATAGCCCGCCCACAACAAGGAGAGCGAGTGTTCCTTATCGGCTGGGTGGGCTCCTCTCCAACATTGGTGTTCGCAACATAGCATTTCCATCTATTGAGTCGATTGTGAGATCGCATCTAATGAACATTAATGGGATCTATGGCATCTACGATCTTCTCCAGCTCTCTCAAGCCAGGATAGAGGCCACAATACCTCCGTAGCCCCAGCTTTTCCCGCGCAATTGCATTCCATGGCGAACATGTTTCCAGCCATTTGTTCGATGAAGGGTGTGTTACGTACCAAAAGCAACATTGTGGCACGGCGGGATCGTCACTGTAGCATAGTGCCCAGTGCTCGATTCTTCTGTATGAAAGGACTTGAACCATGTTACATTGGGTAAGCGGTCGGATCGACTGTGTTTACCGGCAGAGTGGGCGGCGCACAATTCAACAGTTGAGACAGCTCGATACATCACCCATAATTTGCTACGCTCGTCTTTCTCTTGCCCATTACATCACATACTGTTATAAGATGGCAGCAAACACATGGGCTGCTCATTCTATCAACTTTGGTGCGTTGTTTCCTAGAGTTGTGGAGCACGGCCTCGAACGTCCAACTCAATTTACAATGAGTGAGAGATCTCTAACGGAACGACTGGCACAGAGATCGGCAAAATAATGAGGGGAGACGGAGCCAGAAGGATTGTTGTATGTGTATCTTTTGTGGTTAGAACATGGGCTGGAGAGGATAGGTTTCTGTGCTTTCCGCCTGTATGTATAAAGAGAGTGAATGATTTCATCGAAGCTCTCCCGCCACACGACCTGCATAGTCTTTTTGTGTCTTTGCGTCGATGCAAGCAGAGTAAGCACATTACGTCGCTCAAGAGCGAGATACAGTGCACGTTGTCTGGTAAATCTGCAGGGGTACGCGAAAATTGAAGGAAGGAAGAACTTGGGTGTAGCAGAAGGCACAGTTGTTGCATCAGAGGGAAACAAGACCAAAGCTGCAAGGCGAGGTGTGAAGTAGGAGGTCATATATAGGGATCCAATTGCCCCCACTCTGTCAGTGAGACACGCAAGCTGGTGAACTGACATGGAGACAGAAACGGGTAAACGGATAGTCGGACAGGCATTCAGTGAATTCGCTGCATGGGTGCGCGTTCAGTCGCTCTTCCCAAGCCCTGTTGCATGACACTGGTCACACGGGCTATGCAAGGCAACACCAGATTGCATGTAGGGTGTCGTACAGAAGACTGACGATCGTAGTGTTTAAACAATGCAATTGAACACGTTTGTGTACCTCCAAAACACCATTCAAGGTTCCAAACCTTCACCCCTTTTCCCCCCCGGCAAAGCGAAAAGAGGGACAAAGAGATGTTGAGAGAGGCAGAGAAAACATTGGCAGCGAAGAAACGGGAAGAGAGCAAAGGTTGAAAAACCGTAGGTCCATTCCGTACGTGCAGTATACCACATAACATACAGGGAACACAATGCAACTCAATTCCTGCAAGGTGCAAGACAGCCATCGGCTCGTAACCGAAGCTTAAAACAAGAAAAGTGCCTTGCGCCTCGCTGTTCGTCGGTTGGTCTGCCCGATGTCTGTTGGTCTGTTGGTCTGTTGGTCTGTCTGTTAGTCTGCCTGTCTGTTGGTCTGCCTGTTTGTCTTGTCTATTTGCCCAAGGGCTTGGGATACAACAATGAGCGCACGCGTCAAATGCAAGTACACCCTGACCCAATCACCTGGGCATCGTTCATCCAAGATATGAGTGTGGTGTTCCAACAGAGTTATGAACTGATGGGGCAGAGGGCGACGTTGCAGCTGTAGTTTTGTAGTTCCCTGACGAGTCAGTCCTTCTAGCACCCTGCATTCGTCTGCAATGCGAATCAATGGTTCAATGGTGAGCTGAATATAGACGCTGTTCGTATCGCAGAAGGGCATATTTATCCAAAAAGACCTAGTTTCTCTTTACTCATTTGCCCTCCTGGATGGACGCTCCATCTCGCTACTCAACCTCTGGATCGCTCCACTTCTGACACTCTGAGTTCGGCTGCAGTCAGAAGGGCGTCCCATGACAAGAAGACTTCCGACAGCGTGTTGATCTAGGTTGGACGTATGGTAGGCATATTATAGAAACTGACTTTAACCATAAAACATTTCCCGGCTTCTGTCAAATAACATCTACACTTACCAAGCCATTGTAATCATCCGTCAGTTTGTTCATCCTGTCAGAGACCGTGTTGCTCTGTTGGTATTGCTCGATGTGGATAGTCTCCAGTTTGGATAGGACAGGATAATGAGGCTCAACGTCTGTCAGAAAACAACAACAAAAAAAAAAAAAAAAGATGGTGATAGGTCGAAGGTTAGA
>Ga0247824_10001993_pt1 | contig 11404 bp, 9 predicted proteins | sample 13C_PalmiticAcid_FD_194412 | JGI IMG/M metagenome (GOLD analysis project Ga0247824, IMG submission 194412) | Soil microbial communities from agricultural site in Penn Yan, New York, United States - 13C_PalmiticAcid_Day48 | ecosystem: Environmental > Terrestrial > Soil > Agricultural land...
GACGGAGCTCAGCCTAACCTATATGAAGCCCATGGAGGAATCCTCATCCTCAACAAGTCGTGCACTTTACAAACAGATTGGTCGCCTAGTGCACTTGGAGTACCTGGCGATCGGATTTGGCAAGGGGACAGGCCAATACGCTTGTGATCTAAGCCTGACCAAGGGATGGTTGATCAGGTTGGCGGATCTGAAAAGGTTGAGACACCTTCACATGGACAATAGCCTTTGGTCGGGCGTAGGGATGAGTGAGGTAAAGTTCATGCACAACAACTGGCGAATGCTTCAAAGAATAACATTCAGGTGTCATGAAAATCGTTTTGACAACCTAAAGAAATGCTCCTCCTGGACGTGGATTTGTACGATGCGACCATGGCTCCAGTTTAGCCGGGTGTGTAATCAATCTGATCAATAAAGTATCGGTCATGTGGGTGCGCACTGTGCTGTTGGCGATCGACGTATTGTCTTTCAACACTCAGACCTTTGCTGGAGATCAAGGGCGTCCAGAGTTATGCCAAGTGCTCCATCGGTACGGCCACCACATGAGAAATCTAGTAACCCACTCGGAATTCCCAAATTCAAAGCACTTTGGACCTGGTTGTAGGCTCCTGACAGAAATCCATGTCACAGGAGAGGACGGCTCACTTGGCAACGAATGGGTCCAACGTTTGATGGCTCTGGTTGACAACAATCCTGGTCTTAATACACTCCAGCTAACAACAGACCACTATGACTTCCTTATCTCAGATCTAAAGCTCCTCAGGCGACTTCCAGGACTCAAAGATCTCGGCTTAAAGTATAGCAAAATCGAGTGGACAACCACATTGGAAGAGCTCTTGGCATGTGGACCTAAGCTGGAGCGATTAGAGTACAGTGTCACGGACCGGGACATTGATATGGATTCGTTGAATTGCAGCAACTAGGGACCGCCAGCCATGTGGAAGCTCGCAACTCTCAAAGCGAACGCCTCCGGATCCAACTTCCCTCTGGTGCTCTTAGCTCGGTGTCCCAGTCTCAGAGAGTTCAACGGATACGGCAGCAACAATCCTAGCTACATTCAACAATGCATCCGTCATCTTCATTCTGGCCATCCTTTCCATTTGTAGCACTTGAACCTTTTCGGATGGAATACACGGACATCTTTCTCGACTTTGGAAGAGTTTCTTATGACCAGCACCGAGCCCTCAGGATTGAAAAGCATTAGTCGAAGATCAATCGCCATCCAGGACAACACCATCAAAGGATTGACCGTCCACGCACAGACTCTAACGGTTGTAGAACCAGATCGGTGAGATGACCAACCTACAGACGCTTCATGTTCGTCAGGATAAGTACTCGTCATGGCTTTACGAATGCAAACACATTCGGAAAGGAGGGAAGGAATACTGTGATATGAGCGCTTTGACGATACAGGAAGGTGGAAAGTTACATGGTTGTTCTGCAGCCCCTCAAATACCGTTCGTGTGGGTCAGCAAAGAGTATCGCTCATGTGCAAGGAAGGCGTAATTGACAAGATGGAGGACCTGTACCTGTGGAAATGGATTGGCATTGCTCCAGCTCTGTGCACAACACCATGGGCTGCATGATTGGCCTGCCGATGCCCAGACTCTCACCTTGCAAACGGGACAGACAGATCGCTAAGGACATCATCTGGGTTTACGGGCGAGCTGATAGGGCAGAAGGGTGTATATCGAGTTGGTGGCAAGATGAACAATCAAACTAGACACCAGGTATGAGGGGGAGCAAGGTGGCAAAGAACAAGTGCTCCCATGGAGGGCATGTCCTCATGTCGGGGGCGCGCGGCGCAGTCGTTAGGTTGCCACTGAACACGTCCCTTGCACACTTTTGAGCTTCGCAATTTTTAACCCCCTTGGTCGCTCTTTTCTCTTTTCCCACACGGTCACTCACCTCCCCTCTCGCGATTACCCTTACCATGAGTACCTTCATTCCAGAGATTGCTTCCCTGGTCATTGACCACCTTCGTCCACACGATCTACAATCCTGTGTCCGTGTCTGCAAGTCCTGGCGCGACATGTTCCTCCCTCTGTTGTACTGGCGCATCATCTATCAATCGTCCGAAAACGGCGAACAGCAAGGGAATCCGCGTTCGTGTCAGGTCTTCCAGCAGTTTGGCCACCACATACGAACCCTCGACGTAAAGCACTCACCGTTTCCGGACCCAGCGCAATTTGGACCTGGCTGCCGGCTTCTGAATGAACTCCGTGTGGGTGGAAGCGATTCTATCCTTGGCAACGGATGGACCCAGCATATGATGGCTTTAATTGATAACAACCCACACATACACACCTTATGGCTATCCACCCACCATCTGGACTTTCTCATCTCAGATCAGAAGATTCTCAGGCGCCTTCCAGAACTCAAGGATCTGGGTCTATCATTAGGCAGAGTTAGAAGGACGACTACCTTGGACGAAATCTTGGCATGTGGACCCAGGCTGGAGCGATTGCAATTCGCCGTTGCGAGCGATTGTGTCTACAAGGTTGCTACAATGGATAACAATCAAGAACAACCCGCCCTATGGAAGCTCTCGTCGCTCACGTTGTGGAATGACCAACCACGCTTTTCCCAGGAGCTTATGCGTCATTGTCCTAACCTTCGGCAGTTCATCGGATTTGCCAGACGGTTGGCCAAACACGGTGGTGATACCCTACAGGCCGTCCAACAAATGGTCAGCCACCTTCACTCTGGTCATTCCTTCCGCCTGCAACGCCTGGAGCTGATGGGATGGGATCACCTCACTCGTTTTTTGGCTCTGGAAGAGCTTTTAACGGCCGATGTCAGGTCCTCGGGGCTAAGTACTATCAAACTGAAATCCATCAGGATTACGGATAATATTATCAGAGGATTAACAACTGCTCATGCCCAAGCGCTGGTGGAGGTATATCTACGCGATTGCTATTGGGATTTGGACGACTATGGCGTGCATGACTTGTTGAGCGAGTGTCCCGGGCTGAGGTGTCTAGAGGTGGAAGGAAAAGCAGTGTACATGGAAGACCTTGTGCGGTCTCCGTGGGTGTGCAAAGACCTAGAGGTTCTATCGCTGAACATAAGGAGACGCCGAACGGATTCCATGGAGGAATTTTGCACAAGTTCCGCGAACGACCGAGTCATCAAGGGCCATGCGGATATCACCCTCGAGAATCGATGTCTATGGCACCAAATCGGCGAGATGACCAACCTGCAGACATTGCATGTCTATGATAAGATACCCAAGTCGGGATCCGACAGTCGCAGTCATGTCGCCATAGGAGACAAGCTGTACTGCCTTTGCAAAACATTCTCAATGCAAGGTGGCGGTTTGAGGACTCTTTCCAAGTTGAATCGATTGGCCGAAGTGTGGGTTGGTACTTGTCGCGTTGGAGGAGGAGGATCGGAATTGCAAGCTCTCCGCCAGGGACGACCCGGTCTTCGCATTAAAGAGGTGAGCCATTGAGTTTGACCACCATCCCTCTCCTTGATAGAGAAATAACACAAGGCATCTAAAGATGAACAAAGTCAATAAAAGCTGTTGGATGCCATGAAGCCCATTGTAGCACAGATGACTTTTAAAAAAAGTTGAATGCAGAGGGACGCACAAGGTTCGTGGTGCGTACATTTTGCTCCCCAAGTTGGCTTCGCTCATGAGTGTTTTCCTGCTAGGCATCCAGCATCTGCTCCACCATTTGGATCGCTTTTGCCAGGAACACTCGGGCCGTCGCATTGACGAGACGGGCCGTGGAATCTCGCATCATTCCTTTCTTTGGTTCAACAACGCCTCTTTACGCCTCGATCGGTCGACTCTTCATCCAATGCTCACAGAAACAATACCAAATAGAAAGATGAGAACGTCATTAAAGAATTTGAGGGGATGAGAGGACCAGTTTGGTGACACAAGTGTTAGGTAAAAAGTCGAAGGTTCTGAAATGGGAGAAGTGGTGCACTCAACGACAAAGTTCGCCTCAGCCTCAGCCCATGCGATGGCGCCACAACTCAAAAACTTGCAAATTCCAGGGGTGCTCTCTTTCCTTTCACTTTCCCCCCATCACCTTCTCCTGAATCCTCTCATTCTGCTCGGGTCCGCATGCTCGAATCCGCTCTGCGCAAGTCCTCTCTGCTCAAGTCTGCTCTGAGCAAGTCTACTAACCTCAGCTCCCCGGCCGGCTCCTCCTTGGTCTGGTGTTTCCCACCGGAGGTTGCTGAACTGATCAGCGAGTATCTCCTTCCAGAATATCTAATGCCCTGTCTTTCTGTCTCCAGGGACTGGCGCGACATGTTCCTCCCATTGTACTTTCGACGTGTGGTATACCGATATTCTCACTATGAACAACCAGAATGGCGTCGAACTCTCCGTCGGTACAGCCACCATATGCAGTTTCTGGACATTGTCTACTCAGAGTTTTCTGATCCAGTGGATTTTGGATCTGGCTGCCGTCACCTGAAAGGAATCCGTGCCCGTGCAATCGCTGTTGAAGGATGGGCTCCACACCTGATGGCTCTGGTAGACAAAAACCCCAATCTATGCACACTCCATCTCACAGTGGAAAAGCTGGATTATCTTATCTCGGACCAGAAGATTCTCAGACGTCTTCCAGCACTCAAGGACCTTGGTCTAAGCAATGGCGTGATCGGAAAGCCGACAACTTTGGACGAAATCTTGGCGTGTGGGCCTAGGCTGGAGCGATTAGAATACGCCGCCTCGGATCGTTGCTCACCCACAGGCGACCAAGGACCGCGAACCCCGTGGAATCTCTCCACCCTCCTCCTGTGGGAGGGACGACCCTTTGGCGAGGAGCTTTTACGCCATTGTCCTCACCTCACACAGTTTAGCGGAAATAATCAGGGCTTCAATGCTCGGTATGTCCAGCAACTGGTCAATCACATTCGTCCTGGATGTCCCTCACGCTTGCAACGCTTGGCGATATCTGGATGGGATGAATACATGCCGTACTCAACTTTGGAGAACCTTTTAAGGGCTGGTACCGCGTTCTCGGGACTGAGAAGCATCAAACTGGGATTAATCACGATTACGGACAGGATTATCCAAGGATTGATGGCGATTCCTGAACAGCCATTGAAGGTGTCTATTCATGGCTGCCGTTGGAGTCTTTACGCAGCTGGTGTGCATCAACTGTTGAGCCAGTGCATCGGATTGAGGCATCTGGAGGTGGAAGATCATCCCGTCTACATGGAAGACCTTGTGCAACAACCGTGGGTGTGTAAGAACCTTGAAGTTCTTATGCTTCAGATCACAGGGAAGCAGGATAGAGGTAGGGGTGATATCCCTCCGGCAGGAACCACGCAACCATTCTCATTCACTAGTATGGTGCCCCAAGCAACCTTTACACCATCGTGGGCTGGAATGGATTTGGGTGGATATTATATCCCGCCTTTACCTCAGACCTCAGGAGCTCCTCCACCCCAGTATCTGCCATCCTTCCGTCCACCTCCTCCGGTAGGAACTATGCAGCCATACCCACTCCCTAGTATGGTCCCTCACGCAACCTTTACACCATCGTGGGCTGGCATGGATTTGGGTGGAGATTATATTCCCCCTTTACCCCAGACCTCAGGAGTTCCGGCACCCCAGTATCTGCCATCCTCGAGACCACTTCCTCCGTCGTCATATTCATTCGAGGGCGATGAGACTTCTGTACCCGCTGCAATGAGTGACAGGATACTGAGGGCGGATTCAGATATTGCTGGCCTGGAGCGTCGCTTGTGGAATCAGATTGGAGAAATGACCAACCTGCGGAAGCTGCATGTTCAAAAGAAATCACATTCTTATCACGTCAATGTGGATAGTAACACGATTGCACTGACGATGCGGAATGGCGGGTTGGAGGCCCTGTGCCGTCTGACTCGATTGAATGAGGTGAGGCTCGGTGCCTACCGTGGTGCAGAAGGAGGGTTAGAGGCAAGGTCCCTTAGACAGAAGCGACCACGTCTTAGAGTGGAAGAGATTTTCCATTGAACTCAATTGAGTGGTTGTGTGACTTGGTGCCCTTTTTTCATTTTTGGTTTTTGACCATGACCACTGTGCCCAAACGCTAATGATCAACTCTTTGATCTCACTCATCGGATCACTTTCCTTCTTGACCAAGTTCGATCCCCATGTCACCTGCCTCCTTCTTGTCTGTTGCCGATGTGCCCGAGTTGCTGTCGCTTATTGTCGAGTACATGAATCCATGTGATATTCTCCACTGCATGTTGGCCTGCAAGGCACTTGCCCGAGACTTGGAATCATATATTTGGCGGGACATCTCTACCCTGCGCAGGGAACCGCCAAAAGGTCCCTTGTTACGTAACTTGCACCTCACTTGGTCGCTTTATATCTATTACAGGAGGGGATGGGAGAAGTACTTCAAGGTCTTTGTGAAAGATCCGTCTGCCCCCAGCGCAGCAGAAGGATCATCGTCGGAGGCTCCACCACCACCACCACCACCTCCTCCTCCTCCTCCTCCTCCTCCTCCTCCTGAAAGCCAACTCGTCAACCTCCGTATGCTCACTATAGTTTCACTCCCCACCAAGGAAGCCAGGCAGAATTTCATGTTTCCGTTCGTCGTCACCATCATCGAACAAAACCACCGTCATCTACACACCTTGGTCTTACCAGCACTGGTCCTGAAGCAGACGGGTTGGTATGGACTGATCACCACTGCCAACATCTTGACCTCAGCGCCGAATCTCAGGGAGTTGGTCGTTGGTGGTGGAGGAGGAGAAAGATGCGACGTTGAAAAAACTAAAGGGTTTTTAAAGGCCTGTCTCCAGCTTCCGCAATTGGTATCGCTGCAGTGCAACTTCCTGCTCGAGTCTGGGATCTGGAGGGACATGTTCGCTTGCTTCACGGATCCGCTGATTGCCTCCCAATACAAGGTCGCATCCCGGCTCAAGCAAATTCGTCTCCCGGGGACCCGTGGCCATTTCACGATACCGACACTTCTTCCGTTACTGCAGCATCGTGGGCCCATTCTGGAGATCATGACTATGTCGGCGACAAGTATCATTGACAATATCGAGCTTGTGGAAACGATTGAATATTTCTGTCCAAAGCTTCGGAGGCTTGTGATCCTTTGGGACAGCCACAAGAGCACCGGGAATCAAGCTGTGATCGCCATGAACTGTGGCGCTAAAACGACAGGCCTCGCAGACACTCCTTTGATACCACCAGCTGACCTGAACACGATCAAATTACTCATCAAATATTTTGCTGAGGCTTTGAGGGAAATTGACATAGGCCATGGTCCATGTTCGAGTGAGGATCAACACCTTCTCATGAAGAGCTGCCCAAACCTTGAGCGGATGTGGGTCAGCCCTCACAAGTTCCGACCGCAAGATGGCCGGTCCTTGGCTATTCGTTACTCTGTCCGATGGGCATGCTTGAAATTAAAGGAGCTCTCCTTTACGTACTATCCTTGGGAGAAACGATACATACCGAGTCGTCCATTGTACCAGCAACTTGGGCAACTCGTTCACCTGGAACGCTTGGCGATCGGTAGGAGAGACTCATCCGAGCCCATCTATGAACGGGACCTGACGTTGCAGAAAGGAGCGTGGTTATCGGAATTGGCAGGATTGAAAAAGCTAAGGCGCCTTCACTTTACGACCAACCTTTGGTCCAAGATGGGTGCGCAGGAGATGGAGTTTATTCACGACCATTGGCCAATGTTAACGGAAATAACGTTTTCGTGCACAGAAAAACGATTCAGTGAGATCAAGCATGAATCTCACTGGCAATGGCTTTGCGACAAAAGACCTGCACTCAGACTGGCTCGTGGATACCACCCATAATTTGGAGAGGAGAGGAAGAGGAGGGGGGGGGGAAGCAATGCCAAATGGCTAATAAAGAGAATTCTCTGGCATTTATTTTTTGTTCTTGTGTGATACAGACGATTCATGCATGGGTTTCCAGCTCTAAATTTGTCTTTCGCTTGGCTTGGGAACCGTCACCGATGTGAGGCGTTGCGAATCAGTCGCGCCCTACACGCGCAGTATGTATAGCCCGTTTTTTTGGTCCCCAACAAATATAATTTTTAGAATAGCCCTACGTTATTCATTCACATCCAGACATGTGACAGTTCAGAGAGGGACGTGTCGCAGGGCCGACCTTTAATAGACTCGCGAGGTTGGTGAACCGACCAAGGATCAACGATGTCGTGTTTTTTTTCTTGGCGCAGAATGTAGTCCCTGCCTGTTTTTTTGCTTAGATCTGTTTGAAGGTGAACAGGCTTTGTCGCTGAAGGCTGCAGTTCATGCTCGAGCAGCTGGTTGTGAGGAAGAGGACTCCTTTCGACCCCTTAAGGTCTTGTAAAATTGAGTGATGATTCAGGCACTTTCTTCACCTCTCACCTCCTTACCTCCTGAACCCTGACACAAGAGACCCCTCAACCCAGTTGGTCCACAGGTGTAGAAAAGCCACTTTTCAAGGCGACGAGCTCGACAGGATTGAACAACAACACATTTAGTCCCAAAGGCTATCAACGGTGTTCGAAAAAAAGACGTTTAACGTGAGTTTTTCAACGCTTCTTAGGTCTGCCCTAAGTGGTGTGTTTCCCTTGATGGAGACAATGGAACAAGAGACGAAGGAGCCTACACAGTCGGCCTCCGGTCCCACATATGGCCTTTCTGCATCCATACGTGACCTCTTCCAGACAATATACCAGAATCTTCACCAGAGGCACTATCTGGACGCCATCGTTCATGCGCTCTACATTGTCCCAGATGGCCCTTTCATCGTCAAGCCGAATAGACTTGGTCGTGAGAGCTCATTCAGTAAGTTTCAATGTGCTACTGTGTCGTTGCGAGACAATGGAAACCCCTGTTGTACCACACAACATGCACAAAGTCAGGGGTGTGGAAATGACGCTGTGCAGGAAAAGGAGGGGGATTCATCTTTCCCTCTCCTAGATCCTTGTTCACAACATGCCCTCGACGAGAGCGAGAGAAGGGGATGGAGGTCGGTCTTGATCATCACACTAATCAGTTGATATTTTGTGGTTATCCTCGATTCGCATGGCCTCAGTTGGCCAGATCCGTGTTGCATATCCTCAGCCTGACGAACGACTGGCATTGATAAAACAAGTCAAAAATGACCGCAGTCAAGACTTGACGTTTCTGTCATTGGTCCTTACAGAGCCGCTATTGCGTTTTCGTCTCTGTGCCATGGCCCACCTCCTAGAGGTTGTCTTTGCAGAGGTCGAGAAAGCATGGTATAACGGCGAGCGTCCACGCATGCTCACAGGCGACGACATGACCTTTGTGATGGAGACACTGCAAGATCTCTTTTCGGACCTCTTTCATGAAGCAAAGACACAAAGCAGTCTGCGAGGCTTCGTCACAAACGTGTACCTATGGTTGGTAAAATGCATGGCCGATGAAAATGCCGATAACATCGCCTTGCCCAACCTTCCCGATGCCGTCAAGAAGATGTTTCCTTGCCATGTCGCCATCCTAGACGAGCTGCGTCCCATCGTTACGCATTGCAAATCCGACCCATCCTTCCAGGACCAGGCAAGCAAAGTGTTCAAGTTCATCTTGCTCTCTCTGAGCGAAAGAGATTTCGTTTCGGCAAGGGACTGGATCACAGAGGGTCTTCAGCAGTTTGAAAAAATTCCAAAAGGCGCTCTCCGATATGCCTTACCATAGGTTTGCCCAAAGCCTCATCCGAAACATCGTGAGCATGACGGACCAACTATGGGAGAGCGGAAGAGCCGTTGATACCGCTCTTGCGGTTGAAAAGTGCCTGACTGGCGTCCTCGGACAGACTCTTGTTGGCTCTGGCGCCATTCGAATCAAGAGACCGATGCCTCGCCTTCGTGGGACGTATCAAGAGGCCTCACGCATTTGACTCGTCTCGTGGGTAGAGACCCAGTACCTGTCCCCCTTCCCACTGTCAGCTGGACGCGGGGGGATTCTCAGATGTGTTTGGACTCGATGGTGGTTCAGTTCTCCAACATCATCCCGAGCGATATCCAATTGGAATCGAATTTGATGCTTGACAACAGAACCAACAACCGCGGCCTCCAGTGGCTCTTCAAAATGTAACCATGGCTCTTCAACATTGCCTCTTCATATTACAAAAGTGTATGGATACTGATGAGTCGTTTATCCTCTTAATGTTAGGCGCGGACTTGAAATGGCGGCCAAGGATGTCCCCTACAACGATCCCGGAAAACAGCCTCGAGATTGAAGTGATCTTCACTGTGACACCAAGGGTCCGTCACGGAGAGACTGGTGGCAGGAATCAGACTCAAGATCAGGGAGCCGGGACCCATCCCGGTACATCAACTGGTCATGCATCGATGTCAATGTCAGTGACGTCCAGTAGAAGGCCCTCCCAGTCAACAGTGTCGCACCAAAGTCTATCGAGTTCTGGAGAGCAGTACCAGCGGGCGTCCGACCGTATCTTGTGGGGCCGCCCCCGTCTCATGGGACACAGCAGCATAGCCACGCACCCCCCATCTGCATCTGAGCATGGCAAGTTCGTCGATGTTGAAAAGTGCAAGGTTACCCTGGGCAAGCTCGATGTACAGGCTCGTGACACCAAGAATCCTTCTCGCGATCGCGCCTCCGGGCCCTTGGTGAACCAACTTCGAGTGGCCGTTGAACAAGCATTCAGACAAATGATCATGGACGCCGTTGACACTATCAATACAAACGTGGAAGAGCTCTTGAAGCGCTGAGTAAAGTCTTCAATGATGACCACTAGGACTTCTCTTGTGTAGCACAATAAAAATGAGTGTTTCACCTGATCCGAAAAGAAGCATGGTGACATCGCCCGCTGTTTGCTCCCAGTCCCACCTTGAACACATTCGACCAACCCATAGCGCACTTGTGCTGGGACACGGCCACGATGCTGCGCGCTCGTCCATTGCAAGAACTGCCTCTCTCTTCTTCTCCTTTTTACCAACGGTGATCCCGGAGATGTACCTCCACTTCAACTTGCTTTAGAGAGTAGAGTTCTTTCGCTCCAAGGCGCGCCGCTATCCCATGTATATATACAATCTTCGTAGGCTCGTCCCATCCCTCTCACTACTGTCTGTTCCCATTTTTGTCACAGCGTAGCGAGGGGCTGGTTGGTTGCGAGCTAGGCTCGTGACCATCCTACCTCAGCGACCGCTATAGCCGGGGAAACGAAGTTTCCTTTTATGGCAATGAGGGTCTCTGAGGGGCTGGGACAAAAAAATGGGTTGACATGGGGGGAACTTTTTGTCTGTAAAAGATATGAGAAATTTGGCTGGAGTGCACAGTGCCCGCACATTGTTACACGCCTCTAGCACGACAAAAAGTTCCCCATACACCCCATACACCGACCCATTTTTTTGTCCCAGCCCCTCAGAGACCCTCATTGCCATAAAAGGAAACTTCGTTTCCCCGGCTATAGCGGTCGCTGAGGTAGGATGGTCACGAG
>Ga0247824_10001995_pt1 | contig 11400 bp, 6 predicted proteins | sample 13C_PalmiticAcid_FD_194412 | JGI IMG/M metagenome (GOLD analysis project Ga0247824, IMG submission 194412) | Soil microbial communities from agricultural site in Penn Yan, New York, United States - 13C_PalmiticAcid_Day48 | ecosystem: Environmental > Terrestrial > Soil > Agricultural land...
GTGTCCATCCCCCACCTCCCATCCCTTACCTCCCATCCCTTACCTCCCATCTTTTACCTCCCATCTTTTACTCACTTCCCGCGTTCTTTCATTTCCATTTATACCTACCGATTGCTCTGACTCCAGTTTCTGTACTCGGGTGAAAAGACTCTACTTTTCCTCCGGGACTCCTTCACTGACTGTCTGTATAACGAACGGATGAAGGCACGCGCAATGACATGTCGTTTTGCTTGGCTGCTATTGTTGACCGTTAGGCATCAACCTTGTTCTAGGTTGAGCGTCGTACGAGATGTCAGTGGAATGTTCAAACCGGTAGTACTACGACAACTACTCCACGGCGAACAAAAAAATGATCTCAATCTGGGCGGGCGATCAACAAGGCGCAATTCATGGAGCTTTTTCTTCAAGAACAACGTGGCAAATGGAAGTCCTAAACATTTCTCCGCGCGTGTGTTGCACTTAACTATCCGGAGACAAAATCAAGGTTCTCCTATGCGAACAACAAACAAAGCTGACAGGGCGAGGGCTAGTACATCCAGCCGATTAGCTCCAGGATGATATATAATTGTAGATGGAAGTCTTACCGTTCTCCCAGCAACTCATCCTTATTGTTTGTGTTCCTCGAGCTTCCCTAGGTGTCCTTCCGGTTGACGCGTTTTGCAGTTTATCAAGTAATAATAATGTCGACGCCTAACAAATCGCGTCTCGTACCTGCAGTCAATCAACCAATGGCAACAAAAGGACATCCTCTCCCTACGTATTACGTTCTCAGTTACCTTGTCATGCAACCACGTATTACCACAATATCATGATCTTGAAGCTGATTGTGATAACGAGGTCGCTAAAACGGCGCGTCTCATTCAAGATGAGACCGGATTCTGCTAGCCGCAACTATCTATATCTCAGTGAACATGTACAGTACAAAGATTAACAGACAGGAGACAGGACGAAAGATCTTCAATATCTTCACGCGCGGAACATACATATCAAAGGATCCGTTTCGCAAAACGAGAACTGTGCTACAGACTTACATCGATCAATTGAGCTCACTCGGTTCTTGTATTTGACTAACTCGCTCTTAACTCTTCTTTGTTATTATAGCTTCTGATGGATTCCCATTCTGCTTTATCATTGTACATTGTGGCGAATCCGTGTCCGGGCATGGCATGAGGATGTTGCGCAGGAGACTGTAATTCAACAGCACCTTCTTGGACGTTACGCTTCTCTGGATCTTCCACAATCGCATGTGGGTGCTCAGGAGGTGGTCGTACACCATTGGGTCCTCGATACAACCAACTCAACAGGTTGGACGAGTACCACCTGCGTTGAGTACACGGATCTGGGGACATTCCTGTGGAGTTGGGGTTGTGCCGACGAGATGACCCTTTGGGGTACGCTGTCTCAGAGACGTTGGTATGACCTTGAGAATTCAATGAATCGGATGATGAACCATCAGGACTCATGTTTCTGGTATCAACCTTCGATCGCTTCGAGTTTCTACGATAAACGAAGATGGCTGTCACGATTACCGCCAAACAGACGCTAGAGATGATGACTGCAATGGTGACGAGTTTCTTGTCGCTGGAAGATGTGTCATTGAGATCAGGGCTGTTGGTGGAAAACGGAATGTGCTGTGTTGATGTTGGCGGCGGTTGTGAGGTGTACAAGGTTGAAGTGGGAGTCGTAGTCGGTCGAGGAGGAGCAAGATAGCTTGTGACCCATTTCTCCGTCTTCAAGTTGAACACAAGGGTCGCGTTGGTAAAAGTCTTGTTGTCATTTCGGCCGCCCCATATAATAAACTGATCCCCGGTGATGGCACATGCATTGCTCCAGAATGCGGTAGTGGCCGGTCTCTTCCAAGCACGCTTGACCACATCAAAAATATATATGGCTCCATATTCGACATTGCCTCCAAAATCGAGATCCGCGGCCAAGAAAACCATTTTCGAACCACCATACGCAGGAACCATGCATTCCCATCCTCCAAACCATTGCTGAAAATTGTTCGTCGTGATGATGCCCCATTCTTTTTTCGAATTGCTGATCTTACTTGGCGCAAATGTATACTGTTTATGGAGTCCAGTACGTCCATAATCGACCGCAACAATGCTCTTCAAGGAAGTACTCCAAGCAGCGAATGCGGCACGCACATCCAACGTGGTAAGGGTTATGGTATTGACTGTCTTGGCTTTTATGTCCACCTCAAGCACGGTGTTATTGTTGCGATCGAAAGATCGGTATCGGTCATCAAATGTTGGGATATAAACGAGTCCTGTTTCTGGATCTGCTGCTGCGGCCAGACCAACCTCTTTTGCACGAATTGTCTCATTGTTGAATGCTGTCCATGAATCCGATCTCACGTTATAGACATAGACTGTAGCCGCTGACAAGACGAAAAGGTCCTCTCCATTGTTTGTCATGGTGCACGCCGCGCCCACCGCAATGGGTCCATCTTGTAATTTTCTGAAGACAGGATCGCTCGTCTTCCATGAAACCGAAAGATCGAGGACGAATGTTTGAGCGATATAATTCGTGTCTGCCCACTGGCCTCCAGCGATGTAGAGTCCTTGCCCTTCCACAAAGCCGCTGCAAACGTTATAGTCAGGAAGGGGCCTGAATGATTGAGCATGAACGGATGAACTGAAGGATTGATTAGGGAGGAGGATGGGGAGGAGTGTAAGGAGTGTCAAGATGACAGGGGAGGAAAACGAGCGAGGCATTGTATTAGATAGACTGAAGAGATGGAAGGGTGAAAAGAGGAGGGGAAGGAAAGAGTGAGTTCCAAGCGAAGGGGAACCGGCATAATATGTGTTTCGTTTGACACAGCAGTGAAGGGGCGATGTTTGATGCTATTATCCGGGGTAGTCAATGAGAGTGATATCCAGGGAGGCTGGGATGGAAAAACAAGGTGAGCCAGCAATATACCTGTGTCCATCCGCACCGCGTCCATACCTGATACACTTTGATGTATGGTCGTGCTACAAACGAGTCGAGTGGGGGTGATGTTCGAATCGATGGGTAGCTGTTTAGGAACGACAAGTGTATTGCTACTTGGTCTCGCCGGATGTCGTGGCGATGGCAAGAACTCAGGATGAAGAGAACACAGCAATTGGATCCAATGTTGCAGACATCACCGAGCCATGACTAAGGTTGAATCCTCGGTCGCACTTGTGCACTTGTGCAATATTGCTCAACCAGACTAAAACACCAAGGTTCTCCTGGGGGGGGGGGGAAATGAGTCCCAGTCGGCGCACCCTTTTCTTCGAGAGAAGGAGGGTGTGTCCGGGAAGGGAGATATTGTTCCAGCCTTCAATTCCTAACAGGCTATCCCTCTCGTGAACATTGAGATATCGAGTTCACTCGTGTCCTCACTGCCGACCGAGATTCTATTTGCAGTTGTACCACTGGCAAACAATCTTCCTCGTCTTCGGGCAAGATCGAACTTGGAATTAGATTGATGGGTGCCAAAATGTTCATGCAGCAGCAGCAGCAGCGCCCAATCCTGTTCACGGAAAGTGCTGTGTTGCGATCAATTGAGCTCGTCCAGCTCTTGTGTTTAATTAACTCGTTGCTAGGACTTCTTTGTCGTTGTAGCTTCTAATAGATTCCCACTCTGCTTTATCGTTGAATGTTGTTGCGGATCCTTGCTTGACCATCGTGTGAGGATGTTGCGCGGGAATCTGCAATTCAACAGCACCTTCTTGGACGTGACGTTTCTCTGGATCTTCCATAACTGCATGAGGGTGTTCGGGAGGTGGTCGCGCTCCATTGGCTCCTCGATATAACCAACTCAACAGGTTGGACGAGTACCACCTGTGTCGAGTATCTGGGGACAGTTCCGCAGAGTCGGAGGCAAAACCGGAAGGGTCGTGTCGGCGAGATGATCCTTTGGGATACGCTGTCCCAAAGGCGTTGGTACGGTCTTGAATATCCGAGGAATCGGATGACGAACCATCGGGACTTGTGCTTCTGGTGTCAACCTTCGATCGCTTCGAGACTCTGAGGTAAACGAAGATGACCGTCAAGATAGTCGCCAGTAGAACGCCGGTGACGATGACTATGATGGTGACGAGTTTCTTGTCGCTGGAAGATGTGTCGTTGAGACTGGAGTTGTTGGTAGTATATGGAACGCGCTGCGTTGACGTTGGTGATAGTTGTGAGGTATGCGAGATCTTAGCAGTGACAGTCGGTTGCGGGGGAGCAATGTAGTTTGAAACCCATTTCTCCGTCTTCAAGTTGAATACATGAGTCGTGCTGGTTAAAGTACCCTTGGTATTTTCGCCTCCCCATACAATAACCTGGTCACCGGTAACCGCACATGCACCACCATGTGGTATACCATTGGAGGGTAACCTCTTCCAGGTAAGATTGGTCAAGTCGTAAATGAACATGGCGCTCTGTTTGTAGGGTAGACCTTGGATGCTCCCGAAGATAACCATTTTCGATCCACCGTACGCAGACGCCAGACAGTTCCACATGTAAACTCCTTGAGGCTCTTGTTTGGAAAGCAATTGGCGCCATCCTTTTGTAGGCTTGTTGATCTCGCTTGGTGTGAATGCAAAGGGGGCAAAGTCGACTAAAGTAAAGACGATCATGCTTTTCAAAGGAACACTCCATGCCGCAACTGTGAAACTGTCAAAGTCTATAGCGGGGATGAGCGTGGTGTTGACTGTCCTGGTTTTTATGTCCACTGCGAGTGCAATTTCGTTCTCGCCCGAGAAATCCATTTCGCCATCCGGGAGATAGATGAATCCTGTTTCCGGATCTGTTGCCACGACTGAATGTCGAGTAGGAAAGTTGGTGTTCTGAAATACTGTCCATGAGGCCGACTTCACGTTATAGAGATAGACCGTGCCCTTCGATAGTACGAACAGCTCATCTCCACTGTTTGCCATTGAGCACCCAAAGCTTTCTTCCACCTTGGGTCCATCAAGTTTCTTGAAAATAGGGTCGCTTGTGTTCCATGAGACTGAGAGATCAAGCATGAACTTTTGGGTGGTAAAGGTCTTGTTTGTGTCTTCGCCTCCACTGCCTCCAATGGCGTAAAGTCCTTGACCTTCCACAAAGCTGTAGCATTTCCCATAGCCAGGACTGGGTCTGAACGATTGGGCGTGAACGGATGGACTGAGGGAATGATTGAAGAGGAGGATGGGGAGGAGTATAAAGAGTATTAACATGGTAGGGGAGGGAAGGGGACTAGACATTGTATTTGGAGAGACTATAGAGATGGAAGGGGGAAAGGAAAGAGTGAGATCCGAGCGAAGGAAACCGGTATAATATGTGTTTCGTTTGACACAGCAGTAAAGGGGCGATGTTTGATGTTATTATCCGGGTAGTCGATGAGCCAACAATGTTTTTATCAATTGGCACACCTGTAGTCTACCCGCATGTGTCCACGCCTAGTGCAATTTGTTAGAATGATCGTGCTCAAACGAATCGTGTTGGGCGATGCAGAAGGAGATGAGTAGCTGTTAAAAGTGCATTTCGACTCAATCTCACCGGATATCGCGGCGACGTCAAAGAACTCGGGATGTGCAAGGTTTTGAAGAGAACACAGCACTTGGGACCCAATGTTGCAAACATCACTGAGCCATGACTAAGGTTGAATCCTCGGTGTTCGCACTAGTGCAAATATTGCTCAAACAGACTAAAACACCAAAAGAAGAGGAGGCAAGCTCCATGCTCATTCAAAGTTTGACTCAAAGGTTCTCCTGGCACCCAAGCTGTCTGTATCGGCAACTCCTATACCGAGAGAGTCGCCTCGGCCAACACAGCCATAGATAATCTGCAATGGCATGCCATCTCCTTCCCCCCTCCCCCCTTTTTTTTTTGGTCCGTGAGCAAAGATCGGCAAGGAATGCTGAACAGCTTGCAGCTGTGCTAAACTCCAATGTGAAACGAATCTCAGGAGATCCGATGTTATCTGTTACTCAAGGGATACAGATCAATCAACACCCCAATTCGTGCACAATGGAGCAGCTGACCTTTTTTTTTCTTCGTTCCAGGCTTGAAAAAGGCGCCTGGAAATGCTGCCAGAGTCATGGTCCTAGCCAGCATCATCATTACCATTGCCATTTCATTCACTACAAGGTCAACTTGACATTCACTCGGACCAATTGATCGTTCGTTACGACCCCGTCTATATGCATCCTGCGCAACATTGGAAAGTAGATCCCTTCTCACTCAACAGGTATTTGATTATTGGATCCTCTCTCTTCATCTCACTCTCTCTACGTTCAGACGAATGGACATCCATTCCAAGGATGCGGATGTGACATGAAGCCTCCTTTCCCTCGGGATGAAAGAAAGTTGGTTCCTTGCAGATTTTTAAGACATGGCCCATTCCTCCCTCAGCTTTGAGAGTCCCCACGCAGAGATCTCACAATGGCCCATCACATCGCCTCCATAATTGAGGGATTCTCGACGATGATGGTACTGTCGATGATGGTGACGACGCACCATTCCCGGCACGAACCTTCCTCCAAGCTGCTGACGATGGTCCTGACGTAGGTTCCAGTTCAAATTGTCGTTCATTTCCATTGTGTCAGCATTCACGGGCTGCTGCTGCTGTTGGCGGTGTTGCCACGGTAGATGCTGGTTTTGTGCACGCTGCTCGCCAGGTAAGCCCAATCCTTGTCCTCCATTGAGAGGAAGAGTTGCAACACCTGCTCTGGCTGCCACCATGACAGGATGCGCCATCATTTCTGGGGAAAGGGACGCCACGTCGGCTCCATGATTTCCAAGTGAGAACCCTAGTACATTTCCTTGGACAATGCCATGCCCATATCCATAGCCACCTGCTATGGCAGCAGCAGCCGTGAGCAATGCAGCAGCAGCACCGGCTTGCTGATCCTGCAAGTCCCGCTGGCGCTGCAGTTGGATCTGGAAAAGCTGTTGTAGCTGTGATTGGTGCTGAGGTGTAAACCACGATTCGAGATAAAAGCGTGCTGGGATGCCTACGCGACGTGGGGTATATTCCAGAATGTCCAAACGATCTGCCAGGATGATCCGAGGAGAGAAAGAGGAGGTCGAGGAATTGCAATTGCAGTAATGACCGTGGGAACACTGATCCTGCTGCTGTCTAATGGTTGGAAACTCTGTGAAGCGAGGCGTCGACGGAGAAGATGACGAAGACTGGTCCTGCTGTGGTGGATGCTCTTGTATGGAGCCCCGTTGTCCAGGGTACTGCCGAGAAGTCGGGTCGTTGTTCTGCGTCGTGATGATGGGTCGGTTCAACCGAGGTCCTACATATCCTCCCAATCCGCGTCGTCCTGATATTGTCATATTATTTACACCGCTCGTGATCTGCTGTACATTTTGAGGGGAGGTTGGATGGTGTGTAGTGGTTGAAGCTGTTGTCATCAGTGCTTGATGAGTCTGTTCCTGCAGCTGACGGCTGGAAGAAGAAGACTGTAACGATGACGACCCTTCACCATAGCCATCATTCGAGGTATTGGCACCGCTGGTATGCGAGTTGTTGTTGTTCCTGTTGAAGTTGTTGCCTTGCTCCGAAGGTGATTGCGGGGAGTCGACAGCTGAAGGGTTCAAAATCGATCTCAAGGATTCGAACGAGGAATTCCAAGATCGCGTCACTCCTTCACCACAGAAGGACACATCCAATGCACATAGGCTCTTGAGCGACATGACTAAGGGAATGATCCCTGTCAGCGTCATTTTGTCATTATAAGACAGATCCAGTCGTCGAAGGTTTGGGAACCGGTGAACTTGCTCTCGTCCACAGACAGACTTTCCGTTCGAGTTCCTTCTCGGCGACAGTGATGATCCTTCCGTGCTTGGCTCAGAAGAATCACTCGTCGCCAGACTGATCAAGCAAGCGTCGGTGAGCGTGTGGCAGGCACTCAAATCGAGTTCCACTAACGATTGCGCGCACTTTGCGGCCTTGAGCTGAGCCACTCCAGTATCGTCCAGTCGAGTTGCTCGTGGAATGCACAGTTCCGTCAGATGAGGGCACATGGTCAAGATATGCGTGAGAGTGTCGGTACTAACAGCGTTGGCGTTATCGAATCGCAAGGTCTTCAAGCTAGGCCCCACTCTGTCCACAAGACAGATCACATCGTCGTGGCTCAAGGTGTGTGCGTCATGGATCGTGATTTCTTCCAATGTTCTGGGAAGCGTGTTGAAGAATCTTGACGCCTGGCTAATGTTCGCATGCGCTGCCATGATCGCTGTCGTTAGAAAGAGCTGTCCATTCTGAGCCTTGTTGCCACTTTTTTTCAACGCTGGGCAAGTGAACTCCAACGAGATCAACGATGAATCGTGTTCAAACTCTAGATCATTCAATTCGATCGCGTCCTCATCCCCGTTCTCTGAATCTGGAGTGAGGGACAGGTATCTCTCGATGGCCATCAGGCCTGCAAGTGTCACACCATGGCAGCCAGCGATGCCCAGTTTCGTCAATCTCGCGTTCCTTGTTCTCTCCCTTGTGTTGGAAAAGCCTGTCGGTGTCATCCTTCCCGAGCTCCGAAGCAACGCCAACAAAGATCGGTCACTGACACGGAAGCATCGTCCCAGATTAATCTTTGTCAACCGTGTGCAATGATGCGCCAACTCTTCGATCGCGTCATCCGTGACGAGTCCACACCCTTGGAGCGATAATTCCTCGAGCTGACTACACAGCTGTGCAATGACCTGGACAGTGAGGTTGGTGATTAATCGACATTCAGCCAAATCGATCAGTCGAAGGGAAGGCGACGATGCTGTGATGAGCTGGATGACGGACATATCCGTGAGAGCCGTGCAGTGGCATAGTGAAAGTGAGGTGAGCTGTGTCAGCGAGTATGAAAGTGTGACCAAATGCCGGTCCGTGATGCAAGAAGGAAGGTAAGGGAAAGGACGCGGTGCTTGACAATCACTGGTGCCTGCAACGGAGAATGACCGGATGTACCCTTGTCCTGCAATACCAACGTGGTCTACAACCAATGAAGGAGTACATATTAGTTCTAGCCATAACTATAACACTTCTCGGCCCGCTCAGCTAGAACCTCTGTTTGTCAGGGTCCAGTCTCGCGCTGAATATGTTTAAGAATAAATCCTCCGTTGTCTTGGATGCTTTAAGGTTTGGGCGATAGGACAACCAGGCAACATGGATGTTGGCCCATTATCCCATTATCCAATTGTTTTTGTTGATGGTGTATTCTTTAGCCAGAGGCCTTTGGTTCTCCTCCACAATGGGTCATGTTGTTGTTTGTTGGTTGAATGGATGATGCACGCCGGCGCTTGGGTCCCTCCCCCCTATCCCGGCTTGAATGTGGTCCCTTTCTTCCCAATCCTGCATTCTTCTGCATGCAGTAATGACACCATCTACGACTACAGACTGGGTGGAGATGTTTCCCGAACTCCAATAGGCGTAAACGAGCACCTCCCTGGAGATTCCCCCTGCCTCTTGCTTAGAAGTCCCGACCACCCCTGGGTTCTTTGTTCCTACCCTGACTCCTTTTCGGTTGGTTGAATGTTGTCACGTCCTCGATCTTCTACTGCCTTCATACATCTCCTCGTTTTGGTCCCTGAACCTGTTCTTCCCCCACCCCCTTTTGTCTCCCTTGAATGCTGCAACAAAACATAACAGCAATGGGACAAGCATGCCAAATGACTAAGAAAGGTGTACCTGAAAATGCCTGTGACGACATGGAGTACGGACTCGTATTCGTGCTCGACGATGAGGAGCACGACGATAAAGTAGAGGTCGTTGATGCATCAGACTCGGACGATGTTGTTGATGACAAAGATAGCCTGCCAGTTCGGCGCGGTCGACGACCGCCTTGTCCACAGTACACAGACCTGAAGGACCCTTGTTGTTGTGGTTGTTGTTGTTGTTGTTGTTGATGCAGGTCATCCATGTCACCCGACATCTCGTTCTCATGATCCTCCTGATCACTGTCAACTTTGCTACCCTCGTCTTCATCCTCGTCCATAGAGTCCTGTTGTCTGTTCGAATGATCAGCGCCATCCACTGATCGTTCATTCGTGTGATAAAGTGTCGTCCGCACGGACGATGATGGACCCTCAATGTACGAAAACCCCGGATCAAGTGCTCTGCTAAACAAGATGAACGATTCTACACTCTGCAGATCGACCTCTCGCCATAATGTGTCCACAGCAGCATAATACCCTAAGAATTGTTGTTATTAAAAGAAGAAGAAAAACAAGAAACAAGTTCGTTAGTGATGATCTTACCCACGGGTATATTCCAATGGTGAGTGTTGTTTACCGGCAAGAATGAAGGGGCTAGAATGAAGAAGTACAATGACAACATAAAAAAAACGTGGCGGAAAGCAAAGACGCAGGGCACCCTCGCAACAGGAACCACGATGACGAGGAGGAGGAGTGAGAGGAGTAGGACGATATTGGATGGGTACAAGGGGAAGGGAGAGGGAGAGAGGGAGAGAGAGAGAAAGCAAAGGCCCAAGAATGCTGGTCACTGTCCTCAAGCACGGGCATGTTACGCATAATTTGCGTACAGTGCAACGATCCCCGCGCCTCACCTCCCCCCCGAACGGTTCAAGTGGAAAAACAAGATGCTCTTCTTGTGCTCTGAACAATGATGGCAACTTACAGTCTCGACACACGAGTGCGCAGGCGAGGATGTGTGTCCGATCGAGGGACAGGGACGATGAGAAGGAGATCGAGGACGTGGAAGTATGGCGATGCTGTGGTCGTTCTTCGAGGTTGTAAAAGATCTTGACCAGCAACTCGTGTGGCACCATGGCTGCAAGGGAACGCGGGGATGCCTTGGCGAGGATGGTGGTCGATATCATTGCCATTGCTTGGATATGAATCAGAGAGAGAGATGAGATGGACCCGTCCTTGATTCTGAGGTTGAGAAGGGCGAGAGAGAGGCGAGAGAAGGAGGAGAGAAAGAGTGGAGTGATTGGAGAAAGGGGGTGCACTTCAAGTGGCGAAGCTTAGTTCATTGGAGATGTTGGTGTGGGAGGACAATCAGCACGTTGTCTGGCAGATATGAATCAACGAGGTCATGAAGCAAGGAAAGGCGATAAGGGGGGGAGGGGAGGCAGAAAGAGATGAAGAGATGGAAGAAAAGCAAAGTAGTACGAGAAAGAGAAAAGAAAGAGAAAGAGTGAGAGAAAGAGTGAGAGAAAGAGTGAGAAGAAAAAGGGAGTTGTCCAAACAAACGGTGAGCAGACGGAACGCGTGTGTGCGCGTGATGGATGGACAAAGGCCACGGACAACACTCCCGAGTCCGAGTCCGTCCACAGTGTCATTGCCCACCTCTCTGCTCTCACCACCCACCACCCCAGAAGGTCACTCGCGCTTGGTGGTTCTTGGTCACTCTCACCGAGTCCACTCACCACCCCCATTTCGCTATCTTAGCATCATAAAAGGGGTCCTCCACTCGGGATCTGCCTTCCTCTCCCTCGAGAC
>Ga0247824_10001997_pt1:0-10000 | contig 11398 bp, 12 predicted proteins | sample 13C_PalmiticAcid_FD_194412 | JGI IMG/M metagenome (GOLD analysis project Ga0247824, IMG submission 194412) | Soil microbial communities from agricultural site in Penn Yan, New York, United States - 13C_PalmiticAcid_Day48 | ecosystem: Environmental > Terrestrial > Soil > Agricultural...
CCCACATACCCATATTGCGTCGGCAGCGCGGCTGAGTCGTTTTCGAAGCGCCGATGACAAGGTTTAATGATGATTATGTATTAATAGCAAGGCGAATGGGAAAAGATTAATTTATTTACAACGCTTTACAACAACCACAACAGCCATGATTGACTTCTACACCGCCCCTGAGGCTTGATTACATGCCCGTCTCATGCCAGCTCACGCCAGCTCACTCAGGATATCCTCCGCCGCCTTCTCGGCCACCATGTACGTGGACACGGCCGTGAACGTGCCCGGAATGCGCGGATACACCGACGCGTCCACGACGCGCAAGCCCTGCACCTTGCGCACGCGGAACTTGCTGTCGAGCACGGCCATGGGGTCCCCGTCCGGCCCGATGGGGCACGTCGAACTGGCGTGGTGGCCCCACGAGCCGTCCTTGATGTACTGCTCGACCTCGGCCTGCGTGTTGAACTCGGCGCCCGGCAGCACCTCGTTGGTGCGCACGGGCTGCCGGCGCAGCGCGCGCCGCGCCAGCTCGACCGCCTCGTACATGGCCTGCAGGTCCTTCTTGTAGTCGCCGCTGCCCGTGTCGAAGTAGTTGTAGACAATCTCGGGCATGTCCAGCGGGTCGGCGCTGCGCAGCGTGACCGTCCCCGCCTGATTGCGAGGGTGAGCTTTTAGGATGGCCCAGACCCAATTGTCATGCTCAGCGGTTGCGTGGTACGAGTATCCGGGCGAGTAGCCGACAAAGTTGACGGGCCCGCCAAAGACGAAGGCGTCGAACGAGTCATCGGCGGTGACGCTCGACTTGTAGAGCATCGTCACCGACAACCCGGCCGACGCGTACGTGCCGCGGTCGCCGAGCACGGGGTTCTGCCACTTGTCGAGGCAGGGGTCGTGGGTGTTGTTGAACTGGAACGTGCACCCCTTGAGCGCGGGCCAATCCTTGGGGACCTTGGCCGTGACGGCAGACTCGTAGTGGTCCTGCAGGTTCGTGCCCACGCCGGGCAGGTCGGCAATGACGGGTATGTTGAACTGCTCGAGCTCGGCGGCCGGCCCGACGCCGGAGAGCTTGAGGATCTGCGGGGAGTTGTAGGCGCCGCCCGAGACGATGACTTCGCGCGAAGCCGCGGCGGAGCCGGGGATGCCTTGGCCAGATGACCGGCTGAGCGGGCTGGCGCGGTAGAGATGAGCGCCGTCGAGGAACTCGACGCCCGTGGCACGGGGCGGGGTCACAGATGTGTCGAAGACGACCTTGGTGACGTGGCAGTTGAGCCGGACATCAAGCGGGTACTTCTTGCTGCCGTCCTTGTTGCGGGCATCGCGGACGGACACGACAAACTCGCGGCTGCCGGTGCGGGCGCCATTGTTGGTGGAGATGGGGATCTGGTAGTAGTGGGGGTTGTGGTCGCGGCGGCCGTTGTCGGCGTTGAGGTCGCCCGCCAGCAACGTGCCGATGTTGATCACCTGGTTGGTGACGTCGCCGAGGGCAAACGCGCCGCCGGTGATGGTGGCCAGCAGTTGCGGGTCCTTGAGGGGGACGGTAAGGGGCGTCAGTTCCGTCGTGAGCCAGCCGTCCTTGCCGTGTCCCTTGGACAAGCCCGGGATGTACTGCTTCTTCTCCAATCGCTGGAAGTACTTGCGCATGTTGTCAGGCGACCACGAGCTGTCCCCGGTCAGGGTGGCCATGTACTGGAAATCCGACTCATAGGGGTAGACAGCTACCATGGCGTTGTGCGCTGTGCAGCCCCCGAGTGTCCCCGTGCGAGGGTACAACACGCCCCTGATCTTGGATCCAGGGGGGGGGTTGAGGCCGGTGTACTCGCCGCCATCGGGAGTGTCGTACGTGGTCTTCCAGTCGCGGGCCTGCCGAGCGTCATCGGCGTAGTGGCGAACAAAGAAGTTCCATGCCAAATGCTCATCCTCAGACGCGCGGGCGTTGTAAGCCGGTACGGACACATTGACATTGAGACCCTGGTCATCACCGGCCTCTATGAGCAACGTTTTGTGGCCGGCCAGGGCCAGGCGGGCGGCAAGGGGCCCACCACCGGCACCGGAGCCGACAACGATGTACTCGTAGCCCGTGAGCTCAACGGCCTGGGCCAGGGCGGCACAGGCGGCGCCGAGGCCGAGAAGTCTGCCGAGGAACATCGCTGCGAATTAGGGAGGAATGCGGCCAGCCGAGTTTGTCGAAACAGGCAAGTCACCGAGGGTGGCTGTCCATAGCTCACGACGGCCCGAGAGATGAGGGCTTGTCTGGCTTTTTGAGCCACCCTGGCTGCCGAGTAACACATGCTTGACCCGACGACTCGGGAGCCCGAAACTGGAAGGCAATGCTCGGCATAGAGCATCGTCATTTGGCGCAGCTCGCCAAACCTGGGCAGGATCGCCGGCGCCCAGTCACGCGACAGTCGCGCTCTCCAAAACCTTGGTTTCTTGCCGATTTGTGGAACCCGTCGGCGACCTGGAGCAGGTTGAAAAGGGGTCGTTTCCTGCCTTGAGAAGCCGGGCCCGGAATTGCGTCGAGCTTTCCCATTGTCCAAAATTAAAACCCGGGTAGCGTTGTTGGGAGAGGTCTAGAGTTTCCCGAGTGAGACATGATCGGCAAGTCATGCCCGAAATTCGATTGCCCCTGGCGGGTTCTCGCCCCCAATCTGAACGCAAACAGAATCGACGCTGGGGGGCTTGGCGGGGCGGGGTTGTTGACAAGCATGAGCAGCCCGAGACCATGCTTTCCATTTCCATTCAACAGGTTACCTAATAAAACAGGTGGAACATTGCTCCAGCCGCAACTTCACTCCATGCCTCCTTCACATCAGAAGTCGCCGTGTTCTTGACTTTGACTTTCATACACTGGGTCGATTTCAAGTTTCGACCTGCCCCAAAAAAGATGTGGGCCAGGAAGAAGTCGCTCCATCTTCCTCCTTCCCCAGCAGCTCTTTGCTGGCTGATCCCCACAATCCTCATGCAGCAACCCGATTGAGACGACACAACCCACGGAAGCCTGGTGTTGACAAACGCCCAATTTTACACAACAGCCTAGGATTGGCTGGCAACGATGATGACTGCTCTCCTACACTTGGCTGAAGGCGCAGGTTTGCCTGCGCTGGTCCGGGAGCCGATCGTAAATTCATGGAAACTGTTCCACATACGTGTTGAGACAGGATTGGATTGTTGACCTGCATTTTGGTTCAATTATCCAATAAGATATACCCCATGGCTGGCGGACATGAGCTGAGTTCTGAGTTGGCAGCTGTGTCCCTGCTCCGGCAAATGGGACGCACCGTGGACTCCTTTGCCAACGACACGGGTGGTAACATCTGCGCTGCCTTCGGGACTGGAGCATTCGGAACCTCAACATCTCCCAGTGATTCAACGAACCGTCAGTTTTGGTGCATTGAAACCAATAGAGACAACGCTCCCCGTTTGTCATTTTTCGACGGCCATGATTTGCAGGCACTTTGAGCGTCGTTTGCATTGGTTGACTTCCAGGTGGTTGTTGGGGTGGAGGTTCCCTTAAATGTCGAGGGGAACTCACTTGGAGCCTGTTGTGCTTTGACTTGCCTTCACACATCCCTTTGCCACACAGCCTGCGAGTGCCAGTGTTTCCCTTTCAACTCCCCCACCGCAACTGATTCTTTGGGCCAGTGCCAGCTCAAGATGGTCACCTTCGAAAGCGATACTCTGAGCAGGCTCTGCTCCCAGGACCAGCTCGTGCTTCTTGACTCAATTGATCGACTCCGCCTCCAAGGAATCAACAACTACATCTCCCTCCCGCAAATCATCGTCTGCGGCGACCAGTCGTCTGGCAAGAGCTCTGTTCTGGAAGCAATCTCGGGAGTCTCGTTCCCGATCAAGAGCAATCTCTGTACCCGTTTTCCCACCGAGTTGGTCTTGCGCAGGACTCCCCACATCAACGCCGCCGTCTCCATTGTTCCTCATGAATCTCGCACCGAGGCTGAGCGGAAGGCTCTTCTGGCTTTCCACGAGGAGCTGAACAGTTTCGACGACCTTCCCCAGTTGATTGAGAGTGCAAAGGCTGAGATGGGCATCACGGCACATAGCAAAGCCTTTGCTAAAGATATTCTCCGCGTCGAAGTGACTGGGCCGGACCACCCCCATCTCACCATCGTCGACCTTCCCGGGCTCATCCACTCCGAGACAAAGAACCAGACCATTGCGGACGTTGAGCTCATCCAGGATGTCGTCCAATCTTACATGAGGGAACCACGTTGCATCATTCTTGCCGTGGTCTCGGCCAAAAACGACTTCGCCAACCAGGTTGTTCTAAAACTGGCTCGCAAGGCTGACCCGAGTGGCATCCGAACATTGGGCGTCATTACAAAGCCCGACACATTGGTCCCTGGAGGCGAAAGCGAAGCCATGTACATTTCGCTTGCCAGAAACCAGGAGGTCGAGTTCCGGCACGGATGGCATGTTCTAAGGAACGTGGATTCTGAAAAGGGGGACCTTTCGGACCGGGATGCTGAGGAAGCCAAGTTCTTCAGCTCCGGAGCTTGGTCAGCCCTCCCGCTCTCCTTTCTTGGGATCGACAAACTTCGCAGCCGTCTCAGCAAAGTACTCCTCGGGCAGATTGCTGCGGAGCTTCCTGGTTTGATGGACGAGATCAGCCAGAAGTTCAAGTCGTGCCGTGATCAAGTCAGCAGGCTTGGGAACCCACGAACCAACCCGCAAGAGCAGCGGCTCTACTTGGTCCACCTGAGCGAGTCCTTCCAGGCGCTTGTCAACGCGTCGGTGGGCGGCAACTACAACCACTCGTTCTTTCTCGACGCCAAAACCGAGTCAGGTTATCAGCAGCGCATCAGGGCAGTTGTTCAGAATCTCAACGAGGACTTTGCGACCAAAATGTCACTGCAAGGCCATTCCCGGCGGGTCATTGATCCGGAATCGGATGCGATCCCTGCGGCTTCTGGTGCCCTTGGCGTGGTTCATGTGACCAGACATGACTTCATCCGCCAGGTCGAGCATCTGATGCGCAGGACACGGGGTTCCGAGCTGCCCGGGACCTTCAATCCAATGATTGTTGCCGACCTGTTTCGCGAACAGTGTCGCCCGTGGGAGGCCATCGCCCGCCGTCATGTCGAGAAAGTGTGGCGCGCTGCGTCCCACTTTGTCAAGCTGGTCGTTGCGCACACCGCAGACGAGTCAACGACCAAGGCGCTCCAGCACAAGGTCTTCGAGCCGGCATTGAAGGGGATCCTTAGGGAGATGCACGAGAAAACTACGGAGCTGCTGAAACCTCATCAGAACGGTCATCCGATCACGTACAATCACTACTTCACTGAGACTCTGCAAAAGGTCCGGTGTGAGAAACAGAGACACGACCGGGAGAGAATTCTGTGTCAATTCTTCGGTGTCACGTCGCTCCAAACAAACGCCAAATTGTTCCAGACTTACAACCTCAAGAGTCTTGCTGACTCATTGGCAGAGCTTGGTGAGCCAAACATGAGACGGTTCGCTGCTGGTGAAGCCATAGATTGTCTGGATGCTTACTATAAGGTGAGTGTTTCTTTCAGCAGCCTCTTTGACAGTTGGCATTTCTCTTGCCAGTTAATCAGTCGCCGCGGCTGGATGTTTGACTGTCGGCCGACTCTGACGCTGTTTTTAGGTGGCGCTCAAACGATTCATTGACGACGTGGCCGTTGAAGTTGTCGAGGCCAAGCTGGTGTCCGCGCTGGACCGCATCTTGCCCCCCAACGCGATCTTCCAAATGTCCGACGATCATGTGGCCCACATTGCTGGGGAGTCTGAGGAAACCCGCAGTGAGCGCGAGCAGCTTGGTAAACAGCTCGACGTTCTCCGAAATGGCCTGGAGACCTGCAAGCGTTTTGTCGGGTTCAGAGTCAGTGGAGGTGAGGACAGCGATTCATCGCCCTGCTACATAAACTTTCTAACACCCTCTAGACTCGGTCTTTGTTTCCGCAAAGGGCTCCGACGGCCTCGACACCAACGGCGGCCCTGATAACGGCGCTGGAGAGCCCCTGAGCGCAGACCCCGACGAACTGTCTTCGGTCAGGTCACTCTCGCCAGCCGCGGAATGTTTCAATTCTTCAGCTGCGGTTCTGGCCGTGAAGCCTACGCCTGTCGAGGAGCCTACGCTTGTCGAGGAGCTTCCGCCTGTCGAGGAGCCTACGCCTTTCGAGGAGCCTACGCCTGTCGAGATTAAAGAAGAGGCCCCAGCAATGGCGGACGAGATTCAGAACCCGGCAGAGGGCACCTGGGGCGTTCCAACTGCTTCGAGGGAGTCCAAAAAGAAGAAGAAATTTTCCTCTGGCACAGGTGCCTGGTATTGAGTCTCGGTTGCTCTGCCACACTGCGTTAGCTACACGTAGATTTGATCCGTTCAACTTGGAAGTGTAATTATCATTCCATATCAATAGATGGTTGCAAACGCTGAGACTCTGCACCCCACAATGCACAGGTACTGACGGAAGTTGACTATCAGCATTAACCGCTGCTGATAACAACATTATTCAGCCCATCATTCCAGCCCATCCCTCCGACGCGACCGTCGAAAACACCTCAGCTCCTGAAGATAGCTTGCCGGCACCCAGCCCAAGATGTCCTTGTCGTTTCTCACAAGCCACCAACCTAGTGTCCAAAAAAAACCGAGTCAATGATACTGTAAACACCACAACGAGAGCCTGAAAAAAAAGACAGCAGGCAAACGGGAACGCACCGTGTGACTCTTTTTCCACCAGAACCACCATCTCGCCCGCCTCAATATCCAGCTCATTGTCCGCCTGCCCCTTGAACGAGTAGATGACGCGGACCTTAGGTTCCTGTAGCTCCGAACTGTCGTCCGGGTCGAGTCCAGGGTCTGCCGGAACTGGGACTGTGGTAGATTCGGACAGTTCCTCGACGTTTTCGCAGACCTTGGTGTCGCGGTCGCTCAAGGGACACTGGGGGTCCGCGGTAGTATCGATCTCGATGTCATGGATAGTAGCACTCTCCTGATCTGTTTCAGGGCAGGCCACAATGTCAATGCTGATGTCGAGTGTTGCAGTCCTTGGGATGGCTCCGGTTTCGGTGCATCCGCCCACCAGTGGCCAGCATATCTCAAGCTGGGAGGCTGCTGTTTCTGCGGGATCGACAAACATTTCTTGGCGGCTGCTGGATTTTCCGGGGGTTTGACTTTTGCATTTGCTTCTTCTTTGAGAGAATGGGTAAGGTACCTTGAATTGATGACGAATTGAGAAACCTTTTAGTTTTTGGAAGTCGCGGGTGACACATGAGGTGAGCATTGTCCAGCTCAGGCAACCAAGACCTGGCGTTTTCGTCCAAGCTTGCTGCTGCCTGTTGGTTTAACCAAGCAACGCGCGGCCTCCTGCAGCTGGCGCAAGGCGCCCATTTTGAGTCGCGAACCATTCGCAGCAACTGGACAATGATTTCCTACCAACATGAACCTCGATGAAAAGGGCCAGTCGTGGTTGAGATTTTGATTTCAATGAGGCATGCAACTCGGCAAACTATCGATATCTAAGTTTGTACCACGACACGGGCCAAGTGTGTGTTCTCACTGTTGTGGGCTTGGCTGTTCACCACAGGTATTTGAACGGCCAACAGTGGTGGCGGGCGAAACAAGATCACGGTGCATAGAATGGGTAGAAAAAATAAGCCCTCAATACTTCAAGGCATGTCTAGACTTATTCTAGGTTTCTGGTGTGAAAACGGCAATCCTCGCCGTGGGCGTCGTTGTCTGTCCTGGTGATCTCCTTAAAGTCCGCCATGCACTCCCTACAACCATCCGTCAGCAATAGCCCTGCTTTCTTTTCACAACAAGTGAAGAGACTTTAGGAGGCACTTACCAGCAAAATTGATACAGACATTTGATACCTGTTGGGTGAGCCCATATGTGTCAGTAGAACTGCTGCATGGTGGTTTAGGTGGAAACATGACGAGTTGAAGAAGACCATATCAACGGCAACTACAGAATGCGTAGAACCCACAGCTAAAACGAGCTCATTGAGCTTGCACAGCTGTGGCTTTGAGACCAGGCGCCCAGGCAAAGCCAGCAGAACTCAGAGGCGCAGCGGGAACCTGAGTCCTGGTCAGACATCTCGAATAGGTACTGAAAGCCGCAATCCTGCTACAGCTTAAATGGCTGGATGACATTGACCCCGTCCGTTGTCAAGATCCCATACATGAGTAGAGTCTGTAGAAAGTACAATGCGGGGGGAGAACAGCCTTACAAGTCATGTGGCTACTGTAACGGTGTCAGTCACGGTCAATATCCACATTGAAAAATGGGGGAAAAAAGAGAACACGTACCACCCTCCATTCTTCTCAATGTTCCAGCTGCACTTGGGGCATGGCTTGGTTGTCTGATCAATGGTTTCCTTGCTGGCTCGTAGCTCGTGGGCTCGGCGCAGGAGAGTCTCACTCTCAACGGAGGTCTCATCCATCGTAGAAGGAGGCGCCGTCAACGAGTTCCACTCCTCGCACGTCATACCAACATGCCACAGCACCTGGCACGAGAAGCAGGTTTTGCTGCCGCATGAAGCGCACTTAACAATGGGCTGGTCAGCGCCACCATCGTGGATCTGCCCGTTGCCACAACCAGCAGCACACTTTTAGGTAATCATGGTCAGCAGGGCAATATGATTCTGAACAAAGTTGGGGACAAATACCCATGTAAATTCCTCATCCTCTTGCATCATGCGATTCAAACACAGCACATCATATCGTTCGCGGGTTCTGGTGTCAGCATATCGCCGGATGGTCTCGGGCGACAAGATGCCAGGACACTCGGGACAGGGGACTTCGGTTGAGGACTCGTCCACCATGTGGGTTTGGATGCACCTCAAAACGCAATCCACGCATGTCCATGGTGCATGGCGGCAATGTTCAGTCAGCGCTTCGTTGGGAAATGCCGAGGTACTCTGGGGCTCGGCGCAAATGGTGCATTCTCTCTTTGCTATCATGATGGAAAAGGGCGAGCAGGGGAGATGACAGCGGCTAGCAAGCTGTTGAAGAAGGGACTGTGCGATGATGGTTTGTTGCCACCGCCAGCTCCAAAGGCTCGTGGGAAACTGGGTTGTTATACAGAAATCTGTGTCTTTCCAGAACGCGATGGACTTGCCTCGAAGACAACGGCAAGTGATGGCTGGAAAGGTGTCCCTTCGCGTGGAAGGCCTCAATGCGCGGAAGGCCTCAATGCCGGTGCCCGAGCAAGAAACCCGCCAACAGGCTCCGTCACTTGTCCCAACCAATCATCTAAAACCAAGCCAAACGGAGATGCTGCTGGAAACTGCAGCTTTCCTTTCCATCTCATGGGGCCAATGATGACCCGGGTGAGTCGTTTAAGCCATCAGAATGTGTCGGCAAGTTCTATTGGTGTCCGCCCCCCCCTGCGCTTCCTCTCCAGCCCCGTTCACTGTACTAGCATTTTTTCTTGCTCTTTGAGTATTTTGGAGCACCACAGGTACGTTCGGTTTCATGATGAATTATCCTCGCGTTGTTTTCCCTGCGATGAACACCTTCAATGTTTATTGGTCTTGAATTTTAGAGGTGCTGGAAATGCTGCGAAATGTTGGTACCTCCCTCTAGCTAGGAAAGACCGGACACGAGATTTGGGGTTGGGGCATCTTCATTCTATTTTCTTTGATAAAATTAGAGAAAAGAAGAGAGAATAAAAAAAGTAAGTAGGACTTCCCTGCGCAGGGGGGGGTTCCATGAGCGCTTTGGTGAGCTAAAGTTTCCCCGCTTGTTGAAGCAGCGGGTCGTTAGGTTGAGCTGAAAATAGGGGGCTTGTTGATAGTTCAACCCACTTTGAACCTTCCATCTCCTGTTCAAAAAGTTCTACCGTTCGAATATCAAATGGCTCAATCGTTTTAAATGGATAATAAACGGCTCGTTCAAATGAGCGTTTGATTGAGCGAGCTATTCGAAAAGGAAGCCGCATGTTGACCGTTCTTTCCGTTAAAGTTTCCCCGCTTGTTTTTTCGGAAGCCGCAACACAACGGTCTAGGCACCGCTCCTCGGCCCCCCCCTG
>Ga0247824_10001998_pt1 | contig 11396 bp, 7 predicted proteins | sample 13C_PalmiticAcid_FD_194412 | JGI IMG/M metagenome (GOLD analysis project Ga0247824, IMG submission 194412) | Soil microbial communities from agricultural site in Penn Yan, New York, United States - 13C_PalmiticAcid_Day48 | ecosystem: Environmental > Terrestrial > Soil > Agricultural land...
ATTGCTAAAGATATACTTAGTAGGTATAGTAATCAATGTGTTTGCTTTACTAAGGAAGCTCTAAGCTCCCTTAACGAGTAACTAACTAGCTAATATATATATATAATGATTCCTTTATCCTGCTGGCTCGCACTTACTTACTAGCTATCCTATACTATTATAATTACCTTAGGTAGCTAGCGCCCTGAGTCTACCTATATATAGTCGCCCTCAGTAGCTAGTGCCCCTATGCTACCTGTATATATAAGGCTACAGCTGCAGCTGAGAACGATTAGCTATAGTTATATCCCATATGCCCTACCCGGTCTCCTTTTATAGTTAGTTCGTAACATATAGTCCTTATATTATAGGCGTCCTAGGATTATATCCTTCCTAGTCCCTAGGTCTATAATGTTAAATACGACTAATATTATTTTACCCTCGACTTCGATGTCGATTAGCTCTATCTTTCGTCTAACCCATTATATATTAAAGGGTCCTCTAATAATAAATGTCTGCTGCTTATCACTCTATAGGATCTTAAGCTAGTTAACGAGTTATAGTAAGATAAGGTCGACCTAAGACCCTCTATCCACTAAGGCTAATATATAGAATTCATTCTACTATGCTATAACCTAAAGTCTATCGTCGGGTTTATCGTTTTATATAGCTGTAACTTCAATGATACCGGCTAGGAGATCGTAGTAGGTCGTTTGTTATATCTGACTCTACCTATGTCGGCTGACCTATCGTCCTTATAGTGCTCTTAGAGCTAGTCGGGGCCTTAGGAGGCCTCTAAGTCGTTTCCTAAGTCTTACTAGTCCTAAGAGGCATCCCCCTTGGTCGTATCGTCCTAGTAACTCGTAGTAGCTCCTGCCTCGAGTATAGGCTCTAGGGTATCCCTCTAAGCCCGTTGCCCTCTCTAAGTTGCCTGCCTAGCGGCTTACCGGCGGAACTATAGTTCGAGCGCTTACTAGTAGGTATACTATATATAGGCCTTATCTACTAAGTGGAATATACAAGCCTTATCAGGGCACTAGTTCGTAAGCTATATGCCCTAGCACTTCTCCGGCTATACCCTTCTAGGTCGGGCGCTAAGCCGTCCCCTATCGGTTCGTTTATAGGCCTAAAGGAGTTCGTAATACCTATAGCTATAGTCGAAGACCTAAGTACGGGACTTAAGCAGCCTATCGTTATCGGTAGTCCTAACTAGCTAATAGTCGCAATCGAACTTCTCCTTAAAGTAGTATCTATACTAGTCGGTAACGTACTAGAACTATAGGACCTATATATAGTCCGTATATCTAGGGTAGAGTCTCTTATATTCTTCCGCTCCTACGAACCTAAACGCTCTACCCGGGCTATATTCTACTTCTATAGTAGTATGTCCCTTGCTAAAGTACTAGCAGTTACTCTAGAAGTCGTCCTAACTAGGCAGCTCCTACCCTTAGAGCGTCCGCTTCTTAACCTCCTAGCGATACTTATACTCGGGGTTATAGATTTTATCGTTATAGACGTCTGAGATATAGTCATCTATAGGTCCCTCCTACTAATATCCTACTTATATAAGGGCGTCGTTAAGCTGAAATACCTCTTTACGGAGTTTATTATTCTACTAGTCCGTATTCTTAACCTGTCGGATAGTGTCCTAGACCGTCCGCCGGATTTCCGCGGTTTCCTCCTAGGTATCTTTACTCTCGCTATAGGTTTCTACGAGCTTCTTCCTAAGGTAGTCGACTTGTTTTTAAAGGAACGTAGTATTTAGCCCCTCCTTGTTATCGGGGTAGCTATATATTCTCTACCGTCTATAGTCGTCCTAGGTTAGCGTTATCCCCTAGGCGTCCGCTATAGCCTATAGGTAGGATAGTATACTTATATCAGATTCTAGTAGTACTACCTCCTCCTCGATAGTTAGTATTCTAATAGGGCTCGGCGTAGTAGTAGGGGCAGGCCCCTCCTTTACCCTATCGAGTGCCTTCCTATAACGGGCTGAGCCCTATAGAGGCCTCGGCGACCCTCGGCTAACCTCAGCGCCAGGCCGGGGCAGAACCATACAACGGCAGTATAGCAACCGCGTAGCGGCCGCACGGCGACCCCTGAACATCCCTCGGCCAATGCCCCTACTAACGACTCCATTAACGACCCTATTACACTTACCCCTTTTTCGCCTGGTATCTCCATCTGGTTAGAGAAAGGCCATTGCGATGCGATGGCCATTTTTCCACTTCTCCTTTCCTTTCCTCAAGCTTAGTTATACTTGTAGAGTCGTCATTAGATAGTTGCAATATACTCCTGAGACCGTTACATTATAACTAAGCTTCCTTCTCCTGTTGTTAATTGCAGAGAAGCGAGCCAGCGGAAGCCCTCTACTAAGCGAGGTATAGCGAAAGCCCTCTACCGAGCGAGGCATAGCGAAAGCCCTCCACCGAGCGAGGCATAGCGGAAGCCTTCTATCAAACGAGGTATAGCGGAAGCCCTCTGAGTGAGGCATAGCGGAAACCTACGAGGAAAAACACTATAATATCGGGCAACGACCACACGAACGATAGCAGTCAGAGCGACCGTCAGTTGGTATAGCTAATATAGCTCCTTACTACCTAGCTGGGAACAATCTAGGCAGGGCAGTTGGAATAGGCCTAGCGGTTCGCTAAGATAGAGGCCTACTAGACCCAAGAGCAGGAGGTAACCCAGGCATATATTAAGGCCCTTCAAGAAACTATCGTATCTCTACAAGCTACGCTAGTAACTATACCCTAAAGCCTAATACCTCTAGTACTCCCTATAGTCGCTATTATACTACTGTCCCCCCCTAGTTAGACGAAGAAGAAGATAACCCTCCCGGACCCCCCGCGCTTCGATAGGAACCGGAAGAAATACCGAAATTAGAGGTTGGAAATAGAAGGCAAACTGTATACCGACGGCTGCCTCCTTAGGTCGCCTATAGACCGGTTCACCTATATCTACTCCCGGCTCGGAGATAACCCCCAGTCGATAGCGGCTATATTCTACGAGAGCGGCAGCCCTAGTAGCACTTATAACCCTACGGACTTCCTCTAGTACCTGACGAATACGTACGAAGACCCTAATATCGCCTAATACATACTCTATAACCTCGATAGTATAGCCCAGTACAAGACGGAGTCGTTTGTAGCATTCTACCCGAAGTTCGAGAAGCAGTTAGCCGATATAGGAGGTACTACCTAGCACGCTACTATCCAGATCAACTACCTCCGGAAGGCCCTTAATAACGAGATGAAAGACCTCCTTGTCCCTATACTATACTTACTAAAGGACTACCCGGGATTTGTCTAAGAGCTCTATAGCCTTAGTGCTAACGTCGACGCCCGGAAGGCTACCCGGAAGAGAGCAGGTAGGAAAGCTCTATTCCTCCCTAAGGGGAGGGATACCTCCCCTAACCAGAGGAGTACGGGGTACTAGAACTATAAGCATACCACTATGCCCCCCTACGACGCGATGGATTAGGAGCCTACAAAAGTCAGCCGGATAATCCAGCAAGACAACCCAAAGCTTACGGGCAAGCGAGCTAAGTAGATAGACGAGAAAGAGAAGGAGCGCCAAAGGAAGGAGGGTTGCTATTTCAGGTATAGGAGAATAGGATATATAGTAGCCGAGTGCCCGCTCCTCCCAGCCAGACCACCCGGCTCGGCCAGAGCGAACTACTCCTAAGTGAAGAGGTCGAGGCCTATTACTAAGGCTATAGTCGAAGACCTAGGAGATACTAATGATAGTCCGTCTAACTAGACGGAGACCGACGAGGAGGAGTTAAAAGGGTAGCTCCTAGCTAAAGTCGTAGCTAGGAGTACTCGGAGGTAAAACGAGAATAGAAGGAGGTCGAGACTTAGATAGATAGCAACCCATTTTACGTTAACTTTAGCATCAATAGAATTCATTATACTAACGCCCTTATTAACAGTAGTTGCCTCTGCTTCGTAACTATTAGCCTCTCGCTCGCTAACCGCCTATGCCTCCTACGTATCCCTATTACTCCCTGCGACCTCGCTCAGGGTAACGTAATAGTTAAGGGCACTATCCGAGAGGTAGCTTATATAGATACCGACATCGACGGCTACAAGCTGCCCCGTGTCTTCTTTTATATCATCCCTGACCAGGAAGACAAGGTTATCCTCGGGCAGCTATAGATAGATACTAAGGAAGTAACGATTTCCCTATCTCGAGGGGAACTAACAATCGGGACCTCGGGCCTAATCGTTAAGGAAAGGGGGCAGGAAGGGACTCCTACCCTCTCGATCTCCTAACAGATATCTAGTATGTTCGGAGCCTTAGTAAAGAGGACCCAGAAATCTCGAGACCCTACGTAGCTAGTACAAATCTTCGCCGCTAGCCTAAGGGATATCGAAAAGGTACTCGCTCCAAAGAAGTATACCGACCCCCGAGAGAAGCTACCGAAGCACTACTACGAATTCCTCCCCCTCTTCGACCGGGACGCTACCGACTGACTACCACCTGCCTAGCTAGGCGTAGACTATAAAATCCCGCTCGAAAAGGACAAGAGTAGGCAAGACAAGCCCCTACCCTAGGGGCCCCTCTACAGGATGTTACGCGAAGAATTAATCGTCTTATACAAGACCCTTACGGAGTTGCTCGACAAGAACTTCATTAGGGCAAGTAGTTCCTTAGCCTCAGCCCCCATCCTGTTCGTTAGGAAACCTAAGGGCAAGCTACGCTTCTATGTTGACTACCAAGGGTTGAACGCTATTACCTGTAAGGACCGGTACCTACTCCCCCTGATTAACGAAATACTCCGCTCTCTCTCTAAGGCAAAGTAGTTTATAAAGCTAGATATAATCTCGGCATTTCATAAGATCCGGATTAAGGAGGGAGACGAGTAGAAGACGGCTTTCCGAATGAGATATAGCCTTTTCGAGTAGCTAGTTACCCCTTTCGGCTTAACGGGTATACTAGCTACCTTCCAACGATATATCAACCGTATACTCCAAGAGTACCTCGATGAGTTCTGCTCGGCATATATCGACGACGTCCTTATCTACTCTAGCGGCTCTCTCTCTGATTATAGGAATAAGGTCCGAAAGGTCCTATAGAGGCTCCAAGAGGCTAGCCTATAGGTCGACATCGATAAGTACGACTTCGAGGCCAAGAGCGTCAAGTACCTCGGTTTTATCGTCGAAGTAGGAAAGGGCATCCGCGTCGACCCCAAGAAGATCAGAGCGGTAGAGCAATAGGAGCGCCTAACTACCGTTAAGGGAGTTAGGGGCTTTATCGGCTTCGCTAACTACTATCGAGAGTTCGTCCTAGACTTCTTAACGATAGCTATACCCCTGACGGTACTTACTAAGAAGGGTATCCCCTTCGTCTGGTCAGACCGGTACGAGGAAGCCTTTAAGCGGCTGAAGACCCTGCTTATTAGTACCCCCGTCCTAGTATAATAGGACCCCGATAAGAAGACAGTAGTCGAGACTGACTCTTCAGGATATACGGTCGGAAGAGTACTCTCGTAATATAACGATAATAGGACCCTACGGCCCGTGGCCTTCTTTTCAAGAAAAAACAACCCGGCCGAGTATAACTACCCGATCTACGATAAAGAACTGCTAGCAGTTATCTATTGTCTTAAGTAGTAGGATACCGAGCTCCGGAGTATACCGTCGTTTAAGGTCTAGACGGACTATAAGAACCTCGAGTACTTCTATAAGAAGCGGTAGCTAAGCGAACGATAAGTTCGCTAGGCAGAGGTACTTGCCCGCTATAACTTTAAGATGACCTACTGGCCAGGCAAGGAGGCTATAGTACCTAATATACTATCGAGGAGGGACTAAGATATACCGGCAGACGAGTTCGACGAGTACCTCGCTAGGCACTGCTTCTAACTGTTAAAGCCCTAAAGGAGCTACGTTCTAGTCTACCGAGTATAAATTAGGGCCCTTTAGAGGACGAAGGTCAACGCCGGGTTCGTAAAGGCTAGTAACTAGGACGGGGATAACGACGACTAGGCCGACAAGTTAGACCCCCCCGAGAACCCATTCGCCGACGGCCGCCTGAAAGACCTCTAGGACTAGGGACTCGAAGCTAACAACCGTTACTAGCTGATTCGCCAGTTAGTTAGGGACGGTAAGAGGTAGTTACTACTACAGTAGGGACTACTAATCTCTATTACAGAATGCTCAATCGACGGGGGGAAACGACTATACTAGAGGGGGCGGATCTAGCTCCCTTTCTTCGAACTACTACGGACCTAAGTCATCCAGGAAACGTACGATTCGGCTCTCTCTAGACACCCGGGCAGGGACCTTACCAAGATGTTAATCGGTCGGAGGTTTATATAGCCCGGCCTTAGCTAGGAGGTCCGGAAATTCCTCCGGAACTACGATATATACGGAAGAACGACGATATAGAGAGAGAAGCAGCACGGCCTGCTGAAGCCCCTCCCTATCCCTAAACGGATTTAGAGCGAACTCTCCATAGACTTTATTACTAGGCTACCCCTATCCGGCTCTAACCAAGCAGACACGATTATAGTTATTACCGACCGGCTATTAAAGAGTATAATCTTTAAGGCAATAATATCTACGACAACCGAAGCTATAGCTAAACGACTACTTAGCAGTTTCATCCGCTACTACAGCCTCCCGTCAGCGATTGTCTCCGACAGAGGCCCCTAGTTCGTCGGCTATATATGGAAAAGGATCTGCGAATTGCTTAGGATTACTCGGAGGCTATCTACAGCCTACTACCCCGAGACCGACGGCATAATAGAATAAGCCAACCAAGTAGTAGAATACTACCTACACTGCTATACGATATACCTTCAAGACGACTAGGCTAGCTTACTGCCTATAGCAATGCTAGCTATTAACAACTAGAATACGACGTCTATAGGGATCAGCCCCTTTTTCCTAATATATAGCTACGATATAGACCTCCTGGACCTAGCTAAGGGGCAGGAGGAGCTACGTACCACTGGAAATTCCCCGGTCGCCCGCGGAGAAGCCTTTGTCGCTAAACTTAAGGAGGCAGTACAAGTGGCACAAGCTGTAATAGCTACTACCTAGGAGCTATAGGAGGAATACGCCAACCGGGCCCGACAGGTCGTAGAACGGTTCCGTATAGGAGATAAGGTATAGCTCCGACTGAATAACATTAAGACCGATAGGCCCTCGAAGAAGCTCGACTAGAGGAACGCCAAGTACACTATTATAGAGCTGATCGGCTCGTATGCCTATCGCCTAGATATACCCCCGGGCATCTATAACGTATTCCACGTAATGTACTTAAAGAGGGCTAGCGATGATCCACTGCTATTACAGGTCCAGGACGATACCTACCCCCCTGCAATAGTACTAGAGGGCAGCCCAGACGGTAAGGAGGAATAGCAAGTCGAGGAGATCCTGAATTCAAGGAAGACAAGAGGAGCAATAGAGGTACTAGTCAAATGGACTGGCTACGTACAACCGACGTAGGAACCGCTGAGCGCCTTCCTGGAGACGGAGGCCCTGGACCGATATAAGGCGGCATACGGGAAGATCATAGGAGACGACGTAACGCCCGGGGAGGAGGAGAGGGGTAATATAACGGGCTGAGCCCTATAGAGGCCTCAGCGACCCTCGGCTAACCTCAGCGCCAGGCCGGGGCGGAACCGCGCAACGGCAGCATAGCGACCGCACAGCGGCCATACGGCAACCCCTAAATATCCCTCGGCCAACGCCCCCACCAACGACTCCATCAACGACCCTATTACACTTACCCCTTTTTCGCCTGGCATCTCCATCTAGTCAGAGAAAGGCCATCGCGATGCAATGGCCATTTTTCCACTTCTCCTTTCCTTTCCTTAAGCTTAGTTATACTCGTAGAGTCGTCATCAGATAGTTACAATATACTCCTGAGACCGTTACACTTCCTAATATCCTATTCGACCCAGGCGATAGCCTAGTCTATAAGCTAGGCGGTATACTAGTATGCTTTAGGGGTTCGGGCGAGATTCTACCCGAGTACTGCCTCTATAATTTCGCCCTATGCCTTAGTACTTATACTATCGTATACCTATTGCTCTAGGTCCTTATATATATTATCGTCTATATCCTCCCTAACGTACTAGGACTTATAGTCGATAGTAGTATCGAGATTATCTTAGTCGTAGGCGTTATATACTAATACCTCGACTACCCTAGTCCCTCGTTCAATAGTAGCAACCTCCTTACCTAGTATAGGCCTCTATCTATCCTTCCTCGGGCTATAGTACTCCCGCTTGAAGTATCCCTTCTTACTATAGTTATAATAGGTAATATCGGTCTTATCCTTATACGGCTATACGTCCCTTTAGTTAGCATCTATATCTATAGGCCTACGGTAGTACCTAAAAGCCGTACTTATATAGTGCCGTTTCCTCTTATCGTTAGGACAGGACATAGAGAATCCGGTTATCCCTCCCTTCCTCTACTGCTAGTATACGAACTATCGATCGTCGATATAGATCGCTATAGCGATATACTCGTCAAGGGTATCGGGTCGGTCTACCTTATATAACTTGTCCTTAACGCTCTCCTTAAGGCCGTTATAGAAGAGTTATATCAGACCTTTATTATTAATCTCGGCTCGAATAGCGTCTTTATCGGAAGATTATAGCATATATAGAGGCTGACTTAGTCTGCTTAAGCCTTACGAGTCGCGCCTATATATATAGCTTCTCGTCTATATCGCCGAATACCTTCTGTAACTCTATAGCGAACGCAGTATACCGTTTGAATATAGTATTAGTAAAGTTCTTACGTTTGTCGGCGTTATTATCGTCGGGGTTAGCTAAGAAGTCCTTTAGGGTAGGCTCGAACTAATAGAGAGCCCGGTCCTCTAGCCTTAAGGCTACGAAGACTACCTTCGACTTCTCGTTACCGAACTTCTCCGGATAGTACTAGAGGTAGGCCGTTATCTAGGTAAGGAACCTAGTGAGGCTATCCTTATTGCTTCTATACTTGGCCGGTATATCGATCTTGGCCTCATACTTAGCGCTAGCTAGGAACTTCAGATACTAGTTATCGATCTCGAGCTACTCAATCTTAGTATTAAGTTACTAAACGAGCTACCTAAGCTAGGCCTAGGTCAGGGGCATAGTCGCCGCCTAAGCGTTAAGTAGGTTATTCTCGGGCACTATAGTAATACCTTCGTCTGAACCGTGACAGAAACAAAGGAAGTAAAGTAACGTATAACGAACTACGGGTATAGAGCACTCTAAAAGGGTTTACTAAAGGTATATTAACGTCTACGAAGGCTCGGTGAAGCTAAAGAGTTTATAACAAGTACGTATAGTATAAGTGTCTTAATCGCTAAAGATATACTTGGTAGGTATAGTAATTAATGTATTTGCTTTTACTAAGGAAGCTCTAAGCTCCCTTAACGAGTAAGTAACTAGCTAGTATATATATATAATAATTTCTTTGTCCTACTAGCTTATACTTGCTCGCTAGCTATCCTATATTATTATAATTGCCTTAGGTAGCTAGCGCCCCGAGTCTACCTATATATAGTTGCCCCCGGTAGCTAGTACCCCTATGCTACCTACATATATAAGGCTATAGCTACAGCTGAGAACGATTAGCTATAGTTGCGTCCTATATACCCTACTCAGTCTCCTTTTATAGTTAGTTTATAATACTGCCGTAATAGTATTAGTAGGTCTGCTTGCTACTCCGGTATCGTTAGAGGTCTCTCCGATTGCTATAGCTTGCCGTAATTATATAAGTACTCGGTCGATACTACTCGTAATTCGGGTAAGTGCCTAGCCGACGAGTACCTTAGCGTAAGTATATACTATAGGGGTTCTAGTAAGGTTCTATCTAAGGACTGCTTCAGTAATATTATTTTAGGTAACGTCGTCCGTAGTATCGCGTACCTATTGCTCTAGGTCCTCGTATACGCTGTCCTCTAAGTCCTCTCTAACGTATTAGGACTTATAGTCGATAGCGTCCTTAAGGTTATCCTAGTTATAGGCATTATATACCGATACCTCGACTACCTAGGTGCCTTGTTCGATAGTAGCGACCTCCTTGCCTAGCATAGGCCTCTATCTATCCTTCTTAGAGCTAAAGTATTCCTACTTGAAGTACTCCTTCTTGCTATAGTTATAGCAGGTAACGTCAGACTTATCCTTACGGGGGCGAAAGTCCTTCTAGTTAGTATCTATATCTATATATCTAGCGTAGTACCTATAGGCCGTGCTGGGATATTAGCGTTTATAGCCGTAGTTAGCCCTAGGGTAAGAAGGTATAAACGGTATACCCTTCTTCCCCTAGCGCTCTTAGCGTCTCTCGAATTATCGGTTATCGATCGTAATAGCAGTATTCATATATACGTCCAGCGTCTATATGTCCCGGTCGGTCTTAATGAGCTCGTCCTTAATATCGTCCTTAAGCCTATCGTAAAACCGTCTCTTAAGCGTATCGGGTCCCTAACGAACCCGGAATACGAGCTACCTGAACTTTAAGGCATACTCGATGGCTGACTTATACTGGCGAAGGTTATTGAGATCCGTCTCCGCCCTGGCCCTCTTGTTATAGACTCCGAAGACCTTAGTAATAGCGTCTTCGAAGTAAACGAAGGCTTCGAAAATATAGTTAGTCTTAGTAGACCTCTCGTCCGGGCCGCTCTCGAGGAACTCCCGCTAAGTCGGCTCGAACTACTCTAGCGCCTGTCCCTTAAGGTAGGTAGCTGCGAATAGTACCTTCTCGAAGTCCTCCCCGAACTCGTCTAAGTGGAACTGGAAGTAGGACCGAAGCGAGGTAAGGAACCCCTGAAGGTCCTCCTGCTTAGTCCCGTCGAATCGAGGTAGCGTTCCGACCTTAGCGTTCCGTCGGGCAGGCGTAATTATAGCCCGCGGATTGCCTCTAGCCTCTATGTCATTCAGGTGCTTCTCTATAGTCTGGAGCGCAGCGATCTATATGACTAGTATAGCGTTATGCTAGTTCAGGTCTTAGACCGTGTCGTAGAGCTACTTAGCTTGCTCTATAGTAACCTCCTCCTTACCGTCGGAGTCCGGCGTAGCTTGGAAGGGGTTAGGTAAGTCGTAGTCTATAGCAGCCTGGGCTACGGCTAGCTACTCCTAAAGGTTAACTAGGGCCGACATAGTAGTAATACCTTCGTTCTGAACTATAATAGATCAAAGGGAGTAAAGCAACGTATAACGAACTACGGGTATAGAGTACTCTGAAAGAGTTCCAAAGGTATATTAAGGTCTATAAAGGCTCGGTAAAGCCAAAGGGTTTATAACAAGTATATATAGTATAAGTATCTCAATCGCTAAAGATATGCTTAGTAGGTATAGTAATCAATGTATTTGCTTTACTAAGGAAGCTCCCCGCTCCCTTAATGAGTGACTGACTAGCTAGCTTATATATATGATGTTCTTTGTCCTAAGTACCTTTGTCCTAATA
>Ga0247824_10001999_pt1 | contig 11394 bp, 7 predicted proteins | sample 13C_PalmiticAcid_FD_194412 | JGI IMG/M metagenome (GOLD analysis project Ga0247824, IMG submission 194412) | Soil microbial communities from agricultural site in Penn Yan, New York, United States - 13C_PalmiticAcid_Day48 | ecosystem: Environmental > Terrestrial > Soil > Agricultural land...
GATTTTGTGAGAGCAACGTTTGCCTCCAACAACAACAACACCCCTTTTGAGCACCCAATTGAGAGAGATGCATCGAATCAATCGGACTCGTTACTCAGCCAGCATTTCCCATAACGACCTTGTGGTGTTGTTCAACGGCGCGTACAGTTTGACCAAAAGCCAGAAACGATGTCTTTTCTCTCATCTTGCCTATTGCCTGTTACACTGTACACACCACTGCCCTCACCATGCACCCTTCATCAGAGTAAGGGCTTGTTGCAAGAACGAACCGTCTGGATGTGAGGCTCACGCGTGGTGAGAAGTTAAAGCGCCTGTGGCAGGTACTCGGCTGCTTACGGGAACAAATCGCCAGGGCCATCTCAACATTCAACACTGCGTTCCATTGTATCCTTTGACCAACAACGTTGATTTATTGAATGGCTTTCTAGCATGGTCTACGATTTGTTGATGGTCTACCTTCCCTTCCTCCGATCCGTGATGGCTCACCACGACTTGCAGCTGCTCCTGTACCCTCTGTGGCCCACGTGTTGCTTGTGCGAACGATCCGTAATAGGTGGAAGAAGAGTGGTGTGTCGAGATGATTGGAGGAAGAAGAGTGTTTCCTGTCCCTTCCGTATCCGTGCCGACTGGCCCTGTTGTTGTTGCCGCTCCTGCTGCTGCTGAGAAATGAGTTCCTGCACTCCGGCATCCCTAGCTTCCTTCAAGGCAAGGCCTTGTCCCAGCTTGCAGATCAACTTCTTCAATCCATCTCGCACTGCTGTTGCCAGACCCAGGATACCTAGTGGTGTTGTAGTTTCAGCAAGAGTCGCGCGTTAGTCTCCTATCCCAGCATCCGGCACGAGTCGAATGTAAGCCCCAGTAGAATGTTACCGTTTTGCCGTCTGCCCCGAGTGCATGGAATCCTGTGCAGTGTCTTTCTGCTTTGCAGAAGAAGGAGTGTTGGCGCTTTTTTTCGAACCTAGCAGACACGTTCACCAAAAAAACAACAACAACAACAACAAACTTGTTGGAGCTTCTGTCTGTCTGGGTACCCGGTAACCACAACTACTTGAGGCCAAACTGACTGGGTTACTGTGAAAGGGCGGTCAAGAACCCAAGCGCTGTTCCTCGGTTACACGCATGACGGTCTTGACAACAGGCTATTCGTTTGGGCGCGTATGGATCCGCGTGGTGAAGGGCATGGGAATCGGTCGATAGATCGATGGCAGGAGAGGTTTTGCAAAGTGGGGTGTTTGTGGATGAACAGACAGGATCAAGACGCGTTGAGAAGTAAAGTTCTTGTTGTTCCGCACTCCTCAGAGAGATGGGTGTGGGGGAGGGCAAGGGACATGACGAAAGCGCGAGGGTAAGGGTGAGAAAGAGGCAAAAACGACCTTGCGCCTTGTGGTGCGAGAAGAAAAGAAAAACACCTGCAAGGTTTGCAAGGGGCTCGACCAACGGTCTTTTGGTTCGATCTTGATCACTCGAGACGTGTTTTTCTTAGACACTCGTTGCATAGCATGCCTTCTATCGTTCACCTGCTGCGATGGCCTCGCGGGGGAGGGGGAGAGAGGAAGAAGCCAAGTGGGTAAAGGAGAAGGCGAGAATAGAGAAGGGGAAGAAGAGGGAAGGGAGAACGACGAGGCAAAACTAAGAGGGATCGGAAGCGGGGCAGGCAGGCAAGTGTGAGTGCGGGTGCATGTGCGAGTGCGGGTAAGTGTGAGTGCGTGAGGCAAGTGAGTGCGGGGGCGAGGGGAAATGTGTGAGCGTCAGTGCGAGCGGGAAAAAAGAGCCCTGTGGCACAAAGGAAGTGGGAAGAAAGGGAGGGAAGCCAAACATCCATTGTTTGTCAATGGACCCATCTCCCCATCTCCGAGGCATATCCCCATTCACAATCAGGTTCCCATGCGGTCCCCATGCGGTCCCCATAGCCAAGGCTAATCAAATGGAAATACTCATCCCTTCTACATCCCATCTACCATTCGCCATCCCTACCGACTCGATACACAACTACCACGCGCTCTGGTATTCGCGGGTCCCATTCATTGCTCGCTAGATACAGAAAAAATATCGACTTGTTCTCTGTTCAGTTTGCTGTTCCGAGACTACCTCAAGAAGAGAAACCCGGTGAGGTGGATGACCAATTCTGTGGCTCTGGACCGAAAGAAGACGACTTGAATTCGGATACACCCATCACTTGCTTGCTTGCCTCGTGCAGACGAAGATTCAGATCGCCCATAGCCCCACGTTGGTCCAAAAGCTGCTTGTTGAGATCACTCAACCCTTGCACATTCTGTACGCATGCATCCTCCACGGTGAGCTGACCATTGGCCGATCTCCAGCGCATACGAACACAACATTGGTTCCCTTCCCCAACCACATCCCAAACTTTCACAGATCCATCACGACCGCCAGTGATAAAAGAGTTGTCGTCAGGATGCATCCACACAAAGTTGGGTGACGGACTGGAATAAAACGTTGGTATCGATTCGTCATAGTCAAGCGTCCAGCGGCATTCTCCTGTCTCCACATCCCATAACCTTGCTTCTCCCTTGTCGTTCCAAGAAGCTATAAAGATGCCTCTCGGTGAGTATGCGATGGCACCGATTTCATTTCTGTGGCCAACCAAGGTATGGCGACATTCTCCTGACTCCGTATCCCATAGCCGTACTGTTCTATCCGCGCGGCTGGCAGATGCAGCTTGGTCTCCTCGCGGTGAATACACCACACATGCGACATCCCCTTGATGACCAATGATTATGTGGCTGCATGCCCCTTCCTCGACATCCCATAGCCGTAATGTCCTATCACTGCTGGCAGAGGCGATCTGGTTGCCATTCGGCGAATACTCAATCGTTTGAATGAGCGCGGAATGACCTGTTAAAGTGTGGTGACAGACTCCTGTCTCCACGCCCCATAGCCTCGCAGTCCCATCCATGTCAGCAGAAGCAACCTGGTTGCCTTGAGGTGAATATCTAACGACATCAACAACCTCATTGTGTCCAGTCAGTATATGCTGACACTCTCCTGTTTTCACGTTCCAGAGCCGAACCGTCCTGTCCCAACCGGCAGTGGCTAGCTGATCTCCTTGTGGTGAAAACTCAACGTGCAAGACCCTGCCGGTATGACCAGTCAAAATGTAACGGCAAGCTCCGCTTCCGACATCCCATAGACGCACCGTTGCGTCCTCGCTGCACGAGACAAGCTGGTCATTTTGAGGCGAATAAGAGATGGTGGACACATGGTTGGAATGGCCGGTCAGCGTCCGGTTGCAGATTCCTGTCTCTGCATCCCATAGCCGTATTGTCGAGTCCGAGCTGCAGGAGGCTATCTGGTTCCGTTCCGGTAGATACTTGAGGCCCGATACACGGCCACTGTGGTAGTTTGAGACCTTTCGGGAAGCTCCTGATCCCACCTTCCACAACCGCACTGTCATATCGCCACCTACAGAGGCAATACAATCTCTTTTGGGGGAAAAATGGACCTTCGATACAGTCTCGGTATGACCAGTCATCGTCTGGAGACATTCTCCTGTCTCCACATCCCACAATCGTACCGCATTGTCAAAACCACCCGAGATGATCTGATCTCCTTCAGTCGAATATGCGATACAGAAATTTCCATTCTCAGGGCCCGACAACATGCGAACGGATACTCCTGTCTCGATATCCCACAGCTCTATACCATCCATGCTCCACACACTATAGAAAGCAATTTGGTTTCCCTTTGGTGATAACATGACGGATCCGCTCACTTGAATAATGTGACGACATACTCCTGCTTCCACCTCCCACACTCTCACACCGCAGTTGACACCCACGGAAATAAGAAGGTCTCCTTGGGTCGAATATGCGATTCTTTGGATCGTAGAAGTATGTCCAATTAGAATGCTGTGGGCCTCTCCAGAAGTAACATCCCAAAGCCGAACTCTACAATCCCAGCCACCAGAAGCGATGTCTCCTTTTGACGAAAACGCCATGTCGTTGATATATCCACATCCAGATATAATTGAGCGGCAGTCCCCTGCTTCCAGATCCCAGAGCCGAACTGTCATCTCGCCCCTTGAAGCAACCACGTTCCCTTGTGGTGAATACGCCACGCTGTCGACCCCAACGGTATGACCGATGTAGATACAGAGGCAATCCCCCGTAGCGATATCCCAAACTCGCACGGTAGAGTCATCGCCGCATGAGACAATCCGGTCTCCATTCGGCGAGTATGCAATGCTCGTAACGTACCCGGTATGACCACACAACATTGATGTCCTGTCCCAATTCGATGTCGCGTACACGTTGATGTTACCATCAAAAAGGGCCACAGAGAATGACGATCCATCTGGCGAATACGCACATAACGACACGCTGCAGTCGTATTTGAGAAATGGCAGCTCACCAAACTGTACGTTTTTCATGTGTGCTTCGCTCAAATCCGTTCCATGAAGCGACACACTGTTGAGATTGACCTTCCTTAGATCTGCTCCTTGTAGATTGGCCGAGTCAAACACACCGTGACTGAGATCCGCTCCTGGAATCTGAATGCCTCGCAGATCGGCCCATCTGAACTCAACACCTGCTCGGACCAAGATAGTGATAGCATTAGCGGCTGCTGTACGCCACTTCTTGTCAGCCTTCGAGTACTCAATATAGTCGAGTAACTGCTGCTTGAACACTGGCTCCTGGTGAACTCGCTCCTCAAGGAACTGCAAAAGCGATGGCTCGTTCACAAAGCTTCTCCACACCAAAGGTGAGCTGACATCTGGTTCCTGATTGTCGGATACATTCTTCACAAGGCTATCGCAAATTTCAAAACTCCAAATGGAACTTGCGCTTGATCGGCGATTCAAAGATGGCTGCAGTGTTGTTTTCTTCCATTCTTGAGGATCAAAAATTGCTCGCGCCAGTCCGTACTCCAATAATGATCGATGAATGAAACGGTACTGGTTCGCATTCTTTGTTAGAGGACACGCCTCGCGGAGGAGATACGTGTCATCATCTCGGCTAAAGAATGCTGTCTTCCATGACCCTTCATCCTGGAAACGCGAAAATTCGACAATGGGTTGGCCTCCCTGCTCCTTGTAGATTGCCACGGACAGCTTCTTCAAAAAGTCGATCCCATTGACAGTGAATCCTTCATCGCTCAAGCTATCGAATGCTGCTCTCGCTGTGGCGCTCAGTTCCTTTTCGCCAAGGCGTCTCTTGCCGCGCTCCAACCACTGTTCGATGAATTGGTCATATAGAAGTACTCGGGTGACACGACTGACCGCCAGTTGTTCTCCTGGATCCATCATACGCGGCAATACCTCCAACGAGAGTGTCATCAGAAAAGGGTTCCTCACCAGCTCTCTCAAGCTAGGGATACTATTGAGTGCTTGCTTGTACTCTTCTGCTCTCCAAAGTGGTTGACGCAGGGATACGTATTGGTCGATGTAGTCATCCACTTGACTCGTTGAGAATGGTACAAACACCGCTTCTCGGAACTGGGCAGCCTTCGATAGCTGGTTACGACCCTCCGGTTGGAATCGGTCCCGATAGTCTGCCCCAATGTATTCGGTCCGACAACTGATCACCATTTTTGCTTGCCACTCATCCGGTTGATTCAGATGGTTGGCCATGTACAGGTTTTTGGTTTGTGAAGACTCGTCATAGCCATCACAAATCAATACGAGTTTGCGGTGGGCTTTGAGTTCCTTGATTTGTGCATCTGTAAAGTCGAGTCTCCGTAAGTGTTTGGTAACCATATCCTGATCTGGCCTGTCGATGGCGGGTAAGCTGATGTATAATGGGATTATTCCGTCCTTCTTCTTGTAGGCGTCCCACAATATGCATTCGAGGGCTTTGTTGAATGTTGACTTTCCTGCACCAGAGTCACCAAGCAGCAGGAACACTTGGTGCTGCTTGCTTTCCAGAAATTCTTTGACATTCTCCATCAAAGGGAAGTGTGCATCATCGGGAGCTTTCAGGCTAGCCTTAGCCTGAGGTGTGATGAAAATGGTGTTCCTCCATTCGTCCAATCTCTTCTTTCTCAGTTGGCGCAGAGATCCTTCGACGTCGGGCTTGTTCTGTGCACGGTCAAGAAGTGGCGAGGTCTCTACAGACTGTATGTCAATCACAAATTGGCAAGAGTCGAGACCGTCCTCACGGCATGACTGGTAGAGGTTCTGTTTCTCAGTGTCACCGTCTGTCCTGAGTTGCTCCAACACTGTGATGGCGTCTATGATGTGTAAAGTTCCAGTCGGTATGGTCAGTTCTTCCATTGCCACGCAATTCATCACAAGTCGACGATCATGAACGGTCATGGTTCACATACATTGGGCAACACTCCCAGGTAGGGAGGATATCTTCATGAGAATGGATAGGATCCATTGTTTGACGTCCACTTGACGGCCCCATTCCACGTCGTTGCGGTAGATCTCTCCAAGAAACGAGACAGCGCTTCGTCTAGTGCCCGCATCCCACAAAGGGCTGCCTGCAATCTCGCCTAACCGTTGGCAGATCCCCCACTGGAATGCTGGATCCTGTTGACAAGGCGCTTCACAGACCAATTTCTTGAACTTGACTAGTTGGCCATTTCGTATTAGAGTGTCGGCTCCTCGCAATGCCGGATACCAGGCTCGTTTGTATTCAAAGCTGAAGCTCTCCTTGAGGCAGCCAAGAAAGTCTTTACCGCCATTTGCCAGCGAGATCGCATCTTTGTAAGCAGTGTTGACCAGTTTGTACATATCGCTGACTCCAGCCATCCCTTGCTGAATGCTCCCCAATCCTTCGATGAATCCATTGAGGTCGAGTCCTTTGACGGCGCCCACCAGTCCTGAAATGCCTTGGATCACTTTTCCTGTGCGTCGAAATGTTTTCTCCCAAAGGGTGTCGTTATCAGGAACATATTGCAGAGCTTGGTACGCGTAAGCAGCTTGGTACACCAAGTAAGGGTCGGAACTACCCTTCAGCTTCTCCAAGTAAGAGCCGAGAGGCGTGTGCAGCCTCTCACGATCCAATCCATCGACCTTGGTATCTGCCATGGCATCCAACACATGCGAGATAGCAAGTGTCAGCTGGTGGATGTAGCTCCTTGACTGGAAATGAGTGTTTGTCAGTCGCGCGCAAAGAAGTTCCAGAATCTTGACCAGGTCATCAGAGTCGAGATAGCCAGGGTCGGCCCCGTGTATCAGATCGGCAAGTCCTTGGAGCTGAGGAACGTTCAGTAGGTCGGATTGGTCGATCCCCGAGTAGAATTGTCTGAGCAGGAATCGAAAGTCGTCGTTCTCAAGTGCAGTGGCCAGGCACACGACTTCTGCAATGGCTTTTGCATCCTTGATCTCATCTCGCGCATATTCTCTGACCACCTGCGTGGCTAGTGCCTTAAGTCTCTCTTGCTCATCGGCGTTGTTTTCAATATCCTGTATCCAGTTGCGTGCGGCTGGCAGCAAAACATCGTCCGATGAATGAGAAGAACGCAGGAGAGTGAGGCAAGCCGCTAGTTGGCGAATGTCATTGAGCCGTTCGTCTGCTTGTGGCGGTGAGAACACAATGGCAGGCGGATGCATGTTCTCGGTGAAGATGTCTTGAGAGATCATGGCATTACTATCGCCTGATGCTGGTCGACTCAAAGGCGCATGGGGTTGGTCTTCAGTGTTCAACACGTCCATGCCAGACTTGTTGGTGGGACAATCAAAATTTCCTCTGTTACACAACAAAACAACAAAAAGAGCGCTCAGTCCATCTGCCAAAAAAAAAATGAGCGAGGAACAATGGATCTGCCTCTTGATCACTCCACACTTACCCCCATTGCGCCGCCTTCTTGTAGCTTGCCTGGGCATTGTTGCTGCGACCCAAACTGTCCTGGAGTGTTCCAAGGTCGGTGAATGCAGTTGCAACCCCGTCGGATAGAGTACGATCCTCGTCCTTCTTTGGGGGGATGACGGCTCTTCTCTGGGATCCTTTTATTCCCGACAATGCAGTTCCTGCATCGCCACAAAGCTCCAAAGCGAGCTCAGAATTCTTTGTTGCTCGAGCACACTCCAAGCAGAGGTTGACTAACTCCAGTGTTTGCTTCAGGGAGGGGGCGCTTGGCGAGGATGCGGTGGTACTGAACACCATTGTTCATTGTTTTCGTTCTGTAAAATGCAGAGTAGGAGTAAACTGTCAGGGCCTGGGTCGTTGGGTAAGAAGCTATGGCCCAGATAGAAGAAGCGATGTTATACCTTTAGAATCGATATCAAATATCTCAGATGTGGTCAAGGATGCCTGAAACGCAATAAGGCGACTTACCTGAAATGAGTACCCACACAGTTCGGGTGTCTTGAGGCGAACTAAGGAGCTTCCTGACTTCTGAAGATTGGTTGGTATTTCTTGCTGCGGTAGAACTCGGGCCTGATGTGTCATGAATCATGGTATGAAGAAAACAAAGGGCGATCAGAACCTTTGGCTGATTTCGATAAAGGGATAGATCCGGTCCACTCTTGGGCAGTACCTGGGGGCAGACAATAGAGGGGTGTATAGGAGAGAAAGCGAGAGGAAAGTGAGAAGGAGAGAAGAAAGTCTGTGGAGATGCGGTGGCGAAGCTTGGAGGAAAGAGCGATGTGCGCTCCCTGGATGACCAACAAAATTTGCTCCTTCCCAATCGCCCTCCCCTCTCTCACTTCCCCTTCCCTTCCCTTCACATGAGGACAGCCGGTAACTCAACCATGGACGGTCGGAATCACTCCTGCGATTCACGGCCGACACCCTCCTGCAGTCTCCGTCCGCGCTGCCTTTCACCACGTAACAGTACGCGGACGGGCAAAAAGCCATACTTGAACAAGGACCTCAGGGAAACGACATTCGTTTGATCAGCAACCAGTCGTCCTTGGGCCATTCTGATTTCGCCCAAGGACGACCGACACCACCCCATACCCCTTTCGCAGCTGTCAGAGCCGACACCTGATCCACTCTACCACGGAGAACTCCTTGAGAGCAGGACCCCTAACGTCAACCACTACCACCACCTCAACTCAACCATAAGTGCCCAAAGTTCAACGTTTTCGGCTGGCCCTGTTGTCTCGGATGAACACTAGCCCCGAGTAATGACACCTTCAGAGAGCTCCAACAACCCGTCACCAGCGGCAAACGGCTTCATCCAACGATCCATTCGACTCACCCTACGATAACCGGATATCTCGGTGCTGCAGGGCCGAGAAATAAGCACGACCAAACGTATGCCACCATCAACACCACTGACATGGCTCTCTTTCCGTTGGTTTCCCCATCACTATGACAAACCGCTTCATTTGACTCTGGAGGGGCCAATTCGTGGGGCCTCAAGTTCCTGGACTAATGCTGCTGCTTCCAAGAGTAACCAGGCAGCATGATTGCTCAGTTATTGATCTTACTTTTCTTTTTTACTTCAAAGCAGTAACGTCTCTGACATGGGAGCAGTGGAAGGACAAAGACTCTTCAGGAGGCGCTACCTCAGCTCACCCTCGGGATTGAATGGATCACCAGAAAGAGCCAAAAGGAACAGCAAGGATGCCAGCAGCTGCTGTACCCCCCTTCCCCCTTTCTTTTTTCCGAGGCGCATGATACACATCGCACGGCTGGATTGGGATTTTTTTGGCCCGAAGGACGCAGGCCTTTCAGGGCATGCAGTACCCAGGATTCGCTTCACGATCCTAAACAGTTCATAGGAGCGCGAATAAAAAGTACTTTAGCGCTTTCGCCAGCATTTGGTATCATCCAGGGACTTGTACTTGCTAAAGGCTTCTGACCGCTCGATGATTCTTGCTCGTTTGCAGTTCATCCCCCAACTGTCTTGGATTATCAGAGGCACTCAAAACGTGGAACGCCTCCAATTGTTCACCTGTTGCGGTAGCCTCATTGCGGAAGGAGGAAACGTCGAGGAGACCAAGAGGGTGGAGGAAGAAGGAGGGTGAACGGCAGGACTCTCAGGGATCAAAGGCGTGTGGTGGAATGACTCTTAGGCTTACGCGTGGGAACCGCCACCTGTGACCAAATGGGTATGAGAGGGGATGCAGATGAGGTATTCAGCATCTGTTGTTTTTGCCAATGGACTCTTTCACTTTTCCTTGGGCACCTAGCCACAACCAGGGCCACAATACACCGCCCCATGTAGCGGGACTTTCTTCTGCAAATACACAGCGCAATACACAGCACAATTGAAAGAGCAATAGATCCACAAAGCTGACCCACCTTGGGTCACAAGGAACCTGAGATCCATCTCTTTGACATTTCTTATGCCAACTCTATTAGCAAAACGACGCGCTTTGGTACTGTGTGATGAGTTCCACATGACAGCTACCGTTTAATACGGGGCCCAATCATTGAGACAACGACAGCTTTGTGTTACTGACCACCGGTCGCCATGGAATGTATCGACTAGTTCTCCACTGCCTCTACACCCATCGCCTGTTCGGTTTGTTGTTCTCGGGGCCTCACCGAGATTGGTTGTTGGATGGGTGACGGAGATGGGGCACCTGCGCCAGAAGATGACGCCTTGAGTTTTGATACCACGGATGCCATCCTCATCACATTCTTGCTTGCCTCGCTTAGGCGAACATTTGGCTCACCAGTAGCTCCACGTTGCTTCAATAGTCGCTTGTTGAAGTCATTCAACCCTTGCGCGTCCTGTACACATGCATCCTCCACGGTAAGATGACCACTTGTCGATCTCCAGCGCATGTGAACACGATGTTGGTCTCCTTCCTTTACCACATCCCACACCGCCACAGATCCATCACCATAACCACCAATGAAAGAGTCGACATCAGGAGACATCCACATGAAAGGGTGTGGCAGCGTATCGCCACATATCTGCGTCGATCCGTCATGATTGAGACTCCAAAGGCAATCTCCCGTCTCTATATCCCACATCATCGCCTCTCCTGCGCTGCTCCATGAAACAATGAGGTTCCCTCGAGGTGAATATGCAATGGCATTAATTTCCATCTTGTTGCCAACCAAGGTATGGCGACACTCTCCTGATTCTGTATCCCATAACCGTACCGATTTCTCGTCGTGGCTGGCAGATGCAATTTGGTCTCCTCGTGGTGAATACACTACGCGTGTAACATTTTCTCGATGACCAATGAAGATGTGGTTGCAAATTCCTGTCTTGACATCCCACAACCGTACTGTCTTGTCGAAGCTGGTAGAGGCGATCCGGTTGCCATTCGGTGAATACTGGATCCTTAGGACTAAATCGGAATGGCCCATTAGGGTATGGTCGCATGCTCCTGTTCCCACATCCCACAACCTGACGGTTCCATCGTAGCCAGCAGATGCAACCTGATTTCCATGAGGTGAATATGTGACCATATAAACAGCACCATTGTGTCCTGTCAAGACATATTGGCATTCCCCTGTGTTCACATCCCAGAGCCGGACTGGGCCGTCAGCACCGCAGGAAGCGATTTGATCCCCTTGT
>Ga0247824_10002000_pt1 | contig 11392 bp, 32 predicted proteins | sample 13C_PalmiticAcid_FD_194412 | JGI IMG/M metagenome (GOLD analysis project Ga0247824, IMG submission 194412) | Soil microbial communities from agricultural site in Penn Yan, New York, United States - 13C_PalmiticAcid_Day48 | ecosystem: Environmental > Terrestrial > Soil > Agricultural land...
TCATGACGAAGCGCATCGCAGCCACACTCGCTCTGGCCGCAGGCCTGCTGCTTGGAGCCACGTGCGCCACGGCGCCTGCCGGCGCCCATACGGCGCCTGAGGCCAGCGAGGTCGCCGAGGCGCTTGGTCGTGTGGCCATCACGCCTCTCGGGCGAGGTGCCGGCATCGGCACGATGGCTCGGGTCTGCCGCTACAGCCTCTGCGCCGAGCTGGTCTGAGCGCGTTATCGGGTGTACACAAGCCCATCGGGCAGTGTACTATCGGGTGTATGACGAAGACCGAGACGACCGTGACGTGCCCCAACGAGGACTGCGAGGCCGAGTTCGATCCGGCTGACGCCCTCGCCTCCGCCTGCCCCGTGTGCCAGGTGGAGTTCTGCGACTGCCGGGTCCCCGGCGTCCCCTGCTCGCACCACAACCATCGGACGGAGGCGTGATGCTGACCGCGGACGAGATCCTGGCCCTCATGGAGGAGGCCCATCGGACGGAGCTCCGAGAGCGGCAGAAGTTCTACATGGCGCACGGTGCCGCTCTCGAGCAGGCGCGCCGGAACGCTCGATCGGGCGAGCGGTGACGCACGACTGGGGAGACGTCCGTGACGGCAACAAGCCGCTGCTGACGAAGCCCTCGATCGGACCCGAGTACGCCATCCTCATCGACTGCCACCTCGACAGCCCCACGTCGTCGAACCTCTACCTCTCGGTGGTGAAGCCACGAGCTAGCAAGGAGGTGTTCGGCGCCATCGGGCTCATGGACGCCATGAGCCTCCGTGATCGGCTCGACGAGCTCATCGAGGCGGCGCAGAAGAACGAAGCTGTTCGGACGGAGGAGTGATGGAAGCCCACGAAGCGCTCGCCCGCTCTCGGAACCGCGGGCCGGCCAGCAAGAAGACCCTCGATCGGATGGCGCGGCTCGCAGAGCGTGACACGGACGGCTATCCCCGCTGCGTCTACTGCGGGGCCTACAGCTCGTTCCTGGAGCTCATCCTCGAGCACGTGGTGCCACGGTCCATCGGAGGCCCGGACGGCGACCACAACCGCGTCCTGGCATGCCCTCGGTGCGACCGTGTCAAGGGCGGTCGGACGCCCCAGCAGGCCTTCGGCTCTCACAGCCTCTTCCTGTCGAAGATCGCCAACCGGCCCACCGAGATCCGCCGGGGCATGAGCCGTGACGGCGGCTCATCAGTTCACCCCGCCTCGAGGACGGCAGCCAGGTTCGATCGGAGGCCGCTGGCGCGCAGGGCCTTCGTCGACATCGGCTTCTGCTGCACGTGCCAGCGGCCCATCGATCGGACGAAGCCCCATCCCAAGCACCACCTGCTCCTGCCGAACTACGACCCGGAGCTCGACGACGGGAAATCTGTACTGTAGGGGTGTACACGATCGGACGTACGTGCTAGAGTGGTCTTCAACGAGATGCGCTCCTCACTTCGAAGAGCGGAGAGTCCCAGGCGAAGCCTGCCATGACGATGTGCGTCCAGCGCGTGTGTCGGTGAGCAACGCAGACCTGGTGCCCATCGGAGCCGGTCAGCTCCGCGGGCCTCCGTTGGGAGCAGTCGCAGCTCGCAGAGCAGCCGCCACCTCTACGGTCTGTCCGGTCGACCAGCCGGCGGGACGCGGGGTGGCGGCTGTTCACGTTTCCCCACACGGGGGTGTACATCGGACTGTAGATGGTGTACGATCGCTACAGCACGACGACGAAGGAGCTGGAGCCATGACCGAGACTCTCTGCAGGTGCGAGGCGTCCGCTGAGACCCTCACTGAGCTCGGCTTCCCCGTCGAGGTCCGGGCCCACTCCATGGGCTCCTGGCACGTCGTCACCCCCGGGCTCCGGTTCGCGGTCGCGCTCGAGCGAGCCACCACCGCTGGGCTCGTCGAGATGCTCTGCTTCTGCGGGCGTGCGCATGAGGCTCGCGAGGCCCACTGGGCCTGGCTCGCTGCCGGCTCCCCCTGCCGGAGGACCTGGCGCCCCGAGATGGTCGAGGCGCTCGTCGAGCTCGGTGCGGCCACCCAGGAGTGGGCGGCGGAGGTCCGTGAAGCTGCGGCCTGGCGGGCTGCCGCCTGACTCCAGAAACTTCTGCAGAAGGTGTGTACATCGGACTGCAGATGGTGTAAGGTACCTACATGACGACAGACACCAACCCCAAGACCGTGTGGACCGTGAGCGAGACGGACGACTCGGGCATCTCGAGCCCCATCGGCATCCGCTCGACCAAGGAGCTGGCCATCGCCCTGGTGGTCAAGCGAGCCAAGTGGGTCGTGGCGCACGACGGCGAGCTGACCGAGGCCGAGGTCCTCGAGCAGCTCGAGGGGCAGTTCGCGACCTTCGAGGTCGAGGACGGCTACGTCCGATGGGCCAACGGCTTCTACACGACCGAGATCGAGGCCTTCGAGATGCCGGTCGACGTCGACGAGGACTGGGGAGACCTCGACAACCAGTAGCCAGCCCGGCTGACCGGAGCCTGCGCCCATCGGGCGTGGGCTCCGTCGCCGTTCCCCGGATCTGTCGAGAATAATCCGCAGAAAGGGTGTACATCGGAGTGCAGATGGCGTAGGATACCTACATGACGACGAACAAGAACATCACCCACCCGAGCCCCGAGAACGACTGGACCATCCAGGGCGCGAGCTACCAGGATGCCGTGCGGATCATCGAGCTGCCCGTCGGCTCGAAGGTCGGCTGCGGGTGCTACGACCCGTGGCGCGAGTTCCGGGTCGGCAAGCCCGAGATGCGCGACGACGGCACGGTCGTGTGCAAGTGGTTCGACGGACAGCAGTGGGACTGGGTGGAGCCCGAGACCACCTTCAAGACCTTCCACGTGCCCTCGACCAAGAAGATCTCGGTCCTGGCCCGTGCGTGGCTGACGGCCGAGGCTGAGGTCGCCTGGGTCCCGGTCGACGAGGACGAGGTCGCCTTGGAGGACTGCGTCCTCTGAGCCAGCCGACCTCCCCCAACGAGCTCGAAGAACCCCGGCCACACGGCCGGGGTTTCTTCATCTTCGGGGTGTACAACCGTGTCTGTACACGGTAGAGTGTTCTACATGACGACGAACACGAACCCCAAGAAGACCGTCTGGCTCGTCCAGGACTGCGACTACAGCGAGGACTCGGACGGCAGCCTCACGCCGCTCGCGGTCGCGGTCGACCGTGACTCCGCCGAGCGGGAGCTGGTCGAGACCATCGCCGACCTCGGCGACTGCATCTTCGACGACCGCAAGGCGCTCGACGGAGGCGAGGTCATCGAGACCCCGGTCCCCGGCTACCCGGACCTCACCCGCATGGTCTGGTCGCACGAGCTGCTCGAGGGCCAGGAGATCTGGATCCAGGAGTTCGAGCTGAAGGGGACGGAGTGATGCTGAGCCCCGCGGTCACGAAGCTGGTCATCGTCCTGGTGATCAGCACCATCCTCATCGGGCTGACGTTCCACCTGGCGCTCGCCGCCACGCAGTCCGTCGCCTGACTCAAGATTCTTTGCACTTCGGTGTGTACAAACACGCCATAGCAGTGTAGAGTCATCTACATGACGACGAACAACACCCCAGCCACCACCAACCCGCAGGCCGTGCGCGCCGGCAAGATGCTCGAGCAGCTCGAGGACGTCGGCCCGTGCGTGTCGATGCTGCGTGACGCGCTCGAGGACGTCGACACCCACAGGGCGTCGCTCATCTGCCTCGACCTCGAGGCGCGCCTGCGCGCGATCCGCATGACGCTCGGCTGATCTCAGCCAGTTCCCATCCAGTCAGAAGGATCCCGCCCAACGGGCGGGATTCTTTCTGTTTAGGGGTGTACATGCGGGTGCAGGCGTGGTATAGTCATCTACATGACGACGAACAACACCCCAGCCACCAGCCACACAGCAACGTTCCAACTCGAGACCGGCGACCGGCTCTTCGTGACGACCGAATCGGACGGCTCAGTCCGGTTCGAGACCCGAGACCGCATGGACATCCCCTGCTACAGCAGCACGCTCGACGCTGCGCAGGCCGACGTGCTGATCGATGTGCTGATCGACCAGCGCGGCGGCTAGCCGCCAGCCCCATCCACTCGAGCAGCCCCGGCCTCTGGCTGGGGCTGCTCCGTCTTCCGGGTCTGGTCGAGCCAGTGGTCGAGGTCACGCAGGCACGTCGGGCAGAAGGTCAGCGACCGCCTGCCCGGCTTCTCACGGCCCTGCAAGTCGAACATCCGGAACCGGACCCATCCTGCGATCGGCCTCCACTGGAGCTCACGCCGACCTGGGACCCGGTGCTTCCCAGCCGTGTCGCCGCATCGACGGCACGTGATCACCCGCATCAGTCGTCGTCCTGGAAGTACAAGGCGATGATGGTGCAGCCGGCAACGACGAACAGCGAGGCGAGCAGGAGCCGGCCTCCGGCCAGCGTCCACGGCCAGCTGTCCTCGTCTCGGACGACCCAGTTCACCCAGGCCACGACGGCGTATACGCCGAGCGTTAGCTGAGCGAAGACCCGCAGGCCTCGCCAGGCTGACTTCGTCTCTTCGGTCATGGCTGGATCCTCTCGATGGGCATCCCGTGCGCGATCAGGTCGCGCTCGATCCGGCGTCGCATGCGTGCGCCTGCCGACTGCTCGCTGAGCCCGTGTGCGATGCCGTAGTACCCGACAGCGTCGCCGTGTCGGCTGTATGCGTACGCAATCCAGCCGGGGTGGATCGGGCGCTTGAAGGCCCTGATCAGGATCCGGTCAGCTCGGGGCTCGCCGATGACGGCGACGGTCTTGGTCACAGCCCCAGCTCCCTCTGCCAGCGCTTGAGCGTGCTGATGGCACCCTCTCGGTGCTCGCACAGCGAGGCCCGCTCGCACCCGAGCACCTGGAGCTCGACCGAGGCCTTGGTGGCCTTGTCGTAGCTGGCGTAGGCGACGAGCATCAGGCCCGTTGCGGAGTTCCGGAGAGCGGCGGTCGAGCCGTCCTTGAGGGCGGCGAGCTGGTCGTCGGTGTAGCCGGGATCCCGGAACACGACGTAGCCGGGAGCGGTGAGGTCAGGGGTCACCAGTCCTCCTCCATCTCCATCAGCTGGAGCTCGATCTCGTCGCGGGCTCCGTGCCGCTCCGCCTTGCGGGCTCGCGGCTTGTTGCCGTCGCCCAGGGCTCGGACGACCCGGCTCGCGGTGATGTTGGTCCGCCGCTCGGTGGCGAGCATCGTGGTTGCCATCTCAGGATCCTTCCATCACGAAGACGTCGTCGGCGTTGTAGCCCCAGACGCCCTGGCCGTTGTCGACCTCGATCGCGACCTGGGTGGGTCGGATCCGAGAGCCGGCGTCGTCGTACGCAGCCAGGACCACGGTCCCGGTCTGGAGGAAGCGTTCGTTCTCGTCGTCGATCTCGACACGCATGCCGGCCGGGAAGAGCGTGTGCTCGTGGGTCATCGTCATGAATAGATCATACACCAGATGGCTGTAGTTGTACACCCCCGTGCATGATCTTTCCAGCGAGCGATCTGATGAGCTGAGGCAGCGACTTGCCCGGCGGGTCGAGGGTCACGGCGTACGCCGCCAGCCAGTACGCCACCAAGAACGCGGCGGACAGGGCTCGCCAGCGGTCGCCGTTCAGCACGACGCCCGGGAGAGCGAGCAGCTCGATCGTGAACCACATGGCTCGGATCTTGAAGAACGAGAAGGCCTGAGGAGGGACGTTGACCGTGTCGCCCACCGCCTTGCGGGCCGCTTCGTGGATCGTGAGGGCCATTGCGCACACCGCGACGAGCACGAGCCACGCAACGATCGAGATGATCAGCGCAAACTGCAGCATGATGACGGCGTACAGGACCCCGTGCTCCTCAGCTCTGGTTGGGGTCTTGGCGAAGGCTTCGAACAGCCAGAGGACTCCGAGAGCCGCGTACGCCAGCCGCATCACGTGGAGGTGCCAGGTGTCGGACCCGGTCACCCACCTGACAGCTCGGAGAGGCCACGCCAGCAGCCAGGCGTACCTGGCATCCAGCTCGAGCAGCATCAGCTCTCGCCGATCTGAGGGACCGGGACCTCCGTGTAGTGCGGAGCCGGCTCTGAATCCTCGAGCCGGGGCCCGGGATCCGGAGGTCCTGGGATCGGGGTGGCCGGGACCCGGCCGTTCCCGAGGATCGGCGGCGTCGGCGGCAGCACGGCGGACACCTCGTTCGCCTGCAGCCGCTGCTCCTGCTCGTCAGACCGGGGCAGGGGGTGGGTGCTGACGGCCTCGCCAGGGTCAGGCGGCTCGATCAGCTCGAGGCCGACAGACGTCCGGCGCAGGACGCCGTCCGCCTCCAGCTTCTCGATGGCCCGCATGAGCGCTCCTCGCCCGCACTTGACGAGCTGCTGGGCTCGCTGCTGGCCGATCGGAGCGCCCTCCTGCTCGAGGGCGGCGAACAGCTCCGAGCTCACGTCAACCTTTCCCTCGGCCGTGCGCCGGCTGGTGGCAGGGGCCTTGGTCGGTTCGACGTGGACGCCTGCGATCATGCTGTCGACGTCCAGCTGGAGCTGGACTCCCTCGTCCAGGGTCAGGAACTCGACGTCAAGGTCGGGGTGGACCATGGGCTCGGTCGAGCTGTACACGACGACCGTCTGCCCGGATCGCAGGTAGTAGGTGACTCGCCAGCGGTCGGTCACGCGACCAGCTCCGAGACCAGGTGCCGGACACGGCTCTTGACCCGCTCGCCGGAGTTGGCGAGCAGGTAGCTGATCAGCTGCGTCAGGTCGTCGGCGTCCAGGTCGAGCAGGACCTCGAGCGCCTCGGACGGCTGGTCGTGGTCTCCGATCTCGATCGTGAGGATCGCGTCGGGATGCGGGGCGTAGAGCCGGGTCGGCTCGGTCGCCGTGGCGAACCGCGTCACGGGCCGGCTGCCGGCTGGGTAGACCCGCAGGGTCGGGACCCCGTCCGGGTCCGTCAGCTCGAGCTGGTCAGCTTCGTCATCGTCCATGTCTCCGTCCTCTGTCTTGGTCGGCCGGCTCCGCCGGGGGCCGACGACCACGAGCGTCCAGGTGGGTGGGGGCACATCCGGAGGGGTGTGCTGCTCGAGTCGCCGGGCCCCGGCAGACCGGGTGAGCCGCTGAGCTCAACAGGACCGGCTGGCTGAGCCTCCGCCATCCGGTGGGTTCGACTTGGCCGGAGCGCCCCGATGCTGTGACATCGAGACAGACGACGAAGACTGTGCTCCGTCCTGTCCGCATCCTGCCCGTCGGCGGCTTGCGCCTCCAACCGGTCCTGTTCAACCCAGCGACCTCTCGGCCGGCTGGTATGTCTCGTCGCGTCACGTCGTGCTGGTGATCGTAGCACGTGCCCGTCGCCGGCCCAGCTAGCTCTCCGCGGCCTGGCGCATCTCTCGCTCCACGACGTGGAGCTGGATCCGTGCGAGTGACTCTCGCCTGGAGCGAGAGACTGGCTCGACACGCCGGAAGATGAGGTCACGGATCTTCATCGGGCGAACCCGTCGTTGTAGCTGGTGGCGCCCATCGCCTCGGCCAGGGTCTTGGCGGTCATCGGCTTGCGGTCCTTCTTGGCGGGCGCCGGGCCGAGGCCCATGGCCTTCCGCTCGAGGGCGTCGAGGTGTGTCTGGTTCGTCGTCATGTACACATCTTAGCGTGCAGCCGGCGGCATGTACACCCCGGAGACGAAAGAATCCCGGCCTTTCGGCCGGGATCCTCCCGTTCGCACGGGCCGGTCTTGCAGAGCGAGACCGTACCGCGTCAGGCGACGTAGCCCTTGCGAGCAGGCGCGCCGGCGCACATGAAGCAGAAGTGGAACACGTCGTCGACCTCGCCGAAGGCCATGGCGACCTGGCTGGCGAAGGGCTGGCCGCGCCGGGTCTTGCCGCAGGCCTCGCAGGTGAACGCCACGGTCGAGTGGCGCCCGCGGTGGCCATCGCGCATCTCGCACTGGCCGTCTCGGAGCTGGTGGGTGCACTGGTTCGTCGTCATGTAGTGATCTTACACCGTTCCGGCGGTGTTGTACACCGCTTTGTGGCAGATCACCGCAGCGTGACCACGACCTCGTCCGAGGCCTCCCACCCCGTGCGCACCCGCGCCTCGTCCATCGCCCGGTCGAGCGTGGTGAAGAACAGCGTCTCGGTCCGCACGCGGCCGCCGGAGTACCGGGCGGTCGTCTCGACCATGGCTTGCAGCGTCTCCGTCATGCACTGATCGTACCACAGGCAGGGTGTATTGTACACCCCGCCGGCGGCAAGATCTCAGACGTCCTCGCGCTTCTCGGTGATCCAGACCTCCTGGCGGGCGTCCTTCGGGCCGTACGGCCAGACGTTGAGGTACGCGCCGGAGCCCTTCTTGATGAACCGGCCGGTGCTGTCGAGCTCGACGCTGGACAGCGTCTGGCTGACGTCCGGCACCATGTCGCCGACCGCGATGTCGCCGGCGTGCCGGCTGACGACCACGTCGATGATCACCATGCGCCGGTGGCTCCCGGGCAGTCGAGCGATCCACGCCTCGAGCTTCTCGACCGACGTGAAGTCGGGCGACCACTTGACCTTGCGGCGGCGCGTCGAGCCGTCGAAGCTCGGGTACGGGTAGGCGATCGCGCGAGCGAACTGCAGCTCGTCGCGGTCCTTGAGGGTTCCGGTCTTCGTCATAGGAGTATCGTACACCGCAACGACGGTGTTGTACACCCCCGTGCTACGATTCTGCCGACGCTTCCGAGTCGAGCTCGTTCTCGACCTCCATGACGGCTTGGAACCCCTGGTAGATGGTCGCCAGCGCCAGCAGCAGAGCGGACGGCTTGTCCGGCACCCGCCAGATGTTCGCGATCACCGTGCCGGCGACCACGACCCCGAGCACCAGCATGCCCCATGCCACGGGCCGCTGCGCGACGCCGAACGACCGCAGGACCCGTCGCCTCATGGCGGCGAATCCTACGGCGTCACGTGCCTGCGCTGGTGCCACCAGCCGCCGAGCTTCCACAGGCCCAGCCGCGTCGTGAACCGGACCCAGCGCTTCGCCAGGCGGACCAGCAAGCTCGTGCTCTTGTCGTTGCGCTCGAGCCAGGCGAAGAACCGCGTGCGGCGATCACGATCGCACCACTCGCACCAGTGTGGGGGCTTGGGGACGTCCATCAGCCGGCGTTCCGATCCGTGCAGGTCTCCAGGGCGAAGAGGGTGGTGGCGACCTCGGCGACCATCCGCATGTCGTCACTGGCGTGCACGACCCGGCCCTGCGAGTCGAGGGTCAGGTAGCCGAGCCCGACGGCGAGGAACAGGTCCTCCGCCATGGGATCGGCGAGCTCGGCCGGGAGCTCGGCGACCGCGAGCTGCAGCCGGCGCATGAACTCGTCGGCGGTCCAGTTGGTGGGCTGCCACTTGTCGGGGAGCTCGAACCGGCGCTGCGCCGGCATCCCGAGCTGCCACGGCGGGTAGAAGGTGTCGAGGTCGTGGTCCGGGTCTGGGGTGTTGGTGTCGTCGTCCATGTAGGTATCCTACACCGTGCTGCGGTGTTTGTACACCGCTTTGTCAGAGAACTGCCTGCACGAGTCGCGCGATCGCGAGGGCGCAGTCGATCGCCTGCTCGGCGACGGTCGTCTCGAGGTGGTACTGGCGGTCGTCGAGCTGGTACCGGCCGATGGCGCGTGGAACCCGCTCGAGCTCGTAGTCCAGCAGGCCGTCGGCGAGCTCGGCCAGGTCCACGAGGAACCGGACCTTGTCAGGCTCGGCCCGCTCGTCGACGGCGATCGGCTGCACCCACACGCGGACCCACAGGGTCTCCGGTGCGTAGCCATGAACGGTGGTGACGGCGACGCCGAAGCACGGCGAGCCGTCCACGTCGTTGGTGAGGTCCACGAGCAGCGGGTGGTCGCGGAACGCCTGCGGCACGTCCTCGTCCGGCCGCTGGCCGGCGAGGTGCTTCTGCATGTCGGTGGTCATCAGTCGAGCCCCATCGTCTCGTCCTCGGCCGCCTCGAACTCGGCGACGGCTTCCGCGATCTCCAGGGGGTCCACCCCCATCTCCATGAGCTCGCGCTCGAGCCGGGCTGCACTGGCGGTCTTGTATGTCGTCATGCAGACCACTGTACACTGCGCCGGCGGCTTTGTACACCCCGTCAGACGTCGAGGATCGAGTCGATCTCGCCGCAGACCGCGCGGATGGTGGCGAGGTCCTTGACGCGCTCGATCTGGTCGCGGTAGTCGCGGAGCCGCTCCACGATCGTGAGCGCCTGCTGGAGCTCGTCCATGGCCTGCTCGAGCTCGCGCTCGAGCCGCGCCTGCTCCGTGTCCTGGCCGGGAGGCGGCGGCCGGTCGAACAGCCGCCAGTGCGTGACGGCCAGGCTGTAGGGATGGAAGCCCTCGCGGTAGCCGGCGCCAGGCGGGACGAACGTCGCGACCGTCGGCGCGTAGGCACCCTCGGCCATGACCCAGAACACGGCGCGAGGCGAGTCCGGCAGCCCCTCGGTGGCGAGCTCGTGCCAGACCGACCCGTCGGCGTGGTTGCTGATGGCGATGCTGTCCATGGCCATCAGCTCTCGCCCTCAGCTTCGCCCAGGACCTCGAGCAGCTCAGCGTGCACCCGCGCCGTCTCACGGTACCACTTCTTGCCTGTGACACCGTCGGGCAGCGGCTTGTCAGCGAGCTCGCGGATCTTGTCCGCGTACTCGCGCAGACGCTGGACGATCGCCTCGGCTTCCTCGAGCCTGGCGAGCGCCTGCTCCAGGTCGAGCTCGAGCGCCTCGACGTCGAACGACGGCATCTGCTCCGGATCTGCCGGCAGCATCCCGACGCGGGCACGGTGCTCGGCGACCGACACGGCGGCAGCGCCGATCTTCTCCTCCATCGCCACGATGTCGGCAGCGCTGGGCCTGGGCATGTTGCTCATGACCATCTTGCGCGACACCTGGCGGCCGAACTCAGGGCCAGTCACAGCGGCACCTCCCGCCCACGGGCCTTCTCGTAGCCGGCGACCAGCCACAGCAGCTCGGTGCCGCTGATCGTCACGCCACGGCCGCCTGCGGCGAACGTCTCGCGGATCCGCGTGAGGGCGCCGGCCGAGACCTCGTCGGCGAACGCGAACCCGCCGCCCTCGTCGAACCGCTCGTCGGGCGTCATGTCCGTGACCCGCTTGCCGGTCACGAGTCGTGCCGGTGGGGCCGGGTCCCGTGGAGCGGGTTGGAGCAGGTCTCGCCATCGGCGTCGGGGTTCGCCATGCCAGGCGGGGTCCACCCCGCCTCGAGCAGGGCGTCGGTGACCGTGACGGAAAGCGCCTCGCGGTTGCGGACGGGCACCTCCATGGTGAGGACCTGGAGGACGGTCTGCCTGGCGGCGACCAACTGCGGGTCGGGGGGCTCGGTGGTGGTGGTGGTGGTGGTGGTGGTCACGACGGGTCTCCCATCGTCTTGGCGAGCTGCTGGACCCGGTCGTGGAGCTCGGCCATCTTGTCGGCCCGCTCCTGGATCCGGCCCGCGAGTGCGGCGGCG
>Ga0247824_10002001_pt1 | contig 11382 bp, 5 predicted proteins | sample 13C_PalmiticAcid_FD_194412 | JGI IMG/M metagenome (GOLD analysis project Ga0247824, IMG submission 194412) | Soil microbial communities from agricultural site in Penn Yan, New York, United States - 13C_PalmiticAcid_Day48 | ecosystem: Environmental > Terrestrial > Soil > Agricultural land...
TTCCGCGCCCGCCCGTCAGGCCAAACGCCGGCCGGCCGCGGAACCCGCCGCGCAGGCTGCGCACGTTGAGGACCCTGGGCGCCGCCGCGCCGTCGGGGGCGACGCGCAGCGAGCGGGCGTCGACACCACCTCCGGGACGGCTGTGGGAGGAGAGGCCGGCGATGTCGTCGAGGCCGCCTTTGTTCGGGGAAGGGGTATTATTGCTGCTGTTGTTGGGGCCGTCGGAGAAGGAGTTGCGGCGCTTGTTGAGCTGGGTGAGTTTCTCGACGGCGGAGGTTTGGGAGCCGTTTCCGTTGTTGTTGGGTTTGCCGTTGTCGGCGAAGCGGGAGGTGGTGGTGGTTGAGAAGAAGGAGACGGGTGTTGGCGTGCTGATCGGGGTCGTCAGGAGGGCCCGGTGCGTGTTGCTGCTGCCGGCGCGCCCGAGGGCGGACCGGAGAGCATGCCGGTTCATGGTTGTTGTCGGAGTTGTGTAGATGGCCCGCGATGGAGCGTGGTGTGAGGGTTGTTCTCGTCGGGGAGGGAGATCGGGTTCGGTCGGTCGTTGGTAGGCGTTTGGAGCGAAAATGGATGCACGTTCGGGTTGAAAATGTTGGAGGGGATGTGATTGGCCAATTGGTTGGCTGGTGGGGCCGAGCTGGGATCGTGGATTTCTGGAGAGCTTCCAATGCAGCAAGCACGACTATTTCCGACTTTAGACATCTAAGCGCTTGATGCATTGTCCAAGACAGATCCAAAATCTACCAGTTAAAGCTTAAGAACTGTGGAGCTTCTTAGCTTTGAAGCTTGCCTCGTCATTTTGAGAGTTTACAACCAAATCTTAAGACACACTGAAGGTCGTTGCCAAGATGTGAACCTCTGTTTTCTGCAACCGACCTATCCTCCAGGTTACGCCAACTACCCTCCTTGATCTAGCTTCTTATGAAAACGAAAGCTCGTCACTAGTCCGGCTTGTAATGCCATATTTTAGAGTACTTCCGGTTGAGAAGCTGAAGCTACCTACCTAGCTGTTGGCGACCTGTGAGCTGCTTCGTCCCTGGTTCCACACCCAACTTGGGAGTGCCCCTTCCGTAAACATGGATCACCGAGAGCAAAAATCATGAGTCTCTGCAAATAACTGCATCAACTGAAAGGGAATTCCAAAATCATCATCAAGGTATCGTACCTATAGTAGGAACCTAACGTGTGTTGTATGGGGATCGTGGAGCGGAGCGTTGGTGGAGCAAACCGACCAAAACACCACAAAAAGGAGTGGAGATGCAAAAACATACAACACCGAGGATTCGCTGGTCGTCACCGACCCAACTACTGATTCGGCTCTCACGCGTTTGACTAGGGGAGAGCGGACGGGATCCCGTATTTTCGCGCGGATATGGTCGTATGTGAAAGGGACGGGTGGGAGGTGACTTGATAAGGGGCCAGTGCCGGCGGAGTTGGCGTGGATATGCCACAAAGTTCGGGGCAAAACTACGAAACCATCATGGCGCTCAAACGATATTTGTCTGTCTAAATCACCACAAACCATGCCCACCTCAGCAACCTGTTGTTGGCCAACTTGTCCATCACCATCGCCCCGATATCAAGCCCCTTCTCTTCCCCTCCAAGCACATACGACCATAGGCGCCAGACAACTCGGGATCCCGTCCGCTCTCCCCTCGATAAACTGGCGACCGCCGAATCAGTACTCAGGTCGGTGACGACTGGGGAATCCTCGGTGTTGTATGTTTTTGCTCCTTCTTCTTTTTTCTTGCGGTTCGCCAGGGCATGCGAAGGTGGGAACAGAAGGGAACGGCCAGGCCAGACAGAGTAACACGGCCTTGCGCTGTTGTCTTCCCACATCAAAATTTGCCATCATCAACATGGCACATCAATAGGAGTACCCCGCCGTTGAAAAGCCATCTTTGTCTCCTCATGGAGGGCAGTTGGATACCGTCGAGCAACTCCTCGACTCCTCCAAGAACACGGTCCTGTCCAGAGTCAAAACTTAACTTGGCTGGGCCCAGGCAGTGACCCTAACTACCAGCTTATCAGAGCTGGGGTCTGTGTTCATTCCATCCCAATCCTATGGCCGCGGCCGTGCCATGTCCCGAGGCAGGCACCTTGTCGTCGGGTTGACGGCCAATGCACTAAGCCTAGTCCCTTCTTAAAGAGGAAGCTCGTCTGCTGTTTCAAGTATATTCATAGATAGCATTACGGAGTACAAAATAGGGCTGGCCTGTGGATCGGGAGGGGACAGACACCAGTTGGTAGACTGGTTGGCCAGGACAAGTATATCAAGTCCGATATCCTGATGCTGCCACAATTAGCATACGCTCGAGTGTGTTCACGTTCCGTGATCATGTTGACTGCCATCTGACTCGAATTAAAAACGTTACACGGAACTGATTGACAAACTCATCTTCAGCTACTGCCAAGCCAAGAGCATTGCGGATGGTACGATTCGAGCTCCGTCCAGCCGGTCAGATCAGATCAGATCACCGGGACGGAATCTCGGACGGATACTAAGTGACACTGTAGCAGCGGGACGCCTGTTCATGATCAGCGGACGCCTTACCGGGGACGTGAGTCGTCACGTCGCAAAGCACTCTGCTAGATATTGGGCCGCCTGCAGCTAAGGGCGTGCCTGCATGTCTCCCGGTGGCGACATCGCAGAGCCTAAATGCGCTCGAGGTGCGCTAGAAGCTCTCCAGATGCAGGCAATCTACCTGGCGCCCGGTAAGCGAATAACGGCTTTCCAAGCGCCGGCACTTGAGTTTTGCGAGAGTTGCCAAAGACGTGAAGACGAGCACTTGGCGAGAGCTGAGCGAGGTCTCCTCGGCACGCCTTTCCGATTTCCCATGGTGTTGAAATGCGTGCTTCGTGTGGTGGTGTGGGCGGGAGGGGAATGTGTGGATTTCGGCCAGCGAGCTGCTCAAGAGGTGGAACACCTTGACCAGACCTGCAATATGTATTTGGTACACAGTCTTCGTAACGACCCCCTGGTGTTAGTTATGATACGTTTGCCTCGCCCGTCGATGTAGCAAGACGCAATGGCACCGTATCTAGCAAGCGCTAGCCTGGGTGCCCGGTTAGACCACAGTACCATCTTACCTTCTTAACCCAATCTGCTCCGGATAAACATTCCGAGAATGCCCTGGTGGGATGCCGTTGAGCCGTGTCTCGGAAGAGCCGTCTCGGTACCAGCCCCGGACCCGGCAAGCTCGGTATCGGGCCATGGGCGCAGAGAGGACAGGCGGGACGGCATCTCATTTAGCGCCGACACGCAACGGGCGGGAACGAGCTTGAGCGAGACGTTGGTGAGGGACAGATCGCCTATCAGCCTCCACCCACCCTCTCTGATAGCGGAATGCAATGCCGTCCGCAAAAGATCACCAGTTGATCAATCGCTGTGGGTGTGGGAAGCCATCCTTTCGCCATGCTCGCCTGTGCTGCCGTCTCGCCTCGGGACGGGAGATGTCGCTCCATTGGGTGTGCAGCCGGGTGCATGTGACCAGGGAATGGAGGGCTTGGCCAGATGAGGCTCTCTTTAGCGTTGCATTTCCCAAAGATGCTGTGAGATGGGGGCATAAGAAGGAGGGGAAACCCAGGGCGAGTGAGGACAGGAGGGCACCAACTCGGGGCCGGTGTAATGCAGCGCGTGCCGGAAATGCAACCCATAGCCGAAGCTGCGAAGTAAGAAGAGGGCAGACCAGATAGGTGGCCAGTCCCGATGATTAGCCAACCGGGCGAGGTGATCAGGTTGCATGAACATGAACTTGGCAAGCGCCGCCCGCAAAAGGACAGCCCGAGGAAAGAGACACTTCCGAGGAAAGAGAGCGCCTGCACACTGTCTGGGGAAACGGGCTTGCTGGTTGTTTCAGTGCCGTTGACCTGTTGACACGGAAGAGGCCAACCCGCTCTCAGCATCCTCGAAGCGCTTGCCCGGTCATCCAATCTTGAGAAAAACGGCCTTCAATGTCGTCGACGAGGTTGCTGTAAAGTTTCAGCATTTTAACAATTCAGATTCAGCTTGGCGCTGGAAGGATCATTGGGGGAGAGACACGAGAGCACGTGCGACGCCACCCCCGGAAGCAAGCACGCCACAGCCGAAACGCGGTTGTGTGGGTCCGAGTTTTGGCATGCAGTGCCTGCATCCCAATGGCAATCACCCTCGTCACCCCACAAATTGCCAATTTTCGAGAAGGCTTCGAAGGGATGGCGCTGCGGAAGGCGCACAAGCTTGCTCTGGCAAATTTCTCCGATTTGCTCCCCAGAGGGTTTCACCAGCTCCAAATTCACCGACACGACCGTCGAACAACATGCCTGACCGCAGATTGCCGTGGTGCCCGGGCAAAACACATGCCTTTGCCAGGGTGTGCATGTGCAGTCCCGACTCTCCGACCTGACCTGGGCATCGGGTCCAGTGCCGTTAGCTCTCTGTGATGGATGGGTCCAACAGCTGCGGTTTTTGACCGACGTTCTTCCGCGATGCATTGCCCTCTCCGCTCAACAGCTCTCCAAGCTCCAGGGCCACGGAGTATGCCGCCGATAGCACGTCGGTTGATCCTGCTGACGCAGCCCATCACGCAGCTTCTCCCGAAAGCCCGCCCTTCATCCGACGTGCTGCCGGAGTCTCCATCAGCTCCCTCGCTTCAAGCTGAGATGGAGACACCCAAGACTTGCTGTCGGCCCGGCAGGACTCCGAGACTTGCTGCTGCGCACATTGTATGTAAGCGCCCGGCGCGGGACCAGAGATGGACAACACACGGAGCCTCTCGAGTTATGCGTGGCGCTAATAAGGTGCGGGCTGCGGCCGTCTTCATCCCCACGACCATATCAGAGCCATGATATATATACATAAAAGCGCGGCAAGGTCGTCGCTAATGATCCCCAGGCGCGGTCCACACAGGTTGACCGATCATGTTTGCACCGGGGTCAGCCAATCCGCATTGCCGGGGCTACCCTGTCGAGGAACTCGGGCCGGAATGCCGCCCCAGGAGACAGCATCGCCGAATCCGATAAGGGCGTCTCCCCCACGATTACCCAGTTTTTGCAAAACCTCGATTCTTGATTCGACCTTTGCCATGTTTCGTCATCTCTCGGCTCTGAAGCTCAAGGACAGAGCCATTCTGCCGGCTGTCCCGCCGTGCTGATCAACATTCAAAGAGTGGACTCGTGTTCTTGGTGCTCCATGGGCAACATTGGCGACATGCTGACAAGAGATGCTTCCGAAGGGCCGTTGTTTGCGGGCGACTGAGGACCCGACACCCACGGCTGAAACCGAGAGCTTGTCAGCTGCTGCATGTACCGTCATGTGCTGCTTGCCATAAAGCTGCCTGTGAAAGAGCAAACACATCGACGGGAGTGGGCAATTGCTACAGTCTTCATATAACTCATGAAGGTTCAAGCCAGAAGCTGTCCTGCGCCAAGCCGGCCTCACATCTCGTTGACAGGGGTGAGGCGGTTACTCTAAATTTGCTTTTGGGTTAGCTTGCGCGCTGGGAGGCAAGTTTCTGACGGAGACGCCGTTTTCTTGCTGGGCTCGCTGGGGCCATCGTCATCGCCACGCTTGACTGATCTGCAGAGCCTAGCTCGAGCCTAGAAACGCAGCAGCCCGTCCTTCCAAAAGACGCAGTGCCAGGGCCTTGGCTCAATGCTGTTCACTCGCCTCGAACCGCATCCACAAGGCCACATCGACGGCACTAAGCCCCGTGCCCCTGTTCACCTTCCTGTCTCAGCCGAAGAGTTTTCCAGCATGAACGTCCAGGCCTGGCCTCAGTGCTGACTTGGACTCCAGAGAGGACACCCCCAGGCACCGTTTCCCATACACAAGACTGGCCGCTCGCTTTGGCGCTTGGGGTGCAACCCAGATGCCCTGAGCTTGGCCTGGGGAACCCACGTCTCTTGTTCCCACCCCACTCGGCCAGACCCCCCCTTGCTGGATGCCGCAGCATGCGCCTTATGCAATAACTGTGTGGGTTACCCAACCCTGGCCGTGTCAAACGATGCTACCGCTCACACGGTCCGTTCCTACCGATGTGGCTATTTCCACCCGAGGGCAATAATCAAAATGGAATCGACGGACGAAGCCGTCAGGTCACGCCGCTGCCCTGAACACTGCCAGGAAGGGCCAGTCTCGGATCCCTCTCCAGTCCCACTCCCCCCATGGTGCGGCAACTTTCGGGGCGCACCCCTTGTCTAGGCTGCCCCATGCCGCCAGATTCGTGGGTTGATCGAGAGGGACTTGAACCACGAGTATCTTTTGCGTGTTCCGTCTCTCGCAAGATCCATGTTTCCATTGTCCCTCCTCCCCACGGTGCCCCCATTCTCAACTCGCCAGGGCCTGGCTCCGTTCATCCCGGGGGATCCTCCTCATGGGACCGTTTTCATATCACACGGTTAATGTTCGGGAAGGATAGCTCCAGCTGCTGGAGGACCCCCCTCCGGCTGCCATCAACTTATATACGTTTCCTTGTCTCCTTGCCTCCCAGTGTTCGCTCTTGAAACGAGACATTCCATGACAGCTGTGCTGTGGCTTCCCCAATACCGACATCACACTCCTTAACCCGGGTTTTCCCTGTCCAAGTCCCACGCACCCCAGAGCCAGGGTTGTCACAGTTGGCCACTCGCGGTCCATCTACACCACTTCCAGTAGCGTCTTAGAGCAGGAATCAAAATGGCAGCACTTGGACCAGTGGAGAACCTCGACCTCGGGCAGGATATCGACCCGAATGCGTCGCCGGTCGGCAGCATCGACACCAACACCACCCCAGACACCGAGTTCTCGCCCCCGGACAGCCCAATCCTGCAGAACGGACCCCCGAAGGACAAGAGAGCGCTGGCACGCACGAAACTGGCCACCTTGACCACGGAGGAGAAGGTCCGCCCCCACGCTGCAACCCCGTTTCGAGGACGCGGAGAGTTGACTTGCAGCAGGTGTCCCTCCTAACAGCCGCAGACTTTTGGAGAACAAAGTCGATTCCGTCCAAGAACATCCCCGGTGTCAAGACCAGTGACGGACCGAACGGTGCTCGTGGTGGCATCTTCGTCGGCGGCACAAAGGTAAAGCGCCAAGGAAGGGTGCCCGGTGACTGCGTGTGGCGGCTAACCATTGAGAACAGGCCGCGCTGTTCCCCTGCGGTATCTCACTCGCAGCAACATGGAACAAGGACATCCTCTACCAGGTCGGCCAGCACCTTGCCGATGAGGCCAAGGCTCGGTCGGCCAACGTCCTCCTCGCGCCCACTGTGTGCATGCACAGACATCCCCTGGGAGGAAGGAACTTTGAGTCCTTCTCCGAAGACCCCCTCCTGACTGGCAAGCTGGCTGCCCAGTACATCAACGGCCTCCAGGAGAAGGGCGTGGCGGCCACCATCAAGCGTCAGTTAGCTCGGAAGCTGCTTCGAAGGGGGCCCGGATGCTGACCATGGGCACAGATTTCGTTGGCAACGAGCAGGAGACGAACCGGTTGACGGTCAACTCGATCATTGGCGAGCGGCCGCTCCGCGAGCTCTATCTGCGCCCGTTCGAGATTGCCGTCCGCGAGGCCAAGCACAGGGCGCTGATGTCTTCGTACAACCTGGTGAACGGCGTCCATGCTGATATGAACACGCACACGCTCAAGGACATCCTCCGCGGCGAGTGGGGATATGACGGGTAAGTGGACGACTCGACCAGACGCCTGGCAACACAAGCACCGAGAATCGACTGACGCTTTCCCCCCCTCCACAAGAACTGTCATCTCGGACTGGACCGGCACAAACTCGACGGTCGAATCGATCCAGGCCGGGTGCGACATCGAATTCCCCTTCTCCACCAAGTGGCGCTTCGAAAAGGTTCTTGACGCGCTCAAGGAGGGGAGGATCTCCGAGGCGGACATCGACCAGGCCGCCGAGAACGTCCTCACGCTTGTCGAGCGGACCAAGGGGAGCGACATGTCTGCCGAGGCCGAGGAGAGGGAGGACGACCGCGAGGACACGAGGAATCTCATCCGCGAGGCCGGCGTCCAGGGGCTCACGCTCCTCAAGAACGAAGGGTCCATCCTGCCCATCAACCCCGCCACGGCCAAGGTCGCCGTCATCGGGCCCAACGCCAACCGGGCGATCGCCGGTGGCGGCGGCAGCGCCAGCCTCAACCCCTACTACACCACGCTGCCCCTGGACAGCATCCGCAAGGTCGCACAGCAGCCCGTGACGTACAGCCAGGGATGCCACATCTACAAGTGGCTCCCGCTCGCGTCGCCCTACTGCACGGACAAGACGGGCAAGCAGGGCGTGTCGATCGAGTGGTTCAAGGGCGACAAGTTCGCGGGCCAGTCGGCCGTGGTGCAGCGGCGGACCAACACGGACCTGTTCCTCTGGGACTCGGCGCCGCTGACCGAGGTCGGGCCCGAGTGGTCGGCCGTCGTGACGAGCTACCTGACCCCGCCGACGACGGGCAAGCACACCTTCTCCTTCATGTCGGTCGGCCCGGGCCGGCTCTACGTCAACGGCAAGCTCGCGCTGGACCTCTGGGACTGGACCGAGGAGGGCGAGGCCATGTTTGACGGATCCATCGACTACCTGGTCGACGTCGAGATGCAGGCCGGGCGGCCCGTAGAGCTGCGCGTCGAGATGACCAACGAGCTGCGCCCCTTCGCCAAGCAGAAGGAGCTCAACGTCACGCACAAGTACGGCGGCTGCCGCATCGGGTTCAAGACCGAAGACCAGGTCGACTACCTCCAGGAAGCCGTCGACGCGGCCGCAGCCGCCGACGTGGCCGTCGTCATTGTCGGGCTCGACGCCGAGTGGGAATCCGAAGGCTACGACCGGCAGACGATGGACCTGCCGTCCGACGGCAGCCAGGACCGGCTCGTCGAGGCCGTCGTGCGCGCCAACCCCAACACGGTCGTCGTCAACCAGTCCGGCTCGCCCGTGACCATGCCGTGGGCGGACCGCGTGCCCGCCATCCTGCAGGCGTGGTACCAGGGCCAAGAAGCCGGCAACGCGCTCGCCGACGTGCTCTTCGGCCGCGCCAACCCGAGCGGCAAGCTGCCCTGCACCTTCCCGCGCCGCCTCGAGGACACCCCCGCCTACCACACCTGGCCCGGCGAGAACCTCGACGTCGTCTACGGCGAGGGCGTCTACATCGGCTACCGCCACTACGAGCGCGTGCGCGTCGAGCCGCTGTTCCCCTTCGGCCACGGCCTGTCGTACACGGCGTTCGAGTACGGCCGCCCGTCGCTGTCGTCGCGGGTGCTCACGCCCGAAGGCGGCGCGATCGAGCTGGTCGTGGCGGTCAGCAACGTCGGCCCGGTAAAAGGGTGGGAGACGGTGCAGGTGTACGTGCGGGACGAGAAGAGCCGGCTGCCGCGGCCCGAGAAGGAGCTCGTGGCGTTTGAGAAGGTCGAGCTCGAGGCCGGCGAGACCAAGCACATCCGCATCGCGCTGGACAAGCACGCGGTCGGGTACTTTGACACGGCGCTCGGGAAGTGGATCGCCGAGGAGGGCACGTTTAGGGCGCTGGTGGCTGCTTCGGCGGCGGATGTCAAGTATGTTGTTTTTTTCTCTCCTCCCCTCCCCTCTGAGGTTTGAAGATGAGATTGCTAACGTGGATGATAGGTATGATGTGGCGTTTGAGGTGCAGGAGTCGTTTACGTGGGTGTTTTGAAGGGGGCGGATGATGGGAAGAGCGGTTGATCCGTGAGGAAGGGCATCCATTGCATCTCCAGGCTTCGGTTCTTGTATATTCTTGTTGCTGCCACATATGTAGGCTTCTCTTGCAGACAACATGTTGTGTGTCTCCTTCTTTCATCTGAACTTGGTCCTCGCATGGCCACCCCGCCCCAACCCCGGCTGCCCGCTGGCCCTATATGGACTGGTCCTGCGCTCCATACAGTGTCCTCCCCCCGCAGGCCTCTCGTGGTGTAGCGGGGGGAGTGCGGCTCGTGTTCCGCCTGTGTTTCACTCGCAAGAGTGTACGGGTTCAACCCGTCGAAGTAAAACTACCGAACTGGGGTTTTCGTAGCCGACTACCTTGCTACCAATATGGGGCAGGCTAGTCGGTGAGCTTTTTGTCATTCTCTCTCTCTTTTTTTTCTCCCCCATTTGTATACACACAGATAACGACTGCTTAAAAGAGCTGAAGTTGGTCCTCAGGACAGCCCACCTACCCTCTGAGAATCCTCAACAAGGGAAGACGGATGGCAATGCGATCCAACTCGTATGGGTTTTACATTTCAACGTCTCGTGGTTGATATATTGGTTCCTGGGTTAGAGACGTGCTGACGCGGCAACAGGTTGCAGCCGTCTTGATCAAGGCTTCCAAGTAGGGAAGGCATGGAACGCTTCCTGATGGACCTGTTAAGAGGCACTAGACTGGTTGTGTGCATTCAGACAGAGCCTTTGACCACACCGTCGGAGAGGGATGATTTCGGTAGGGTATGTACTCTGGGAACTACAGGTTACTGTTCAGTAAAAGTAGGTGGCGGGCCTGCAGTTGAACAGTTGAAGTGTTTCCATTGTTCTCACGCAGGGCCCTCGCCGCCTGCAGCTGGGTCTGGTGCTTTTTTGCTGCTTTCGAGGTCCCTTTGATCCTGCAACTGCAACCCCGCATCGCTCACCAACGACCAATTCTTCCTGTCGGCTGCTCCGAAACAGATTGACTACCCCAACAGGGCCAATGGCTGCCGAATCGCAGAATATGCCCCCATCTACAAAATTGTGTCGAAGTGCCAGGCTTGAGACGGGGAAATATCGTACTGGCGAGTCAAGTCAACATAGCGGTTCCCCAGCTTTCCCATCTCGTGTGGGGATGCCGGCCGCCAGGGTTACCCTGGTCGTACCCAACCTTTCAGGGGCAACTCGAATCAGTGCGACTGATTCAACGCTTGATTTGCTGGAGAAGCGCGGTACCACGTGTTGGATGTCTCGCTTTCCAGAGTTGCCGCCCCCATCCAACAACGAGCCTCCTCGGGAAAAAGGACAGTTGGGATGTTCTCCGCTCCGCCTCAGAGAGATGCGACATGATTTCTATGCCGACATCACCTTCCCCCCCAATTGAGAGGACATGGCATATCGGAGGAGCTGGCCGTTGGGCTTCCTCCCCGCGAGACTCCGGCGCGCCATTGCCCTTGATCGCCGCCTCACCAGGGTCATCCTCATCGCCGCCGTGTTCATGACAGTCCTGCTCCTGCTCCAGCCCCCCGCGTCGCACCTGCAGCCTGAGAGCCCGTTTTCCGCGGAGCCGTTTCCTGAGGAACCGTTTTCCGCGAGCAGCCCCCCGGCGAGCAGCCATCCAGAACCCGGCTATCTGGAAAGCAGTCACCCGGCGAGCAGTCGTCCGGCCAGCAGCCACCCCGGGATTCGCTTCCGAGCGAGCAGCTTCGACTGGACGTCGGTGACGCAACGATACCCCGTGTCTTCGATC
>Ga0247824_10002002_pt1 | contig 11378 bp, 5 predicted proteins | sample 13C_PalmiticAcid_FD_194412 | JGI IMG/M metagenome (GOLD analysis project Ga0247824, IMG submission 194412) | Soil microbial communities from agricultural site in Penn Yan, New York, United States - 13C_PalmiticAcid_Day48 | ecosystem: Environmental > Terrestrial > Soil > Agricultural land...
GACGAGCACACCGATCACGGACAGAATGGTTCCCTGCCGCAACACGGAGATGAGGATGCGCCGCCGGCTCGCCCCCATCGCCATGCGGATACCGATCTCGCGCGTCCGTTGCGCGACCGAATACGCGACCAGGCCATAGATCCCCGCCGCCGCGAGCGATAACCCGATCGCCGCGAACACGCTGAGCAGTGTCATCTGGAAGCTTTCGGTCTGCATCGCGCGCGCCTTCACCTCGTCGATGCTGCGAAAGGCGGTGATCGGCTGCCGCGGATCGATGGCGCGCAGTTCCTCGGTGATGCGTTCGCGCAGCCCTGGTGACGTGCCGGCCGTGCGGACGACCCAGCTGGCCTGGAAGTAGAGATGCGTCGTACGGATCGCCGCGTCGCTGGCCTGAGTGACCGGCACGTACATCACCGCCGGCACCCTGCCCGTGAGCCCCCCATCCCGCAGATCCTTCACGATGCCGACGATTTCGATGGGGCCGTCGGCCTCGAACAGGACGACCTGTCGCCCGATCGGGTTCGCGTCCGGATAGTAGCGGCGGGCGAACTGCTCGCTCACTATGGCGACCCGCGGCGCGCCGCGGCCGTCGCGATCGTTGAAGGCGCGTCCCTGCACGACGCTGATGCCCAGTGTGTTGAAGTAATCGAACGTGGCGTAACGCCAGTCGGTGAGGTGGAACTCCACCTCGCGCGTGTCCACCTTGTCGAAATTGAGGTTGAGACCCTGTTCGATCGGGATGCTGTTGACGACGGCCGCGGACTGCACACCTGGAATTCGGCGCAGCCGCTCCAGGCCCTGCTCGTACAACCGGTTCACCGCGTCGGCGGTCGAGTAGCGCTCTCCCGTAAGTGACATCCGTGCCGTGAGCACGTTCGTGCCGTCAAAGCCGACGTCCACCGCACGCAGCCGCATGAAGGTCTGGATCAGCAGGCCGGCCCCGACGAGCAGCAGCATGCACAGTGAGACCTCCGCGACCACGAGCGCGCGTCGCATCCAGTTCGAGTGACGCGAAAGCGTCGTTCGCGTCCCGTCGTCCTTGAAGGCACCGGCGAGGTCCTGACGGGACGCGCTCAACGCCGGCACGAGACCAAAGAGCAGACCGGTCAAGACCGAGGCGCCCACGGTAACGGCCAGGACCGTCCAGTCGATGCGCACGCGCGGCGTCGGCAGATACCCCTCCGGCGCCATCGCCAGCAGTGCGGGGAGCGTCCAGTACGCGAGCGTGACACCAAGCAGACCGCCGACGACGAACAGCGGAATCGATTCGGTGACGAGCTGGCGGATGATGCGCGAACGGCCCGCACCCAACGCCGCGCGGACGGACATTTCGCGGCTACGTCCAGACGCCCGTGCGACCAGCAGGCTCGCCGTGTTGGCGCACGCGATGAGAAGCAGCATGCCAACGGCGCCAAGCATCATGAGCAGCGCCGGTCTCACGGATTGCGACAGGGCTTCCTGATACGGAAGGAACCAGGGCGGACCCTCCTTCGCGAGCTTGACGTTCGGCGGCAGAGCGGCCATGAACGCGGCGAACGACAACTCGGACTCGGCATTCGCCTGGTCTCGCGTGATCCCCTGGTTCAGACGCCCGGCTACCGTATAGTTGAACCCTCCACCAGGACCCCTTGGACTCGGCTTCAGCGGGACGTACAGCTCGATGTCGCGCAGTGAATCGAATCCCTCGGGCATCACGCCGACGATTTGGTACGCCTTGTCTCCGAGCGAGACTGTGGTGCCGACCACCGACGGATTCGAACCGAAGGACCTGCGCCAGAGACCATGAGTCAGGATGACGACGTCTGCTCCATTCGGCAGGTCTTCTTCCGGCGCGAACGTCCGGCCATAGAGGGGCGTCCCGCCGAAGACGCGAAAGTAGTCCCTCGAGACCGCCAGGGCCGGAAGATACTCGGCGATCTGGCCGGTGAACATGTTGAAGGCGGTACCTCGCCACGCGGTAAGCGCCTCGAACGATTTCATCTGCTCCTGGTAGAACTGAAAGCGCGTGGCGTCGAGTCGGGCCTGCAGTCCGCCGTTGTTCCTGAACATCTGGACGATCCGATCGGGATCGGTATATGGAATCGGCTGCAACAGCACCGCGTTGACGACGCTGAAGATGGCGCTGTTGGCGCCAATGCCGAGGGCGAGCGTCAGGAGCGCCGCGAGCGTGAAGCCGGGTGTGCGCAATAACGCTCGCGTGCCGTAGCGGATGTCCAGCAGCGCGGTTTCGATCAGCGGCAGGCTGTGCTGCTCTCGATACTCTTCCTTCATCTGCGTGACTCCTCCGAATGCGCGAAGCGCGGCTCGTCGAGCCTCGTCCTCGTCAAGCCCGCGCCGCATGTGCTCCTGCGCGAGCATCTCGATGTGGAAGCGGACCTCGTCATCGAGCTCCGTCTCGCGCGGTGCACGCAGCAGACCGACGATCCGGGCAAACAGCTCGCGCATGTCTCAGTGTGAATCGTTCATTCCTGCCTGAGCGCCGTGGCCGGATCCACGCGCAGTGCGCGGCGCACCGGGATGAGATGCGCGCCGAGAGCGACCACCGTCAGCACGCCCACTGCAGTGGTGAAGGTGATCGGATCCTCGGGACTGACCCCGAACACGAGAGAACCGAGGAAGCGCGTCGCGAGGAGCGCTGCGACCAGCCCGGCGCCGAGCCCGACGACCACCAGGCCCGCCCCGCGCGAGAGCACCAGACGCACGACATCGGCCCGTTTCGCGCCCAGAGCGACGCGGATCCCGACCTCGCGCGTTCGCTGCGCGACCGTGTACGACACCACACCGTAGAGGCCGATGGATGCGAGCAGCACCGCGACCGCCGCGAAACCGGAGAGCAGCTGCATCACGAACACATGTTGGGCGCCCGCATCCGCTACCAGGCTTTCGAGAGTCGCAATACCGAACACGGGAGTCGCTGGATCGAGCTCGCGGATCACGGCCCGTACCGGTGGAGCGAGCGATGCGGGATCGCTCGTCGCCGTCTTGACCACCGCAACCAGATACGACTCGGTGAACTGGGTCTGCGGCATATACAGCGAAGCGCTGACCGGCGTGGTCACATCCGCATGATGCGCGTCGGCCACCACACCGACTACGGTTCGCCAGGGCCCCTCGTCAGCGCTTCCGATGCGGACTTCCGTGCCGATCGGGTTGGCGCCGCCCCAGACTTCGCGCGCCGTCGTTTCCGATACCACCAGCACCTGCTGGCCTGACGCGGTATCGCGCTCATCGAAGAAACGGCCGCCGCGAAGGTGAATGCCCATCACGCGCAGATAATCGGGCGTCACGCCGTACGTCTCGATGCACGGGTCATCGATGGTATTGGCCTTCATGAAACCGCGCGCGTGAAATCCGCGGCAGTCGTAATTGCCGCCGAACGGGATCTGCCCCGCCAGCGCCACCGACTCGACTCCCGGCAGCGCACGCACGCGCTGAACGAACTGGTCTTGAAACGCAACGACCGCCGGATCCTCCGCGTACACCTTGCCGACGAGCGAGAACTGCAGGGTCAACACGTGCGACGGGTTGAAGCCGGGATTGGCTTTCGTCAGCTGCGAGACCGTACGCAGCATCAACCCGGCGCCCGCGAGGAGCACGAGGGCAAGCGCGAGATCCGCGACGACGAGGAACGACCGCGCGCGAGAGGCGCCGCCGGTGCTGGTACGGGAATCAATCGCAAGCGCCTGCTGCGCGCCGGTGCGCCCGGACCGGAACGCCGGTGCGATACCGAAGAGCAGCGCGCACACGGCAGTCAGCAGCGCCGCGAACGCCAGGACGCGCCCGTCGACGGCAGCCTCCTCGAGACGTGGCAGCGACACTGGCGCCACCCCCGCAAGCACTCGCACCGTGAACGCCGCGAGCACGACGCCGAGCACGGCGCCCGCGACGCTGAGGATCGCGCTCTCGGTCATCAACTGCCGCACGATCCTCGATCGCGCCGCGCCGAGAACGGTTCGCAGCACGATCTCGCGCTGCCGCACGAGAGAACGCGCGATCAGCAGGTTCGCCACGTTCGCGCACGCAATCAGCAGAACGAAGGCAACGGCGGCGAGCAGCACGAACAGAGCGGTTCGAACGTCACCGGTGATCGCGCGCTGCAGCGGAACGACGGCGATGCTTCCGTCTTCATACTCATTCGGGTTCTCGCGTCTCTGCTGCTCGCGCAGCGCATTCATTTCCGCCGTTGCTTGCTCGAGGGAAACGCCCGGCTTCAACCGGCCGAAGGCCCGCAGATGCCGGCAGCCGCGGCAGGCGTCGCGAAACGCGGCGTCATACCCGAGCGGCGCCCAGATCTCCGCGGCCGTGTAGAATTTAGCGGCGTCGAGCGGCTGAAAGGTCGGCGGAAGCACGCCCACCACGCGGTACTCGCGGTCGTTCATGACGATGGTGCGGCCGACAATAGAGGGGTCCGCGCCGAAACGGCGTCGCCACAGGGCATCGCTCAGCATCACCACGCGCCATCGGTCCGGCTTGTCCTCGTCGGGTGTGAACGTGCGGCCGAGCGCCGGCCGGACCTGCATCATGTCGAAGTAGTTCCAGCTCACCCGAACGGCCGCGAGGCGTTCCGCTTCGCCGTTCACGAACAATGTCGGCTGCCACGATCGCATCAGGGTCAACGCTGCGAACGTGCGGCTCCGCTCGCGCCACTCAGCGAGCGTCACGTAACCGACGTTCGAAGAGGTCCCGTCAGGTTCCCGATCGCCCACGGTCACCAGGCGATCCGGCTCGCTGAAGGGCAGCGGCCGCAGCAGCACGGCATCGACGATCGTGAAAATAGCGGTGTTCGCACCGATACCGAGCGCGAGCGTCAGGACGGCGGCGGTGGTGAATCCCGGCGACCTGCGCAGGACGCGCACGCCGTATCGGACGTCCTGCATCAGCGTTTCGAGGAACGGCAGATTGCGCTGATCGCGGTACGCCTCCTGGATCTGCGTCGCACCGCCAAGCTGAATCGCCGCGAGCCGGCGGCTCTCTTCGAGCGATCGCCCTTCGGCTCTCAGCTTCTCGACGAGCATCTCGCGGTGGAAGGCGAGCTCGTCGTCGAGGTCGGTCGCTGGTCGCCTGAATGTTCCGAGGAGACGTGTGAACCACTCCTTCAACGCGCTCACATCACCTCCCCCGGGCTGAGGACCCGCGCCATCACCTCGACGATCCGCATCCAGTCGGCCGCCTCGCGCTCGAGCTGCTTTCGCCCCGCACGCGTAAGGCTGTAGAACTTCGCGCGCCGATTGTTCTCGGACGTGCCCCATTTCGCCGTGATCCAGCCGCGCTGTTCCAGCCGCAGGAGCGCGGGATAGAGCGTCCCCTGGTTCAGCTGCAGCAGATTTCCGGAAATCTGCTGGATGCGCTGAGCGATCCCATAGCCGTGCATCGCGCCGAGGGTATCGAGCGTTTTCAGCACCATGAGATCCAGCGTGCCCTGCAGAACGTCTGATTTCGGCTGTGTCACGTCGCCGCCCTCTCCTGTTGATAAGCCACAGGAGCTTACCGCTGCTCCTGTTGGACGTCAACATGAACCGGAAGGTTGACGGCCGGAAAAACTTTTTGCCGGCGAACGCCGCGCCTTCTATATACGTATCGTTGCCGTATGGAACGTGTCGTTCAGGATGCGCGCTACGCGCTCAGGGTCCTCTTGAAGGACCGCGCCTTCACGCTGACCGCACTGCTCACGCTGACGCTGTGCATCGGCGCCAATGCGGCGATCTTCGCCGTGGTGAACTCGGTGGTGCTCCGTCCGCTGCCCGTACCGGAGGCCGATCGGCTCGTGTTCATCTACAACAGCTATCCGAAGGCTGGGGTCGAGCGCGCCAGCACAGGGGCGCCGGACTACTACGATCGCCTCGTGGAAACGGACGTTTTCGAAGAGCTCACCCTGTATCAGGAACGCGGCGTCACCGTCGGGGCGACCGATGCGACCGTCGAACGGCTCAGCGGAATGGCCGCGCGACCATCGCTTTTCCGTATGCTGCGCGCCACCCCGGAGCGGGGCCGCGCGTTCATCGAGGAAGAAGGCGAACCGGGAACGGACCGCAGGGTGATCCTGAGCCACGCCCTGTGGCAGCGCCTCTTCGCCGGGCGCGACTCCGCTGTCGGCCAGGACCTCCGCATCAACGGCGTTCCGCACCAGATCGTCGGCGTCATGCCGGCGGACTTTCACTTCATGTCGGCGGACGTCGAGCTCTGGATCCCGCTCTCCTTTACGGCCGACCAGCGGTCCGACGATGCGCGGCACAGCAACAACTGGACGATGGTCGGTCGACTGAAGCCGGGCGCAACCGTGCAGCAGGCGCAGCAGCAGATCGATGCCCTGAATGCGCGCAACCTCGAACGCTTCTCGAACATGAAAGAGGTCCTCGTCAACGCTGGCTTCCACACTGTCGTGCGGCCGCTGCAGGAAGACATGATCAGCGACGTGCGCAGCACGCTCTACCTGCTCTGGGGCGGCGTCCTCTTCGTGCTCGCGATCGGCGCGGTCAACATCACGAACCTCGTACTGATCCGCTCGACCGCGCGAATGCGCGAACTGGCGACCAGACACGCGCTGGGGGCCGGCTTCGCGCGGATCACGCGTCAGTTGCTCACAGAGACGGTGCTGCTCACGTTGATCGGGGGGCTCGCGGGCGCGGCGCTCGGCTACTGGGGCCTCAGCGCGCTGACGATGCTCGGGATCGAGTCGCTGCCGCGCAGCGCCGAGATCGACATGGACGGCACGGTGTTCGGCTTCACGCTTGCGCTCGCGCTGGCCGTGGGGCTTCTCGTCGGTGTCGTCCCGATCCTGAATCTCCGTCACTTGAATCTGAGCCAGGCGTTCAGAGAAGAAGGGCGCAGCGGCACGAGCAGCCGCGGCGCGCGAACGGTCCGCCGCCTGCTGGTCGCGAGTCAGGTGGCATTCGCGTTCATGCTGCTCATCGGCGCCGGCCTGCTGCTGGCGAGCTTCGAGCGCGTCCTCTCGATCCAGCCGGGGTTCGAGCCGACGCACCTCCTGACGGCGCGCGTTTCTCCGCCGGCATCGCGCTACCCGGAGCAGCCGCAGATTCTCGCGTTTCTCGACCGGCTGCTGCAGTCGGCGCGCGCGCTGCCAGGCGTCGAGGCGGCGGGCATCACCTCGAGCATTCCGTTCGGGGGGGACTTCAGCGACAGCGTCATTCTGGCCGAGGGCTATCAGATGGCGCCGGGAGAATCGCTGATCTCTCCGTACCAGGTGAGGATCACGCCGGGATACATGGAGGCGCTGAAACAGCCCTTGAAATCCGGCCGTTACTTCAACGACAGCGATACGAGAACTTCTCAGCCGGTCGTGATCGTCGATGAGGCGCTCGCAAGAAGATTCTGGCCCGGGCAGAATCCCGTGGGCCGCCGCATGTACAAGCCGGAGAACGCCGAAGACCTCACGAAACCTGGCCAGAACGTGCGGTGGATCACCGTCGTCGGTGTCGTCGGCGAAACGAAGATGGCGGGGCTCGTGAGCTCCGACACGCGGTTCGGCACCTACTACTTCCCCGCCACTCAGGACGGCATCCGCACGTCTACGCTTGTCATTCGCACGACCGGCAATCCGCTCGCGTTGAGCGGCGCGGTTCGCCAGGCTCTGGCCAGCATCGATCCCGAACTGCCGCTCTACAGCGTGAAAACGATGGAGGACCGCATCGGCGAGTCACTGACCGATCGCCGCACCCCGATGATGCTCGCCGGCATGTTCGCCGTCGTCGCGCTGTTTCTCGCCGCGATGGGACTCTACGGCGTCCTCGCCTACCAGGTTGCGCAGCGTCGAAAGGAGATCGGAATCCGGATGGCGCTCGGCAGCGAACCTCGCGGCATCTTCACGCTCGTGCTGCGGGAAGGGGTGACGTTACTGGCGTTCGGCCTGGTGGCAGGACTGGCGGGCGCGTTCGCGATCCGGCGAGCGATGGAGTCGCAGCTCTATGACATCAGCGCCATGGATCCGCTGGTGCTCGCCGCCGTTGCGGGCGTGCTCGGCATGGTCGCGGTCGTGGCGTGCGCGGTGCCGGCCAGACGCGCCGCGCGCATCGATCCGAGTACGGCGCTCAGTGAGTCCTGAGGTAGTTGCCGCCACTGTCTAAAGACGTACCACAGAGGGCACCGAGGCCGCAGAGAACTCGTTGATTTCGCGAAAAACAAAAGTCTCTGTGGTCTTTGTGTTCTCGGTGGTGAATCCGTAGCAGTTGCGAGAAAAATCACCGTCCAGCGATCTTCGCCCAACTGTCCTTCAGCCCCACTGTGCGATTGAACACGAGCCGCCCGTCACGTGTGTCCGGGTCCACACAGAAGTAGCCGAGGCGTTCGAACTGGACGCGGTCACCGGCTTCGAGCGTCGCCGCGCTCGGTTCGATCTTCGCGCGGCGCAGCTGCAGGGAATCGGGATTGAGATCCTGGCGGTAGTCGCGCTCAGCGCCCGGTTGCTCGACGTTGAACAGGCGGTCGTAGAGCCGCACTTCGGCGTCGAGCGAGCTTGACGCCGCGACCCAGTGCAGCGTCGCCTTGACCTTGCGCCCGTCGGGCGCGTCGCCGCCTCGCGTCGCAGGGTCGTGCGTGCAGCGCAGCTCGGTAATCACGCCCGACGCATCCTTCACGACACTCGTGCACGTGATGAAGTACGCGCCGCGAAGCCGGACCTCTCGACCTGGCGCGAGCCGGAAGAACTTCTTCGGTGGATCTTCCATGAAGTCTTCACGCTCGATGAACAGCTCGCGCGCGAATGGCACACGACGATTGCCTGTGCCAGCGTCCTCCGGGTTATTGGCGATCTCGAACTCTTCCATCTGCCCTTCGGGGTAGTTCTCGATGACGACTCGCAGCGGATCGACGACGGCCATGATGCGCGGCGCGCGCATGTTGAGATCCTCGCGGACGGCGTGCTCGAGTAGCGCGACATCCACCAGGTTCTCGCGCTTGGCGACGCCGATGCGATCGCAGAAGTTTCTGATCGCCTCGGCCGTGTAGCCCCGGCGCCGCATGCCGACGATCGTGGGCATGCGGGGATCATCCCAGCCGCGAACGTGACCCTCGTTCACCAGCTCCAGCAGCTTGCGCTTGCTCATGACGGTGTAGGTGAGGTTCAGGCGGGCAAACTCGATCTGTTGCGGACGCGCCGGCACGGGCAGGTTCCCGACCAGCCAGTCGTACAGCGGCCGGTGATCCTCGAACTCCAGCGTGCAGAGCGAATGCGTGATGCGCTCGAGCGCGTCCGACGGCGGGTGCGCGAAGTCGTACATCGGATAGATGCACCACGCGTCGCCCGTCCGATGGTGATGCGCGCGGCGGATCCGATAGAGCACGGGATCGCGCATGTTGATGTTCGGCGAACCCATGTCGATCTTCGCGCGCAGCACGTGCGCGGCGTCTTCGAACTCCCCTGCGCGCATCCGCGCAAAGAGATCCAGGTTCTCCTCGACGGACCGGCTGCGATCCGGGCTGTCGGCGCCAGGTTCGGTGAGGGTGCCGCGCGCCCGGCGGATTTCGTCTGCCGTCTGGCTGTCCACGTAGGCGAGCCCGGCGCGGATCAGGTCCACGGCGTACTCGTAAAGCTGCTCGAAGTAGTCGGAGGCGAAATGCAGGCTGTCCCACTCGAAGCCCAGCCAGCGGACGTCGTCTTCAATGGCTTCGACGTATTCGACGTCTTCTTTCGCAGGATTGGTGTCGTCGAACCGCAGGTTGCACGTGCCGCCGAACTCGCGCGCCACACCGAAATTCAGACAAATGGACTTCGCGTGGCCGATGTGCAGGTAGCCGTTCGGCTCCGGGGGGAACCGGGTCGCCACTCGTCCCTGATGCTTTCCGGACGTGCGGTCTTCGGTAATGATGGTGCGGATAAAATCGAGGCTCGGCGTTTCGCCGCGAGGGGCCCCTGTGGTCGTCTCGTCCATGGCGGCAAAAACCTGATTATACGTTGTGAGGTTCGACATGCGTCGCATAGCCGCGTCCACGCTTCTGCTCGCTGCCGTATCGTTCGTCTCTGCAAACCGGTGGCCCGACCCGCGACTGATCGCTGCGACCGCGCCACGGCCTGGCATCGATTGGCCTCAGTTCCGCGGCATCAAGGCGTCCGGCATCGCCGAAGGTTTCTCGGTGCCCGTGACATGGAACGCCGAACAGCGCCAGAACGTGGTCTGGATCACGCCCGTGCCGGGGCTTGGTTTGTCGAGCCCTGTCGTGTGGGGTGACGACGTGTTCATCTCGACGTCGATCAGCGGCAAGACGGATGCGAACCTGAAAGTGGGTCTGTACGGCGACATCGCGTCGGTCGAGGACGATACTGCGCACGAGTGGCGGATCTACGCCCTCGAGAAGAAGACCGGCAAAATCAAGTGGCAGCAGACCGCGTTCAAGGGTGTGCCCAAGGTCAAGCGGCACACGAAGTCGAGCCACGCGAACTCGACGCTCGCCACCGACGGCGAGCGGATCATTGCGTTCTTCGGCTCCGAAGGCCTCTATGCCTACGACATGAGCGGCAAGCTCCTCTGGCAGAAGGATCTCGGGGTCCTCGACGCCGGTTTCTATATGGTTCCCGGCGCGCAGTGGGAGACGGGCAGCTCACCGGTCGTTCACGACGGCATGGTGCTCATCCAGGCTGACGTGCAGAAGGGATCGTTTCTCGCAATGTTCGACGCGAAGGACGGCCGCGAAGTGTGGCGCGTGCAGCGGACCGACGTCCCGACGTGGAGCACGCCGACGGTGCACGTCGTGAACGGCCAGCCGCAGGTCCTCGTCAACGGCATGCGACAGGTCGCCGCTTACGACTTCAAGACGGGAAAGGAAATCTGGACGCTCTCAGGCGGAGGGGACATCCCGGTGCCGACGCCGGTCGTGAACGACGGGCTGATCTTCATTACCAACGCCCACGGCATGCTCTCGCCCGTCTACGCGATCAAGGAAACGGCAAGCGGCAACATCAGCCTGAAAGGCGGAGAGACCGCGAACGACGCCATCCTGTGGAGCACACCGCGCGATGGCGGCTATCTGTGCACACCGCTCGTGTACAACGGGCTGGTCTACATCATCAAGTACAACGGAATTCTCAACGTCTTCGACGCGAAGACGGGTGAGAAAAAGTATCAGCAGCGGCTCGCCGGTGCCACATCCGCATTCACATCGTCACCCGTCGCAAACGACGGCAAGGTGTACGTCGCGAGCGAGGACGGCCAGGTGTTCGTCATCAAGGCAGGGCCGACGTATGAGCAGCTGGCGATGAACGAAATGAACACGCCTGTGCTGGCGACGCCGGCGCTCTCGGAGGGACGCCTGCTGCTGCGTACCCAGGATCAGTTGATGGCCATAGGCAGCAAGTGAGGCCGATCCTTGATCCCTGATCGCTGATCGAGGGATTGGTCAGTTACGCTTCGCAGCGCTCATCATGTAAT
>Ga0247824_10002003_pt1 | contig 11378 bp, 11 predicted proteins | sample 13C_PalmiticAcid_FD_194412 | JGI IMG/M metagenome (GOLD analysis project Ga0247824, IMG submission 194412) | Soil microbial communities from agricultural site in Penn Yan, New York, United States - 13C_PalmiticAcid_Day48 | ecosystem: Environmental > Terrestrial > Soil > Agricultural land...
CCTCCTCACTCTCCCCCCAGGCTACCCGTGGCCTAAACGGTCGACTGGGTGACCAGGAAAAGTCAAAGCACCTCTCTCAGCCCTACAACATGCACTCCATTAGCACAGAGAGCTTACCAACACTCTTTGGAGCTTCCTCACTTCGACGGGCCAACTCCAACATTATCTCCAAGACCCGTGCCAGTCGAGGGTCCTCTCCCGTTCCGCCCACATCCAGACTCTCCGCAGAAGCATCACCGCCCAAGAACGGTGCCCTTGAATCGTCTGCTTCCCCGTCGGTACAAACCACATCCGGACAAAGTCCATCATCCGCTCCAGCCAAGCCAACAGTACCCTCTCCTACAAGACGGCCATTGGTCAACTCCATTCCAGAGCAGTTCGAGCTGGATGGGAACCACAACCGACGGTCTTTGAGCTGGGACGTCATCGACATGCGCGCCATGGATCAACTGCGACAATGGATGGTGTGCTTTTGCGTCGTCAACTTTGATCTCGAAAAAGGCCAAGGCAAGTAACCTACAAGGCGTGTGTTTGTGTGTGTGGAGAAAAAGAGAGAGTTTTTGTGGTCTTGACTAGCACGACAGAGAGCAGGAACCATGACCAGTCCAACTGTAGACAAGGACAGAGCAATGTTAGAGCAGGAGAGCAGGAGCAAGAGTGGAATGGATCAGGGTCTACCATGCCTCTTCCTTGGTTTAAGGTTGCTCTCATGCGGGAGTGTCACATACACCGAGTCAGGTCATGTTTCTCTCGACTCTTTCGCTGCCCAATTGTTACAAACACAAACACCAGCGTGTGCACAAAGTCGGGGGAGGGAATAAGGAGGTACAAGGGCAAGGGCACCCAAAGAAAGCAAAGGAGCAGGACCATGTCAGCAACAGCAGGAGTGATGGCAATGACCTCAACGACCGACATCCCTTTATCACTTGGCTTTGTGCGATCAGTGTGTGTAATGATCGACATTTTTTTTTTTTTTTTTTCATCCTTCGGATGTCATCAGCAGAGGGCGACATGCATTGCATTGGGATACAGTTCAATTGATCCCAAAAACTCATGCACCACGCATATTGTTCTTTACAACTGACTCATTGTTCTTCCTTGTATCATGTATCCGAACCGCTCTTTACAGCCATCGAGTCCGTCTACCCACCGTCAGAGTTCACTCCAGAAGAGAGCAAGAACATGTAAGCCATCCCCCTCCTGGCTCACCATGCAGAAAATTATGCGAGGCACAGATCATCTCCGAGACCACATAGAACCTTCGCACGCATGCCACACAACAGGAGGATCATGTTGTCTGTATCTCTCATCTCGTTAACCGTGCTGATCGTTTTTCCTTGTCCTATTCGATAGCTGCTTCTCTTCCTTTCCAGACTCAAACACATTTGATGTTGGCGACACAGTGTTCAACTTTCGGATCAGAGCTGCAACTGCAGGAAGGGCCGCCACTGGTGCGTGATTCATTATCATGGAGCCCCCCCCCCCTGTTTCCCTTGCAACAATTCGTCATTTGGACTTGCCTGTTGACACCTGTGATGATCTCTCTTTAGGTCCAACCACGGATGCCGGATTTTTGTATGGATACGTGTTCTTCCGACAGAAGCAGGACCCATCTATCAGGAGAGGCTACTTTCAAAAGTCGGTGGTCCTCATTTCACAGCATCCGTTCATTGGCCTCTTTTCAAAGATAGTGTCCGTCCTCGGTCCAGCGTACTTTGAAGTCGGCAAGCCAATGCTTGAGGCTGCATTTCACAACATGGCGTCGTGGAAACCCCCAGTGACAGATACTCTCATGGAACTCCCTTTCATGGGAACGCTCTATCATGTGCAACTTGCCAAACCACATCATCCTCAGCTACTTGAGACTTCACCTTTTGAGATTGCAACCTTTCAACCAGATACCCATATTCTATCATCTATTCCCATGAACGGAGGTCTTTACAAGCACTTTCAAGATCTGGTACCAGATCTATGGCTGTGCTGGGAGCTCATGACGCTTGCAGAACCCATCATGCTTGTTGGTACCTCTCCTGAGGTCTGTAGTGAATCCGTCGCTTCACTCGTGGATCTTATCAATCCGGTATTGTACCCATGAATGACAATGACTGAACAACAAGGTACAATGGAGTGTTTTCACTGAAAGTCTGACAGGCAAAATGCTTATCCAACTCTGATAGATCCCGTATTGTGGCGATTACCGACCCTACTTTACAATCCAGGACACGGACTTCAAATCGTTTTGCAACAAATCATCCCCTCCAAGTAGTATTGTGCTGGGAGTGACGAACCCATTCTTCGCCAAAACGCTGGAGCATTGGCCCCATATTATCAAGATTGGCAAGCCCATGAACAGGAGACCCAACGCAAGATTGAACGATGGATCTATGGGAAAAGCAGTGGGCAACACTAGACACGCCAAACCAAGTTCGCTGGAATTTGTTCAAGTAAGCATGAACTTGTCAGCACGCGGTATCCGCCTGCGTTACCCGAGCTTTCCCTGACTGACATGTTCGCCATTTCCGGATATCTGACAACCTAGGGTGTGGTGAGCAAGCGCAAAGGAACTATTGCAAAGGACACGAATCTCCTTTGCATGTTGGCAGAGGCAACAGCGAATCGATCCTCGCCAGGTGTGTTTTTGACCAATGTGTCCATTCAATGTGGCCACGGATAACAAGAAGACAAGTATTCACCCCCTCCATATTGCTGCTTCTCTGTTTCTCCGCGCATAGACTATTTACTGGACAACATTCTCCGAAAGCACTTTGTGACTCTGACAGAAAAGTTTTTGGTCCCACTCAACCGATACTTTGCGACGCTGGTACCCAATGATATGTACGACACCCGCTTGAAAGTTTCAGTTTACGACCAAAACAACACGGGGGGCTATGACGGATGGATTCTTATTGCCAACTTTTTTTTTGTTTTCATCGATACAATAGATCATTATCATCCACGTCTCAGTTCCCTCAGATCGCACCATTCAAGCAGCAGACGTTCCTCAAGTTCTTGGCCAAGAATCCACCAGCTATTGCATTCAAAACGTCGACTTTCAAATCCAACTCTGAAGCATGCCAGAGCTTTTACAAGGACTTTTTAAAGTGTGGCAACTTTGCAACATGGCTACGATTGCGAACAATTGCAGCACAAAACGAGCTTCGGAGACGATATCTCGAAATCCTCAGTCTAAGCGATGTCGCAGGATGGGTCAGGGGTCGCAACGAAGTGGAACTCGTGGATTTGCTAGTGAGGATGAGAGAAGAGTTGGGTAGTTCCGTCAACAGCGGCGACTTGTTTGATATCGGACCCAAGACGCGAACACGGCCGGGACCCCCCAGCGACAGGCCTGTTGACAATGATGGTTCATGGTCTGTCGATTTGACGGATGGACGCGGGCAGCCCATGAACAATGGGAAGAACAATCATCCAAGTCGCAGCAACAGCGAGAGCCATAGTGGCAGTGACATTGAATCGCGTGACACCACTCCTCCACCCGATTCTTCACAGGCCCGACGAAAAGTCCGTTCGTCGTCAACCCCGGTACCGGCCAATGGCCAGCACTATCACCTGGGCGCCAATGGCGCGACTGGGCCAAAACCCATCCCAGTTCAACGATTGCATGAAGCAGGAAGCCAAAACTCGAACGCATCGTCCTTCAGTTCAACTTCTTCAAGAACTGCTACACCGTCGCGATCTTCATCGTCCTCCTCTTTGAACTTGGGCTGGATCGAAGTCAGAGGAGACCGAGAACGAGAACGAGAACGAGAACCGCAAGGGGTGAGGGGCGCCATGGGATCTCGAGAGTCAAGTCCAGAGAGACAGCGACGGCGGTTCGCACCCGAGGCGAGTGTGATCAAGGCGACACAGAAGCAAAAGGAGCAACTTCGGGACCAGATTCGGCTACTGATCGAAGCACTGCCAGTGGATCTACGTGAGTCGTTGAGGGCAAACGAAGCCAAGAAGCGGTCAATGGGGGGATTGCCCTTTGAAGGACCATAAGAACGGCTCGGTTGATCGCTGATTTTTTGGGCGCTGTAGCTCGCCTGACTTTGGGGTTCCACAAATCGCCCAGGAGTGATCGTGGATACTTTCCTCTCCACCTACCCATCTGTCCATGTCCATTGCCGTTGGCAATTCATGGACTCTAGTTCCTTGTAATATTGTATTTTAGGTTGTGTAGTTTGACAATTGCCACACCGATTGGAGGCAATTGAATGAATGTGGAGCAAGCTGAGTTTTCGGTGCAGCACAATGTACATGTACATGGCGGAGGAGGTATGGGGTTGTAAGAAAGATCATGGTGTTGTCGAGAGCGAGGGTCTGGTTGCCTTTAGACATAATGACCCTGGTCGACATGTCGACATGTTCAAGGTCGTCATGCTTATTTTTACAGGGTTGCATGGCATGGTTTGGGGAGTGCTCCGTGGAGATCTGGAGGCTGGCCCAATGAACAGTTGAACCGGACTGTCCAATTTGCTCTTGTCCCGATCCGTCGTGACTCTACACCAAGAGTTGAAGGGACTGACGGGTCGTTGTGGTCTTCGGCAATTGATCGGAAAGTGGCCCATAACAGCTGATTGGGACTGGTTGCGGTAGATCAAGAGCCATCTCCCTCCTCTCCTCTTCCACTTTGCTCCGTCCATCGATGCACCAAGGGGGAAAGGAGGAGGAATGTGGAATGGGGTGAGGGGTGAGGGAGGGGAATGTCACGGGCTAGGGATGCATGGAAAGACAATGGCTTGGGAAGCAGCATGCTCCGAGACTCTGGGATGGATAAATTCATCCCGTGCCAGCCATGTGGGATCGACTGACCGTTGCATTCGATCTCTCGGGAACGCTGGCTATTTGCCGATGGACGGGGGGAGGTCCGCCGATCTTCTCAGCAGGTATAAAAGGGCTTCCCCAGACTTTCTCCCCCCTTTCTTGACTCACACTCACGCCCTTCTTCTCTTCCTCCTTCACGCTCGTCTTTGCTCTCATTCCTCATTCTCCACGTCCCTGATCTTTGCTGATTCCAGCCGGTTTTTTGTTGGGCGTTTTTCTCCTCGGCTTTGCCTGCTTACCCTGTGTACCACCACGACCACCCACCTGCTACATCTGCACTGCTCCCTTTAATTAGCTCTCGATCGTTTTTGACTTCTTTTTCAATCCTTTCCTTCTCTCCAACTTTCCCTCCAACACAACATGTCCGCCCTACGATTCCCTAACCTCCCTCCATCAGGACCTCAAGGCAGCGAACTCCTTGCCGAAGAGCGTTCAAAGACCACCTTCTCCGTCCATGAACTCTCCAACTACATCTACGGTGAAGAATACCTCGAACGCCAGGAGAAGCTTCTCTCCTTGATCGAGAACGAGCCTGCTTTCGACAAGACCAACCGCTACTTTCTCGGTCGCACAGAACGTTTTGCCGGCGCTTTGCGAAAGGACCATGCCCTCGTCAAAATGTCACAAGAGCAGGGCTGGTCACCAGAAGAGTTCCAACAAGCCGATATCTTGATTGATGAATCGGGTCCCTTTGGCCTCCACCGAAGCATGTTCATGCCCACCCTCGTCTCTCAGGGTACGGAGGAACAGCATGAAAAGTTCTTGAAGCCCGCGTTGAAGTATGAGATCATTGGATGCTACGCGCAGACAGAGGTGGGCCACGGAAGTAACGTCCAGGGTATCGAGACCACGGCCACGTACATCCCAGAGACGAACGAGTTTGAGATCCATACCCCATACCTCACAGCATGCAAGTGGTGGATCGGAGGACTTGGCAAGGCTGCCAACCACGCTGTTGTCATGGCCCGCCTCATCACTGCTGGCAAGGACTATGGTCCTCACGCTTTCGTTGTCCCCATCCGCTCCATGGAGGACCATACCCTCCTTCCTGGTGTCGTGGCTGGAGATATTGGACCAAAGTTTGGGTAAGCAAGGCGCCCCTGTTCCCTGGCTCTCGCTCGATCACTTTTTTTTTTTTTTTTTTGTGAAACGGGCTTCATTTTAACCATTCAGCCACATGTACATCTCCACTCCAGATTCAACACCACAGACAATGGTACAATCTGGTTCGATCACTACCGTGTCCCCCACATCTCTTTGTTGGCCAAATACTCCAAGGTCAAGCCAGGCACAGGCGAATATATCACGCCTCCTAACGCCAAGCTCTCATATGGTACCATGGTGTTGGTCCGCGCCACTCTTGTTGGCTACGCCCGCATCACGCTCGCCAAAGCTGTCACCATCGCCACTCGTTACTCGGCCATCCGTCGTCAGTTTGTTGACAAGGATTCGCCCAAGAAGGTGGGCAAGATGATCGTGGAGACGCCTGTGCTCGACTACTCTATGCAACAATACCGTCTCTTCCCGATCATCGCCGCAGCGTATGCCTGCCACTTTACCAGCAAAGAGATGATGCGTTTGTACTACCTCAACATCAAGGAAATGGCCTCGGGCAACTTTTCGCTCTTGGCTGATGTCCACGCGTCCAGCTCTGGACTCAAGTCGTTGACCACCACGATGGCTGCCGCAGCCATTGAAGAGTGCCGTCGTGCTTGCGGAGGACATGGCTTTTCTTCCTTCTCGGGTCTTCCCTTGATGCTCCAGGATTACTCTCCTAACGTGACGTGGGAGGGAGACAACTACATGATCACACAGCAGACGGGTCGCTACCTGTTCAAGTCCTTCCGTGAACTGGTGGCGAAGCGTGCTTCGGGCAAGTTCAATGCCAGCGCTATCACGAACCCCACACTTGGCTACCTGAGCACGTATCTGGACAATCCTGAGCTCAAGTGCCCAGCCACTACACCAGCCCAGTTCAGCAATCCCGAGATTCAATTGGCGGCGTATGGTCATCGGGCTGCACACATGGTGGCCGAGATTGTGCACGCTCTTGATGTGGAGAAGCGGTCTTGGAACTCAATGTTGGTGGAGATTTACAATGCCTCGGTGGCTCATTGCCAATTCATCCTGGTCCAGAACTTTATCCTCGGGATCCGTGGTGATATGCCCCAGCCTGAGGGAGTGACCCTCCCCGAGTTGTCGTCAACGCTCAAGACCGCGCTCACGGACCTGTCGGATTTGTTTGCTCTGCATCAGATCCACAAGCAGCCCGGTGAGTTCTTGACATCGGGCTACTTGGATGGCAAGCAGCTGTCGATGATTGGCAAGGCAGTGATGGATTTGATGGAGCACAAGATCCGACTCAATGCAATTGGATTGGTGGACGCGTTCGCTTTCCCAGATTACTACTTGAACAGCGCTTTGGGTCGGTTTGATGGCAAGGTGTATGAGGCCTACACGGAGATGGCGACACGGGAACCCATTAACCAGACGGAGGTTGTGCAAGGATATGAAAAGTATATCAAGCCTTTCACCAACCCTCTTGGCAAGCAGGGCAAGACTATCCAGGCACGACTTTAAAGGTCCCTCCCCTTATCGCCACGTCCATGGATGACCATTGCACCTCCTTTTTTTTTTTCTTTGTACAGAATCAATGTAGAACCTCATTTGAATAGACACACACCGCCGTAATACACAAACAACAAAAAAAATGATTGTCGCTGCAATCGATCGATCACAGTTTTGGAGAGTTCATTGCGCGAGGCTTTGATCCCCTTTTTTTCTCTCCTGCAATGACTCGTCATTTGTTAGTACAGATGAGCAATATATATATACTACACCGTTGCGGATGCAGGGGGCGATAAGTGAGAGGGGGGGAAAGGAAAGTAAGCGTAAAGTCGATCATGTCCTGAGCGAGGGAGAGAGTGTGTCAGAGAGAGAGAGAGAGAGAGAGAGAGAGAGAGTAGCATGTGAAGAAGGCGTATCCACAGGGTTATAAACTGCCGGAACTGGATTGAAGATGTCCAACCACACTAGGCTTACGCTCGCCAATTGCATGCCGTTTATTTTCGATGGGGGGAGGGTGTGTGTTCCTTGGTGACATTCATGTACACCTTCATTCTAGGCTAGACTTGTAGACTTGTAGATTTTGGATACTCGCTGGTTACTTGGTCGTGGGACAGAACATCTGTCGCTTTTGGCTCCGCTTTCCTGTCGTCTACAACAGCAGCAGCAGCGGAGTCTTTGACTTGTCTTGCTCTCTGTTGCTCTGCGTTCTGCATCCTCGGAGAGAGGAGAGGACTTGGGGGTCAGACCTGGTCCGGAATGCCACTCTCCTAGGTGCACTCCCCACTTGAGTGAGTCGGTAACAATTCCATACGATTTGAAGTAGATTGGTACCCTTTCTCCAATGTCATCGGCTTCTTCCTCTCGTTTTCGCTTCTTCTGATGCACAGCGACATCGAGCCGGACCCTATTTTGGGCAAGACCTTGAGTATGGAACTTGTTCTTCATCTCTGTCACTCCAAGAACTTGCGTCCAAAGGTTTCGGTCAATAGCGGCGACCACGGGTCCATGACCATGCTGACCATTCAGTAGGATATTGTAGTACATGTCGGGTTTGTAGAACTGCGTTGCACCCACCATGAAGGCGTCTACATCGTGAACCTTGCGGCACAGCACGGAGATGATCCCGTTTCCACGACGTTCTTCGAGTAGAGCTTGAGTAGGATCCAGAAACGTTTTTGAAATGATAGAATCTACATCGAGTATCGTTGTTCACAGTTGTTTCATTGGGGAGATATGAAAAACAGCTCCATGGTGCAGAGGATGAAGGTGGGCGAGGGTGGTGATGCGGTTCTGAATAGCTGTCCTCGACTGTTCCTTGAGGGCGAATGTCTCTGGTTGAAGGGCAGGGAGAGAGTGAACACCCCCCCCCCTCCTCCGCACTTTGACTGGGATTTGTGGGCCCCTCAACGTTCTGACTGATTGATTCCCCTGAGGGTCCTCCTGTTGATTTGAGTTGATGTTGGAGGATGTTGAAAGGTTCGCGGATTGGATTTCTCACTTGGAGCCTTCTTGACAGCGATATCTACGGTCATACAATGGGGGACGGAGAGAGAGAGAATGTGTGTGTTCCTTGCTCTCGTATGTCGTGTATGTACCACCTTGTAGACTTGTAGGCTTGGATGCTGGTAACTTGGGTCGTGGGACAGAACATCTGTCGCCTTTGGCTCCGCTTCCCTGTCGTCTGCAGCAGCTGCAGTTGCAGCGGAGTCTTTGATCTTTTTTTTTTTTTCTTTTATGCTCTCTGTTGCTCTGCGTTCTGCTTCCTCGGAGAGAGGACTTGGGGACCAGACCTAGTTACTGCTGACCGAGCTGTAACACTTTTTTTTTCTCTGCACGCCTCGACATGTACAACTGCTTTCCTAGGTGTCATGTATCTCTAGGCTTTCCCCGCTTCTCACTCACATACATACACTTCCATCGTGATGCCATGCTCCGATGAAGCCATGCTCCGATAAGGCCATGCTCCGATAAAGCCATGCTCCGTCCAAATACTGCCATGCTCCAAGACCGCCAATGTCTCCTCTTTCACGAGGAGACCGCCCAACTGCATAGCAAAAATTCTTTGAGAGGCCGATCAGGCGCTCGTATGGGCGCAAAAATATATATCTTAGAAACCTGATCTGCATGGGGAGTGGAGGAGGGGTTATCTATATCCCATTTTACGCGTTCCGTCTAGGGAAATGCAATGCAATCCAGATAACCGGTAGAGAGTATGGCTTTTCGGCCAAATTGAACTGTTCTTACGCCAACAGCATTTTTGGGTTGCAATGGTAGGAGAATGGTGCTACCGATCTTTGACTTTCACGCGACTGAGAGACTAAAAAGCTAGGAATGTGAAAAAACTCTTCTTGAACACAGGCTTGTTGGCCTTGCGTCGCCTTCGTTCTTATCTCTCATTGCACACTTCGTCTTTGTTTCTTTGTGCGCAAAAACTTGTTGGGAGACTCATAATGGTGATGGAGGACAAGGGACAATGGGAGCCATGGGGTCATGAACGCGATGTTTCCGGGCGCAATAAGTATATTCCTTCTTTTCTCAATGTTTGCCCGCCCGCCATGACCACGCCATGCGATGGAGGCGAAGGCGGGACAATAGGGGGAGGAGGAGGGACAATAAAAACCACAACAACAAACACCGAGCTCATTGTCGCCGCTGGCTGTTTCAATGAAGGCTGTAGAGTAAACAACGAGTCTAGCTAGGGGTACCCTTTGGAGAAAAGAAAAGCTCTATAAACATTTGGACCATGAACAGAACAATGAACAATGGAATGTGGGCTCACTCTTCCTTCCCATGGGTTTAACAAGCATGCAATGCACAATGGCTTTTTTAACGTTCGGCCATCGTTTGCACATGAAACTCTTGTATGGAGTGAGAGAGAGTGAGAGAGTGAGTTGATTCTCTCTATCTCTCTCCCTCTTTTTGTATAGCCTCTCCGTCGATTGTAGATGGCCTAGGATGTGAGCATATAGATGTTGGTTGAAGAAGGTAGCACTTTGACAATGAGCGATAGGTGGTGTGTGTGTGGGAGGTGAGATTTTCAGTCTTCTCTCTCCACAGACGAGCGATGCTTATGATCGACTGGGTTCAAGATGTATCTGGCTGGGTTCACTGCGGAGATTGCAAACGCTGGTAGGACTCCCCTTCCTCCTCTCCCAAGTCTTCTCTTATCATGAGAAGGATAGAGGAATGGCTCTTCATGAGGACCTGGTCATCTGGCCTCATTCTCATGTATCGTTTTGTTTGTAGTGGAAGGTGGTCAATACTCGAATGTGTCCGTTGTACAAGGACACTGGTCAAGTGGAGGAGAAATGTGGGATGATGATGATGATGGTGATGGAGGTGGTTGTGTGTTCAATTGCTCCAATGGCTCTTGCCGTGATCCCTTTGTTCCCCACTCGTCCCAATTACGTGTTCTCTCCACTGCGGTCGTCAATGCTCACACGCTCCGTTGGAGTAGGATTTGTCACAAAGACATGTGCCTGGCGGATATTGTGCCAGAGCGCCAGAGGGAGAGGCGATGGGTGCCTATCACGATCTCACACTCGACTCTCCTGTACCATTTCTGTCTGCTGCAGCTTGCAGTTGCTGCTGCAGCTTGCTCACCCAATCCATTATCACACCCTCCCTCCTCTTCATCATCACACATCAATGATTTGCCTCCACTTTTCTTGACCCCTCGTCTCCTCCAAACAACATCAACTCTGCCTAATGCAATCACCCTATCCTCCGTTGTTGTATACATGTATAGTTGTCGTGTATATGCCAGGTGCCTGCATGGATGGAGGATATCCTATAACATTGGTTGCACAAAGGACAAAACCATGCTGCCGTGCCGTGAGCCTCGATGCATTCCTGTGATTCTCCTCACCTCGAACGTCCAACCTCGTCAGACTCCGATCTTTTCTAACCCATCATCCATCCACCTTGGATACGCCATCCCCTCCCCCCCTTTTCCTCCTCCCCCCACGCGCAACCCACAACCTGAA
>Ga0247824_10002005_pt1 | contig 11361 bp, 9 predicted proteins | sample 13C_PalmiticAcid_FD_194412 | JGI IMG/M metagenome (GOLD analysis project Ga0247824, IMG submission 194412) | Soil microbial communities from agricultural site in Penn Yan, New York, United States - 13C_PalmiticAcid_Day48 | ecosystem: Environmental > Terrestrial > Soil > Agricultural land...
CCCCAATGGCGACTCCCAGCCCCAGGCCCCTCGCCCCCCAGACTCGCAGTCCCAGACCGACCCAGCGACGCCAGCACCACCCCAACAACAACAACAACCCCAACCACAACCTCACGCCATGGGCGACGCAATGGATCTCGATGCGCCAATCGACACGACCATGGACTACACCACCCACCACAGCCTCGATTACTACTCGCAGCATCCCAACCCGCTGCTCATGGCCCTCGCCCGCCTGTCCGCAGCAAGCCAGCCACCGCTCGTCGCGGCACCCCCGTCGACCGTCCGCCCCGACCAGGTCTCGCTGCCTCCGCATGCAATGCTCGACACCGCCGACGGTATGATGCCTCAAACTCCCGCTGCCGCCATGCCCGCTCCGCCCCCCGATGCCCCGCTCGAGTCGTTCGCCAGAGTCGAGTTTGCCGACAGCGTGTTCCAGATGACCACATACGCCGTCATCATTGGGCGCGACCAGCGTGCGTTGGACCAGGCCAGGAGAGACGAGCGACGACTTGAGGACTATCAGCGCAGAGTGAAGGAGAATGAGGAAATGGGCTTGCCCGCCCCGTCACCACCGACCCAAGACCGTGGCAAGTTCAGCAAGTCGTATGTCAGCGAAGAGGGTGGTATGCTCGGTCCGGAATCAGATGGCGAGGACAACCCCCGCCCCTCCAAAAGGAGGAAGACGAGCGGCGGTGCGGGATCCGCCTCGGGCGAGTCGCACCAAGTTGAGGCTGCGGCGGGCGAGTTGGCTAGCCTGGAGGACAAGAACCCGACCCTCAACAGGCAGTATGTCTCGCACACGCCGGGTGCAGCCGCCGTTAATCTCAGCGCTCTCCGGCCGTCGCCTTACTACGTGCCCTTCATCGGCATCCACTCGCCCGGGCCGAACATTGCGAGCAGAACAAAGGCCATCTCGAGAGAACATCTAAAGATCCAGTTCAACCAGGCCGAAGGCGTGTTCGAGGCAATCCCACTGCACAAGAACGGTTTCTTTTGTGAAGATGTTCACTACAAGGACCAAAAGGTCGTGCTCAGGAGCGGCGACCGGCTGCAGATCAAAGATGTCGACTTTGTCTTCATCGTCAATGGCGTGCCTCGCGGCAAGACGGGTGCCGAGGATGGTCTGGATGAAGACGGTGTGTCTAGCAGACGGTATTCTGAGGGAGGCAAGGAGATGAGCTTTGACTTTGAAAGCACGCACGACCACGAGAGACGCAGCACAAGCCCCGAGGAGGTTCCTGCCACAGCTGTGAAGGATGACAGCGATAGCGAACTCTCTGACCCGGGGGATGACATTGCTGAGCCCGAACAGGAAGAAACCCCAGAACAAGACGTCATGGAGACCATCGAGAAGGATCAAGATCCCGACGTGCAGCCCACCATCAAGCCCGAAATGTCGCTCGAGCTGCTCGCCGGCCTGGAGCCCATAATACCCAAGAAACGCGGCCCTGGCCGCCCGCCAAAGAACGGCATCATGTCCAAGAGAGAGGAGAGGCTGCGGAAGAAGGCAGCGATGGAGCTCGCCAAGAAAAACATGCCGCAGCCGCCGCCTGGTGAGCCGCCCGTCAAGAGGAAGGTCGGCCGGCCGCGGAAGCACCCGCTCCCGGAGAATGCACCCGACAGGCCCGAGAAGCGCAAGTACAAGCCCCGAAAGTCCAAGAACGGCGAGGAGGGCGAGGTCTCGGATGTCGAGAAGACCATCAAGGAGAGGAGACGGGAGAAGCCCAAGACGCCGCCCCTGGAGCTGAACAGGGACGACTATACAGAGGAACAGCTGCAGAAGCCGCCCAAGAACTACGGCATGCTGATCGACGAGGTCTTGACTGCTGCGCCCGACGGCCTGACCCTCAAGCAGATCTACAAGCGGATCCAGATGAAGTATCCCTTCTACTACTTCACCGTCGACACCAAGGGCTGGGAGAGTAGCGTCCGCCACAACCTCATCGGCAATGACGCCTTCAAGAAAAACGAGGAGACGCATCTCTGGAGCCGCGTCCCAGGCATAGATATCGACGCAGGCAAGAAGCGCACCAAAGCGACATCGCCCGACCATCCCTCTTCTATGCACACCTTTGGCCAGCATTACTCGACCTCGGCCACTCCGACACCTCAGATGTTCCACGCCGAAACGGGAGCGCAGCAGGGTTACCGTCCTGGCTCTGTGCCTCAGCGCACCGGGTATCCGCCCGGCCACAACCCGGTGGCTCTTGGCCAACATCCGCAGCCTCATCTCGGAGCCCAAGCCGCGGCGGCCCAACAAGCTCCGCGGCAAGCTTATTCAACTCCTGCTCAAATGCAGGGCGCCGCACCCACAGCCGGTTATGTGGATCCAGCTGCGGCACGTCCACCTCAGACCAATGCGCAGGCCACGGCATATTCGTCACCTTATGCATCAAGACCACCACCGGCTACCGCCCAGCCTGGGGGTCTTCCCCAAGGCACAGCCAGGCAAGGCCTTCCGCCTCACCACATGCCGAGCACGGTGAACGGCCTACCCCGCGCCGGCCCGTCATCTGCGCAAACACCAGCATCCGGATCCATTGGAGCGAGGCCAGCACAACCCGCGGTCAACGGCAATGCGCTTGCCCTCAAGCCGGCTGTTGCGCCCGAGCTTGTCCGACACGTGACCAACTTCAAGACGACAGTTACAGAGCAGTTGAGCAAGCGAACGGCGGCTGCTGAAGCGGTTGCCATGTCCGTCATCAACCGCGGTCTTGGGTTGGCAGCAGAGAGCACAATTCCGGAAGAGGAGGGTCTAGAGAAGATTGTGCTTGGTGTGTTTGAGTCGAGCAGGAAGAACCTTGGGGCCAACCAGTCGCTCCACCCGGGCCTGGTGCAGACCCTGGGTAATTTCAAGAACAACATGATCAAGACGCTGGAGCCCAAGATGGGTAAGCTGAACGCGGAGCGCCTGATCCTGTCCGCCGTGGATCGTGTGCTGGGATTTGCCGATCGGAGCACAATGCCAGGCCCCGAGTCGGACAAGAAGCAGTACGACGAGGCCGAGAACGTTCTCATCTCGGCCATCCAGCGGGTTGTCACTGAGCATCAGAGAACCTTGGCCGCCGTTGCGTCTGTTTCGACGTCCCAGCCTGCCCCTCGGCCGGGACTGCCACCCTCTGCCCCAGCAGCAGCTCCCAGCACCGCGCCCAAAGGACACGCGCCTGTTTCTGGCCCGGTAACTGGGACGTATGCAACAGCGGCGCCGAATTCTGCTACGAAACCTGCGCCGGTGTCCACCTATCCTGCGGCGGGCTCTACGCGTCCTCCCGTCCCAGCAGCATCTGCGGCGACAGCTACGCCAATCACCACGACTGCGCCTGGGCAGCAGGCTCCCCGCCCGGCCACAATCTCGCCGCAGGCTGCTCGGGCTTCAGCTGTTCCCATGACCCAACCTCGACCTCAGGTGCCCGCGCCTGGGACGACCCAAAATTCAGTGCAAGCGCCAGGGCAATATTCGGGCGCTGCCACGGCGCCTGCTGGTGTCCAGGCTTCTACCGCGGCTCGGAATTTTACCCCTACCTCGACAGCAGTGCAGCCGTCCGGTCAAGTGCCCAATCCACCGCAATCCCCGGCTCATGCCTTAGCTCAAGCTCAAGCCCAAGCGGCCGCTCAGAACACTGCGGCCCAGAAGCTAGCTCAGGCACAGGTCCCCGCCCCAGCTTTGACAGCAGTGGGCCAGCCTGCTACTGTGGCTAGCGCTGGTCTGCCAGCTGCGCCCAATTCCACTGCCATGGCTCCGACTCCAGCTACACCCCAGCGCCAGATTCCGCAGGCGGCTGTCCAAAAGCCTCAAGCACCGGGCCAAGGTTCAGCTCCGACCCCATACCAACGGCCTAGCCAGGGTGCTCCCGTACCTGATATGGGACCTACTCCGGCCAAGAGCGCTACTCCGGCTCCAGCTCTGGGTGCACCTACGGGTCCTCAACCACAGACGGCACCGGCTTCTCCGGCTCAGAAGCCTGTCCAAATTGGCCAGGTCGCCGCAACTGCACCCCAGGAGAAGACCACCACACCTTCTCTACCTTCCCCATCACCAGCGCAGAAACCAGCCCAGCCAATCCCCTCGCCATCGACTCCTGGCCCGGCCTTGACTCCATCTCAGGAGAAGACCACGGCCCCTCCGGCAGCGAGTCAACCGCCGCCGCCGCCGCCTGCGCTCTCAACCCCAACCTCAGCCCCAGCGCCCCCGCTCTCACAACCTCCTACTCACACGCCAACCCCGACAGCGCCGAGGACCAGCCTGAGCACCACCCCGCCCGGCGCTGCCCCGCCGGCTCCAGCTCCGGCTCCGGCGACAGCCACGGTTGGGAGGTAGACGGCGAGACTGAGTAGAGAGGTAGTTAGCCCTTTAGGGGCAGCTGGACGGAGAAGAACAGAAGAGAGAAGAGAATGAGAAGAAGGAAGGCATATTATGATCTGATTTTTGTTTTTTCACTCATCATTTTTCTCATCGGGGCGTTATATGGATGGATGGCGGGGGCGGGTTCTAAATAGTTATGTTGTTGTTGCTGCAACTAGCAAGAGGATCTGCATGGCATGGCTATGACTTTATGGGATGGTATGGGGGGTGGGAACCAGAGATATCACAGTTCTCGGCTGGTATGCGTGATGTGCGTTATGGAATGCGCGGTCGGTCGTTGGAGGGGGGAGCGACGTATTTTCCTTTTTTGGAGGGCAGGGAGGACTAAATACAAGAAGTGATAACAGGAAGAAAATAGACGATTCTTAAGTGTATTTTTGTGGTGTTTGTGGTCGTGTGGTTGTGATGTGAATATCTATGATGCATATTCTTGTTCGTTACAAGTGTTGTTTGACCTGTTATTTTTGCCCCCTTTTCCCATGTAGTTTGAGCATCCATGATTGAGGGTCGGCAACCAAAGTTAAGCATAACTGTTACCAACGAACATTCTGTGCTTCGATGATTCCCTTCTCAAAGGGCGCATGTCCAGTTTTTGATACGTCAGTGAGACGTCGGATTAAGCTTCCTGCAGGTTCGGCAAAGTTCTGAAACTGGCAACCCACCGATGGATGTCAGTCAGGGGCCGAGGCTGCTGCTGTGGAAGAGTGTCGGTGACAGACAATCCTGAAGCAACCGAATTACGTTGTAGGTAGTTGATGTGGATAAAAATGGCAATCGATGCTGAGAGGAATTTGTCTTTGGCGTGAGCTGCAACAATGGGATGGTACATGATGGTGTTTCTCTCTCTCATATTCGTTTTGTATTTATTTACCTCTTCTTCGTCACCGACTCGGGCCTTTGTCGGTTTCTTGAGATTGAACGCCTTCTAACTGTACACTGATTGACCGACTTACACCTTACACTCTCACTTGTTGGATTCACAACTCCTCAACCGGCTGGCCTCCTTGTCATTTGTCTACCATTCCCTCGCTGAACTCCCTTTACTCCCACACCTTACGCCCGCTGCATTATCTGTTGGGGCATGGGGATCGGGCGGAGCTGGCGAGAGTCTAGGCGGAGAGGCCGGTCTTGCACACGGGCACTGGTCGGGATGGGTGTGGGTGTGCCGGCCTGTCGTAAGGGTCCGGGTGCCGTCAGTCAGGCGGTGGTCAGGCCGCCGGAGCAGGGTCCCAGTTCCGAGTTGCGTTGGTTTGTTTTGGCTGTTTTGTTTTGTTTGTTTATTACCACCTACGGTAGGTATCTACAGTCCGATGTCTGTGTTTCCGCTTGGATGTTTGGTGTCTGTGCAGGGGCATGTTCCTCGGCACTTGACGGATGTCGATGCGGGCTTCTGCAGTGCTTGTACATACATAACCTCAATCAGGCATCACAGCTGCAAGGCGACGTCGGCGGCTCAGCTGCTGCGCCCAAAACTCAAATGCCATCTCGGGGCACACAAGCACGTGCGGGATGTTGGCGTGCACAACAGTTCCCCGCCAGATCTTTCACGTCATGATCCCGGGGGCTGAGCATGCCCCCAAAGATGGGGTTGCAGATAGCGTCCACGTTAAGGCATGTCTCGGGTACGCTACACAGGCAAGGGCAAGCCTGTGAAAGTGGGGGTCGATTATCTGATCATCCGAGGAAGACAGGGCTCGAGACAGGATCGGGACAAGCTGCTGGTGGTGTTGAGGGGGCATTGCCCAGTTCGTCGAGTGTGAACACGAGGTGGTCAGTGGGTTCTGCAGCGGTGAACAACAAGGCGCACCAGCGAACCAGGCTTGCGCCAAGTTCGATCCTTGGACGAGGACGGGCTGCAGATGGGAAGGAAAGCCAAACGCGCACAGTGTGCAACCGCCAAACGCCCGGGGAACCGGCCTGGAATTCCAATCTCTGCTCCCCACACGGCAACCGTGGCTCGCCAATGACGGTTGACGTGATTTTCCGAAAGCAGTTGGCTCAGGCTCTGCAAAAATGGCCCGGGGATGCAGGGGGCGGGAGCCGGGGTCCGGAGCGTTTCTGCGGCAAGGACGGCATCAAAAGGTTGACCAAAGGAGAACACAAATGAGAGAAAAAAAAAAGAGAAAAGGCCTAAAAACAGCAGCGGATTCCACAGCGGAAAGAACTCTTCAACCCGAAACCTCCCCACCCGTGGTTCCCACTGGGTCTCTGGTGCCCGGGCCATCTGCCTGGCAGTGGGGTTGGAGGAAAGAGTGCGGTGGGTGCCGTGTCTGTGGGGTCGAGTGGCGGCTCGTGTGCCCAGTGCAGTGCGCCAAAAGCCAATTTTCATGCATCCTTCAAGTGCGTCATAGGGGTTGCCTGAGCCGTCCCTCGACACGAGGGCAGTGTGGGCAGCCACGAGCGCAATCGAAAAAGAAGGTTGTCGGCAATGTCCCCCAGGCCCAAATCGGAAGGAATTGTCTTCTTTGCAGTTCTCGGCGCGATTCCCCAAGCGGCGACGGTTGCAGCTCGCGGGAAGAACGAGTCGAGCCGCGTTCGTTCGTCGCGAAAAAGAAGTGGATGTGGGCAGGATGGGGACTTGCCCCCACAGTACGAAAACCGTTAGGTTACATGGCCGATGAGACGGCATTCCATGTCTTCGCAATTACGTCATCGCTGATGGTGCCGGGACAATTGCCCGCCACACCTTGCAGCGCATTCTTTGATCTCGACTCCACAACGGACAGCGGCCCTGAGAAACCCAGACATTCCGTGCTGGAAATTGGATGCGATGCCGATCACAAGAAGAGTGCAACATGGGGAAGCGAGCGTGGTGTTGTTTCTTTCTTCGGCTCTGGTGTCGAGGAGCGTGTGTGCAAGCCGGGAAGCTGTTGCGTGCAGGGATGATGCCGGTGGGGAAACAGAAAACACTGGGGCTCCGCTGTGGAAGCACAATCCCGGGCGCGGAAGGGCAGAAGTGTCAGATTGCACAGTGCCTGACGCAATATTCTCTGGCTGGCCAGCACCAGAGCAGGCGGGGCTTGACGAGACCTGCGCTGTCTGATTCGTTCCGAACATGAATCGATTCGCCACGAGCGGCCCACCCACCCGATATATTGTCCCGTCTTCTTCAGTGGTCCCATTGTGTCCACGCCGGTGAGGTGATGGCGATCGGTTCGGGCCCTGGGTTCTAGACCACTGGATGAGACGGTGCTGTGTTCGACTCGTATCGTTTTGTTCAGCTCTGTCCCTGAGCGCCCGAGGACGGCGGCGGCGAGAGATGTCCTTTGGGGCCAGACTCGAGTTATCGGATCCAGAAGACTGGAAGTGGGAAAAGCTGGCTGAGAAATCCGGAGCTCGGAGTGCCACCCCGACCGACGGTGGCTCACGATCGAGGGTCATGTTGATCGGACAGGGTGAAGATATGAAGATACGAGCGAGGAAGCAAGGCGAGCACAGCCGAGGCCAGCCAGGCAGCCAGGTGTGTTCAGCCCAGATTCCAAGGCTGTGGCTTGCACACCGGTGAGATGCACTCCAGCCCGGTTCCTGGCGATGGGCCTTGTTGAGACCGCATTTGTGATTGTCTTGTTGACGGTCCGACATGCAGGGGCTGCCGGAACGGAACTGGGACAGGTGGGTGTCGCTTGCGTTCCCCCTTTTGCTCGCAGCAGCCGTGGGGGAAAATGCTCGCTCGCGCGCTGGGACAACCTCCCACAGTGCGCAACACCGTGCTGCCCCACAAGGTCCTTCTGGGCCCGGCTCATGCAGCGAAGGAGTTGGCACCCTCAGGGCTCCTTCAGCATTGGCAGTCGGCGACGCAGCCAGAAGTCGGTGGGCTGATGCGGTGCCCTGGCGTTCGAGAAGTTTCGCCTTCATGGCTTGCTGCGCGAAGACTCGCCCATGCCCATGGCCCAAAGCGAAGGACCGAGGGCTGGCAAGCCGCCGTCGAGGCACGCGAGGGTGGACAGGCCCATCTTGGAGTGAGAATTCCAAGTGGCTGCTCGGGGAATCGAGGGAAGAAGTGCTTTTCGGTCTTGCTTTGTAATTCACACCCACCTTGCCGAGTGCCTGCCCCATCAGCTCTCGAACCCGGTGCTGCAATCAGAGAGAGAAAGAGCGGTCCTGGGTCGTTTCCGCCATCTGGCTGGACTCGATGCCTGCTTGGATTGGCTGGGTCCTCCTGCGAGCTGGCTGCATTCTCCGGCTGCCACTGGCTGCCACTGGCTGGCTCACGGACCCGGCCCCACAGGGGCTACCCCATTATTTTTTATTTCACTTGCGCCATTCCTTTTCCCCAACGTCATACCTGACGTCGTCCCCCCCGTTCTCGGTCTTGACTCTCTCTCTCCCGCACACACCAAGCAGCAACCACAGGCGCGCCGAACGACGTCAACGTATTTACGGTCCCTCGAAGCCAGAACGCCCGCACACGAAGCCCGCTGCATAACAGCGTAGCAGCATCCCTTTTATGGGCACCTGTGTTTTTGTGACCTCATAGCGCTTTTTGCCATCGATTTCGCACTCTCGCTGCACCGGAGAGGCGCCAGATTCCGATTGACATCATGGCGCCGCCCACTGGAGCCGCTGCCCGCGGTGACTCCAAGTCGCCCAAACAGTCCAGCAAGCCATCTCCACCCCGCCAAGGTGAGTGCATCCGCGGTTTCATTGCTTTGCAGCGTTGTGGTGGTTCCGTCGTCGCCGTTGAACATTGTCGCCGACGCTTTTCTTGCTTTTGCAGACACCCAGGCCGATGCCAAAAGGGACGCATCCCTGAAACCCGACGAGTCGACCAATGCCGAACCCGCCAAACCGCTTGCCCCCCCGCCGCGACCAAACCAGCCACAACAACAACAACAGCAGGGCTCGAACAGTCCGGACTACTTCAACAACCCGGCTGCCGGATCGTTGAGTCTGGAGCCGAATCCCTTTGAGCAGTCCTTTGGCGGTGCACCCCCCGAGACCCCTGGCGGCACCAAGCTGCCATCCGTCGCAGCCCTGACGTCGCCATCCTCGCTCCTTCCCGGCAACACGCCGTTTGCCTGGGGAGGCGGTTCCCTGCGCACCGGCCCCCTGAGTCCAGCCATGCTCTCGGGCCCGACCAATGATTATTTTGGCGACACGCACCACATCCGTGGGGGCTTCCCGACCCCGAACGAGTCGTCGATGCGCACGGGTCTGACCCCCGGCGGCAGCGGGTCCATGTTCCCCGTCCCTAGCCCCAACTCGCAAGCCATCTTCTCCCAGCTCGCGGGCCCCGCCGCGACGCCGGGCACCATCGACTTTCACCGCACTGCCCTCAGCGCTGCTGCTGCCAAGCGCGAGCAAGCGCAGTCTCAACAACAGTCCTCGCAGACAGCTCCCACATCGCAGCCGCAAGAGATGGCCACCGGCGCCGCGTCTTTGAAGACGGAATCGAAGCCTCCCACAGGACCTTTCGATCCGCACGACAACGACGCAGCCAATGGGCTCTTCATGCTGGCGCAGGGACGGAACAGCACACAACCACCCGCCGTTCAGCAGTACCCCGCCGTGCCCGTCTCTCAGGTACAGGCCCACGCCGCGACGTCGACCGCTCCCGCGGTGCAGGCGATAAACACGTCGCCCCAGATGAACGGCGCCCCGTCGCTCACCAGCAGCTCGGTGCGTGGCGCTAGCGAGGCCAGCGCCGGGTCGGATGAGAGCGAGGCGGCACGCCCTAACACTCGCGCCAGAGGAAAGCGCAACTCTAGCAGTGCGGCCACCAACGCGAGGCGCAAGGCCGAGGAACCACCAGCCAAGGCGCCTGCGAGTAAGAAATCTAAGACGAACGGCGGGGGGTCGATGAGCAGTATCGACGCGGACATGATGATGGACCATTCCGACGATGACCAGGATGGCAAGGACGATGGCACCGGGTCCAAGTCCAAGATGACGGATGAAGAGAAGCGTAAGAACTTTCTCGAGCGTAACAGGTACGTTTTTCTTAAAAGCCTAAGATTGTGCAACAAGGAATGTCGCTGACGTGATTCGCTGTAGGGTGGCTGCACTCAAGTGTCGTCAACGAAAGAAGCAGTGGCTGGCTAATCTCCAGACCAAGGTGGAGATGTTTTCGACCGAGAACGAGAGTCTGACGGCCCAGATCGGCCAGCTCCGCGAAGAAGTGGTCAACCTCAAGACCCTCCTCCTGGCTCATAAGGACTGCCCGGTTACGCAGCAACAGGGGCTCCACAGCGGGTATATGCAGCCGCCCATGGAGCCTTTCAACCCTTCCCTCAACCCGTATGGCATGGCACCTCCTATGCCCGCTCAGGCCGTCATGGCCGGCCAGGCCATCAACCGCCGGTTCTCATAGGGTGGAAGCGCCCCGGCACCGAATGAGCCTGCGGTGGCCGCACGACGCTAGGCGGGTCGGCGCAGCTTTGACTCATCGAGGAACCCGGATGGTTCCTTGCGGCGTTGACGGCGACATGGCTTCACGGTATTCCCACTCTTATACAACTTACGACTTTCTCACTTCTCACCGGCAGCGCGGATCGTCATCCTCCTCCTCGATCTCTGTACCACCCCCCATCCACGCCGGCCGGTGAGAATGAGATAGCTCGTTTTCTTTCTTCTTTCTTCTCTATTTTTCATTTTCTTATGGAAGGAAACAGGGTCAGGCTGTATAGTAACAAGGGACAAGCCGATCGCTCTGTGCTTTTCTCGGCGTCCATGGCCAGGCTCGGCCGGAATCGGGGGTTGGGGGGCGTGGGAAAGGTTGGCGAGGCGGCTTGTGGTTTTGCTGTGCCGGGAACGGGGCTTCTCTTTTACTGTCAAAGACAACCCGGACAGCAAAACCCTTTCCTCGCCCTACATGTAGTATTCGGCAACAAGGGGGGGCATACATTAAAAGTGGCGTTTGGGAGGGCGTTTAGGTTGTTTTTCTCTTCAGCTTTTCTTCTTCTCTCTCTTTGCTTTGCTTGCTTGCGTTTTTATTTTACTTTGGCTCTTAGGGGATGAACGATAGGGGGATGGGGAGGTGGATGGATGTATGGGGG
>Ga0247824_10002006_pt1 | contig 11360 bp, 3 predicted proteins | sample 13C_PalmiticAcid_FD_194412 | JGI IMG/M metagenome (GOLD analysis project Ga0247824, IMG submission 194412) | Soil microbial communities from agricultural site in Penn Yan, New York, United States - 13C_PalmiticAcid_Day48 | ecosystem: Environmental > Terrestrial > Soil > Agricultural land...
GACTCTCACAACACCAAGGTTGGCAAGGGCAGCCATTCAGCCACCGCATCCTCTCACAAAAAGAGCAAGGGTAAGGGTCGCGGCAAGAAGCTGGGCTGCACTTTTGAGACATGCGGTGCAGGCATCACAATTGCGAACTTGACCACGAAGACCACAATACAGAAGCGCCACTGGACAAGGACCCATGTTGACAAGGGCTTCATCATCAAAATCGGGATCCAACAAAAGTTCCTTTTTCGGAGGAACCCCGAGCTGAAGATGCATTACGAATGCCTTTGCGGAAAAGCACTGCTGTCTCACAGCTCGCTCCAATCACACTTGCGCGTCTGCGTCGCCGCCTCCCGCATCGCCGCCATATATAGCACCAATGACGGTGCTCGCTATCCATACGTCCGAGAATTGGGAGCCAATGAGGAGGTGCTGGACGTGGATGTGGCTGAGGACGACGACGGACACGGAGGCGAACAGCCTGCCTCCACATCAACTTCATCCACTGTCCCCACCTCAACCTCCAATGCGGGAATTGTTTCACAGTCCATGCACAAGTGGGTTGTGACAAGTCAGGAGAAGATACAAAGACAAGAGGATACCATCCAGAGACAACAAGAACAGATACAAAGGTTGACCGTTGCACTTGATGGCCTTGGCCAACGCGTGTCAGATCTTGAAAGAAAACCAATGCTCTATCCAGTCTTTGGTCTGTTGCCACAACAGCCACCACCACCACCACCGCAACAGCCACTGCAACAAGTCAAACGTGAGGGTAGGAAGTGAGATTGCCCCTCTCTCTCTCTCTCAATCCCTCTCCCTCTCTCTCTCTCTCTCTCTCTCTCTCGAGACTGTCTAGCGCTATCATTGAATAAAAAGTGTACGTACGTCACCTGTGGAAGGGCTCTTCACAGGAAATCCATGTAGATTATTCACCATAGAGCTGGGATCTTGACGATAACAGATAACAAAAAAAAATACGTTCAATGTTATTGAACAATCGTCGCCAGGTCCAGGGTGTTCACCAGGACTGTGCATGATTGCAAGGATCCTGCATGGCCACAGTGGACCAGGGTCCGGAACCATGACACTGGGTGGGACCTCAGACCCTGAGGTCAATCATTGAACACATTCCGCCCACGCAGCTCTGGCATGTCTAGCACGTTCATATTGAACCACGCAACACGCATGTCCCCCCATATGACGCATCTCTAGCGCTTCAGCACATTTTGAACCGCGATGTCCACGCAGCTCTGGCCCGCATTTACCCCTCCATCTTTGTTTTTGTTCGTGTTTCTATAACTTTTTTTTTTTCTCGCCATCCTCCTCACTTCGGATTGATGTAGGTTGGACCGGTATGATGTACGTCTTTCAGGAGTTCTGATGAGGAGGCTTTACTCTTTTACCTTTCCAACAACAGCGGACGATCTTATGAAGTTCCTGAAAAGCAGCACACTACGTGTCATGGAGTTTGTCATGGTATGGTCGACAACTATACAGTATGGCTATGGATGTGATAAAAGAATAATATAACTGGGACTTTGTGTTCTGGTTCTCGACAGGATCCTAGCATCAGCAATTTAGAGACATCCATTCCTTCCGCTCCACAAAAAAAACGAAGCGACCGCCACCGACACCAACCCGACCGACAATTCCCTCAAAGCTATTGTTTCCTCCGAGCCTCCTTGCCTGCTCGCACTGGCTTACGTTCCTCACTCACTTCGAACTACACTTGCAGGGGACCCGCGGCGTAGGCGCGGGACCCCTGCAAGTATGTAATCTAACGACAAAAGGTGTTCAATGACTCTTTCAGCAGTAGCCGTCGTGTGGGACCTACGAATGTCAGAGCGCGATGCTCAGGTCAAATTAGGCCCCAGTTTATGACAAGGGATATATCAATGTGGCTACGGATGGGAGAACTTTATTGGGATCTGATGACTATGACACTGGATAGTCAGCGACAGGATACAGGCGCTATACATGTTGCAATGCGAGCTGCTCGAATACAGTGCATGTGCTTGTTGAAAACTGAGTGTGGATTGGAAACTGATGATCAAAATCAATCGTCTTGGCCTACTCATCTCACCCGAGGATGTGGTTCAACTGCTCCATTGCCTCCTTGAATCTTTTTCATCTTCAGTCTTTTCGGCAAGTCCAAAGTCGATGATCAGTGAATTTCATTGTCGACTGGTCTTGTGTCATGACAATATTTTCCAGTCGAAGGTCACCATGGATCACGCCAAGCCTGTGTACTCCCGACAATGCTTGCTTGATAAGCTCGCGGTTTTCAACCGACAACTTCTTGTCTTTGATGGCCTCTCCCGCATACGTCGTCACGAGGATCATGTCGATTCCATTGTCGATTCCGCTTAGAAGCAGTTGCAACTCCCTGCTCACTTCTGCCCTTTTCGAAATATCGCATTTCTTAACCATCACAACGATCCCCATGCATCTTGTTTCGTTCCAGACCCCTTGGTCGTATCCTTCTTTCTAATGATTAACAAGATGTTGTGATAGATTAGACATCAACATAGTAGCAAAAACCAATCCAAAAGCCAAATCAACCTACCTGGGCCTAAGAACGCTAAGAAGCGCCATTTTTTCGTCCCTTATCTCTCTCTCTCCGTCCTTGCCGCGACTTGGCCGGGGTCGGTAATCGCTTTTCCCCTCCATTGCGGATCACACGAATTCGATATCGCTTGTTTTTCAGGTTTTTTTCCCCATCTGCCGTTTTCGTCGTTGTTTGGAAGTCGAATGAAATAGAGATAAGATTTGAGGAGCGTGGGCGCACTGTCGTTATGGTTGATTGTAGATGTCTTCTTGTCATGTCTGCCCACTCTTCTTATAAACCATGTTTGGATCCATCCATTACAAAAACAAATATCCGAAGATTTGTCTTAAAGGAAAGACCGAGCCTCCTTGTTGTGTCTGATATGCCTGTGCGAAACTGGGGCCAGTAGGGATGGTGAGTTGGTAAGGCCGTTTCACCTCTATTAGATAATAGAGGTTTCTGTTCCGGTCTCTGGAAACAGACGAGGTCTGGGTCTCCAAGAAATCTCAAAGGCGACAGACGGTACGGTCGACGTCGTTGGTTCTAGGCAATGAACGGCCATCGCATCCTGCGAAAATATCGTGCGCACACCATCCTCTCTATATATACCGTCATTAGTCCTGAACGAGTCCATGTGGCGGAAAGCCGGATCGCCTTAGAAGACCTTGTTGATAGTTCCAAAGTGAGGATGAATAGAGTTGGAAGGAGATCTCGTTTTTATTGCAGTCGGGTGTGAACGACTACTCTACATCTCTCTCTCTGTTGTCTTGTCCCCTTCTCGCCTTATCGCCTTGTCGTCTTGTCATCTTTTTTGCTCCTACCCCTTGTCGTCCGCTGTTTGCCCTGCGCCGTCCGTGTAATATTCCACAATGGTCGCTTCAGGTAGTGTAGGCGGTTGTTGTGAGCCGTGCTGGTGAACCAAACCAGCGGGTGTGCTGACGAGAGAGAGGAAAGTCGCAGTGTCGAAGAGGCGACTCCAAAACGAGGGATGTCGAGCAAGTCAATGAGTAAGGAGTGGGGATCGTGAAGGGAGGGGATCGTGGAAGCAAAGGGTGGGAGTGACCAGTTTGCCACCAAAATTTATTTCACACTCGGCGGATCGCACACACCCCTCGTTCGCAGGAGTGCCCTTGACCCGATGAAGCATCAAAAGCAGCTGCTATCGCCACTCGGCTCCTGCTTACACCTGCCTGCTCGACGAGAATCGGCACCGCGTGGCTATTCCGGCTATTCGGGCTATCGAGTAAAGGGGATGAAAAAGAGGAAATTACAGTCGCTCAAGACTACCACCAAAACGCGATCCAAGTGTGCTTGATCAATGTCAATCGTAAACTGGCGCGAGTCATTTCACTTTTGTACCCACAAGTATCGCGAGAAAGAGGCAGTCGTTCAAGAGGTTCCCTCGATGCATCTCTCTCGTAGAAACCGAAGGGCCTGCTCACAAAGGCGAAAGCTGACTTGTGTTTGCTCTCATCGTGTCAGGGCTGAGCATGCCCCGTTGGGTCTTTCCGCTGGAAATCTGGGTGTGGGGGTGCTCTGCCGGGGACATAAAAAGATGAGTCGAGTGGTTGGTGATGGCGATCGAGTTGACTTTACATAGCCCGCAGATGGCAGCTGAAGAGTAGGTTCTTGGTAAAGGGTGGGGCGACTGATGAGGAAAGCGATGGTGAAGGGAGGGAGATGAAGAACGAATCGTTTTGTTGCACACCCCTGGCTTCACCTTTTTTTGTTTTGCACAGGCACAGAGCACAGACACCTTTCCCTCTTTCCTTCTTCCCTCCTCCACCTGTGCCTCGGTAAAGATCCGTACGATGCCCTCAGTGTGCCATGCATCCCCCAAACCTTGATGCTTGATATGATTCGCTCACAACGGCCCTCCATTGTTCCTTGATTTCAGGTACCCTCGCAAAACGCAGGATCAACTAGCCAACCCTCATCACATATAAATCAACAGGACACAACGAGTAAGATCACCCGTTTTTATCCCAACAGCAACAACATCAACAACACATAACGACGCTTGGATAGTAGCCCTAATACCCCCCCCCTCCCCGATCCCTCTTTCACATTGAAATAGGTGTCATTGCTAGAAGGACAAGTAACAAACAGAACCACCCGACTATCGGGTCAATTCGCTCACAACCAAAAGGAAAGAACAAAAGAGACTTCCTACACTGCCTCTTGCAACGTATCTGCTCATTTGATAGCAAGTGTGTACTAACTCTCGTCCCCCTCAAATCACATATCGACAATAGAACGAGAAAAAGGCAGCAATGTTGTTTAGTGCCATCATCTCATCGCCACGAGACAGCCTCCTGCCAGAGCAAGCGCTGGAACTAGCCAACATCTACTTGGACAATGCCCGCAAAGCAACCGACCCCTACATCACCTTGGTGTTATGCCACGATACTGAAGTCTCCTTGTCGCAGGCGAAAAAAGTCTCCAAGCGCTTTAAGATCCAAGATATGCGAAAAAGGGATCGCAATGGCTTACGACAATCTCGCCAGACTGTTGGATAGCCACAACCACCACGATGAGGCGCAGTCTTTCTACAAGAAGGCTGAGGAACTTGGGTAATGTGGAAGATATAGGATCCATCGTGAACACCTAACGTCTGATCGCATTCATGGTTATTCTTCGGAGAAAGGAGTTTGCGATTCACCCTTGCATACATTGCAGATTGCGCGTTCAGGAACAGCAGAGAGAACATCTCAAGGTGCAGCGTCGAGGCGACATTCCCAAGGACTATCAACGTCAAGCCCATGAGCCCCAGCCGAGACTTGACTTTAAGGAGGATCAACAGGAAGACGTCCAAGAACAAGCCCTGGTGGTCAAGCATGAGCATGACCTTCCTTCACAATGCCAGCCGACACAGGGCCTGGACCCCGACACGAACAACCAGCCAGTCCATGTCCCTTCGGATGCATCAGCCATCGACCAGAAGCCATCGCAAGTTCTTGAAGCGGGACAAAAGGGTGGTCGTGACATGACCAACATTCCCCAGGAGATCTTTGCTAAGAATGTTCGACCACCGGCCATGGAGACCAAATTACCAAAGGCGGATGAACGCCTTGGCACAACTCATCAGTTGGCTGCTTGCCTCAGTCTCTTGAAGCATTCACAGCTACTGGATGACATGCTGGAGCCACAAGCTCGAAAATGGCTACAGGCGATCGAGAAAGACAGCGATGAGCAGGACCGACTCAAAATCTTGGCAACAAATGTCATCAGGGCCTTCCAGCTTGAAGAGATCAGGGATGACAAAGCGGTTGCAGAAGTTGTATGTCTCGCACCTATCCTTGAGAAAAGCGACTTTCAGTACCTACTCAGAGAGCTTTGCAAAGGCATCGACCAGTCCATCTTGCTGGACATCCACCAACTTGATGGAATCGCCCAGTTGATACACTGTGCTGAGCCAGGGTATCTCGATGCGGATGATCTGGTCAAGATACTTGAGCTCCTCAGTGCTCGTCTCAGAACAACTCACAGTCAATCGTCGAACCACATGTACCAATTGACAATGGCGGTATCGCGAGTATTGGACGCCATGGCTGACACAAAGGTCAAAGGTCTGGATCGAGAAAAGCTTCATGAGCCTCTCACTTTGTACCTGGGTGAGATCAAGGACGTCTCTGACCCGTACTTAGTGTACCAAGCAGCGTACGCCTACCAAGCGTTACTTTATGTCCCAGATGACGAGACACTCTGGCAAGCGACTCTACGACGCACAGGAAAGGTGGTCCAAGGCGTAGCAGGACTCGTGAGCGCAGTGAAGGGTCTCGATCTCAATGGGTTCATGGATGGATTGAAGGATATCCAACAAGGAGTATCAGGAGCTGCAGGAGTGTTCAAACTGGCTAAATCCACCTTGGATGGAGTAAAATCGCTATCCGATGGTGGAAAAGACTTTGTGGAATGCATGAAAGAAGGACTGGGCGTTAAGCGCAAGTTGACATGGTATCCGGCATTGCGAGGAGCCGAGTCATTGATTCGAAATGGTCAGCTTGCCCAATTCAAGAGACTCGTATGCGAAGCCCCTTGCCGACTGGATCCAGTTTTTCAATGGGGAGTGTGCCAGCTGTTAGGAGAGATGGCTGCCGATTCAACGTGGGACGTAAAAGCTAGAGGAAGTGCCGTCATGTTCCTTGGAGAGATGTACAGTAACAGGACAGTGTGGGGAAACCAAACAAGTGTGAAAGAATGGATCCTTGTCATTCTCATGAAGCTGGGTTCGATAGCTGGAAATGATATGCAAGGTGAGTTGGAGTTTTTTTTTATTGAGAATGCATCTGCTCTGTTTGGATGTGCTCTTGGGACCCCCCATACTAATTATCCACGCTCTATTCTGACTGATTCTATTCAAACAGCCGCAGCCGATGACCTGATTCAAGATCTACAATCGAATGCTGACACCCAGGAACATACTTTTATCCAAGCTTGTCGACAGAAGGACCATGCCATGTATCCGTTGAGAATCGCATTATCCACAATGTCGTTTCCCTCCCTGATCGACCGTGCTCAGAACAGACCAGACGTTGAAGGTCACCTACGCTTACTAAGAAAGCACCGACTCATGGAACAGGGAAACGCCGTCTACATCCCACCTCAAGCAAAGGCTGGACTTCAAGCTTCCTATGAATCTCGATTCCAGTTGATGGAAAAGGTCAAAGAGTTCTTGAACAGCGACCAAAAAGTGTTCCTGCTGTTGGGAGATCCGGGGGCTGGCAAATCTACATTCAGTCGAGCACTTGATCACGAGTTATGGAGCGCCTACAAGAAGGATGGCGACATACCTCTTCATATCAACTTGCCAGCCATCGACAAACCAGAACATGATATGATCGCAAAGCAGTTGAGAAAGATGGAGCTCACAGAGCCACAGATCAGAGAACTCAAGATGCATCGCAAGTTCGTCTTGATATGCGACGGATATGATGAGAGCCAGCAGACACACAACCTGTACACAGCTAATCGTTTGAATGAACCAGGCGAGTGGATATCCAAGATGATTATCAGTTGCCGTACCGAATATCTTGGGATTGACTATCGAGATCGTTTCCAACCCGGAGATCGTAACCAACAATCCAAGTCCACACAGTTCCAAGAAGCCGTCATGACTCCGTTCTCAGAGAGCCAGATCGATAACTACATCAATGAATATGTGTCGATACATCAACCTCTATGGGAAGCAAAAGACTACAAGCAGGCACTCAATCTCATTCCAAGCTTGAAGGAGTTGGTCAAGAATCCTTTCTTGATGACTCTATCGTTGGAAGTAATGCCACGAATGATGGATCCTGGAGAACACCTCTCTGCCACGCATGTCACCAAGGTCGGATTGTATGACCACTTTATTGAGCACTGGCTGGAGCGTGGAAAGAAGCGACTCGGAGAGAAGAAACTTACCCCTCAATCAAGGGCGGCATTTGAGAGTCTGATTGACGAAGGATTCACTCGGAATGGGATCGATTTCTTGAAGAAGCTGGCTGTAGCAATCTACAAGGAACAAGACGGTCAACCGATTGTCGAATACTCGCGCTACAAAGATGAGCACTCCTGGAAAGCCGAATTCTTTAGCCGCGACGATGAGAAGCAGCTATTACGCGAAGCGTGTCCTCTGACACGGAATGGCAATCAGTACCGCTTTATCCACCGATCGTTACTGGAGTACGGATTAGCTCTTGCTGTATTTGATCCGCATGACTGGCGACAGAGATCTGACTCTCTGCCTTCGTTAGGCCGTCGAGGAAGCACCAGTTCTGATTCGAGCTTTGAAATTGACGGTGTTGATGAGAGAGAGACCCGTACAGTTGAACAAGGTCCTGATCTCAGCTCACCTCTCGTCTGGAGAAGTTTTGTGAATGAGCATTCGCTTGTTCAGTTTCTGGAGGAACGCGTTCAGCAAGAAGTAGTATTCAAGCAACAGCTTTTGGACTACATTGAGTACTCAAAAACCGACAAGAAGTGGCGTACAGCAGCCGCCAATGCGATCACCATCTTGGTGCGAGCAGGTGTCGAGTTTAGGTCGGCCGACCTTCAAGGTATTAAGATTCCAGGAGCGGATCGCACACATGGCGTGTTCGACTCGGCCAACCTACAAGGAGCAGATCTGAGGAAGGCCAACCTCAGCAATGTGTGGCTTTACGGATCGGACTTGAGCGGGGCAAGGATGAAAGATGTACAGTTTGGCGAGCTGCCGTTTCTCAAATACGACCAAGATGTGAATTTGTGCATCTATTCACCGGATGGAACATCATTCACCGTGGCTCTCACCGATTGTAACATCAACGTATATTCAACATCGAATTGGGAGAGAACATGGATATTGAGTGGTCATAACCAGGGAGTTACCAGTATTGTGTACTCGCCGAACGGAGATCCAATCGTCTCAGGCAGCTATGACTGTACAGTGCGGGTTTGGGATGTCGCCACAGGAGAATGCCTTTACATCCTCATCGGTCACATCAGCGCTGTCCTCGGGGTGACGTACTCACCACAAGGCAATGTGGTCGCTTCAAGAAGTCCTGATGAGACAGTACGGCTTTGGGATATGGATTCAGGAGAATGTCGCTCTGTCATGTCCGGGTGTGACCGTATCAATGACATGGTATTTTCGCCAAAAGGAGACAATGTCGCACTTGGGAGTGGTGATTGCAGAGTTCGACTTTGGGATGTCGCTTCGGGGGAGTGCCGCAGTATTCTTATTGGACATGCCAGGGGTGTCATAAGCATCGCGTATTCATCTCAAGGAGACCTTCTTATATCCAAGGACTACGTCGACGTTGTGAGAGTATGGGAAGTGGAGAGTGGAGCATGCCGACACATCATGAAAGGCGATGCGTGTATATTACTTTCACCAACGGGATATCACATTGCTATCTTCAGTACCTGGATGGAGAAAGGCGTAGAGCTGTGGGATGTACAGACAGGGGCATGCATTCGCAGGTTGTCAGGCCACAGGGGAGGGATTGGGAGTGTGGCGTATTCGCATCATGGGGATCAGATTGTCTCGGGCGGCGAATCTGATAAGACCGTACGATTATGGGATGTCGAGACTGGAGAATGTCGGCAAACGATGACGGGACATGCCATGCCTGTGAGGAAGGTATTGTTTTCTCCGAAAGGAGATTACATCGCCTCTGCCAGCTCTGATAGGACAGTCCGGCTGTGGAGCGTGGGATCAGGATCCTCTCGACAAATCTCAAATTACAACAGTGGCGGTGTAATGAGCGTCAAGTATTCTCCGAAACGGAACCAGGTGGCCTCCTGCAGTATGGACTCCACGATACGGCTATGGGACGCAGTGACAGGAGGCCACAACCGTAAACTAGCCGGTCATAGCGGACTTGTGTACCAAATCTCATATTCGCCTCAAGAAGATCGGCTCATCTCTTGCTGTAGCGAAGGGACGGTCCGTATATGGGATGTCGAGAATGGGGCTTGTCTACGCGTTTTAACTGATCACACTGGTAGCGTCATCGATGTTGAGTTTTCGCCGCAAGGAGATCAGATCGCTTCCGCCAGTGGTGACAAGACGATCCGGCTCTGGAACGCCGAGACAGGGGAATGTCAACATGTCTTAACTGGGCACATTCAGGATGTCTGGGTCGTCACATATTCACCTCAAGGCAATCAGGTTGCATCTGCCAGCTATGATGGAACAGTGATCCTGTGGGACGTCAAGACTGGAGCCTGCGAACATACTTTAACAGGTCATTCCAATCTCATTCAAAGGATTGTGTATTCACCGAATGGCAACCAGATCGCCTCTTCCAGCGACGATGGGTCAGTACGGTTGTGGGATGTCAAGACAGGGTTGTGCACCCACATTCTAATTGGTGATCAACATGCTACACGTGTAGTGTATTCACCACGAGGAGACCAAGTTGCATCTGCCAGCTATTACAGGAGAATGTCGCCATACCTTGGAGGGCCATAAGGAGAAAATTTATGCCATCGCTTATTCGCCTGGAGGTAACCTCATTGCCTCTTGGAGCGACGCAGGAGAAGCTATGCTGTGGGATGTCGAGACAGAAAAATGTTGCTGGGCTCTCAACCATGACGGATTGATACAATTTTTTGGCACGACCTCTCGTGTGGATCTCTTCCGATGCTTTCATCACTGGTGACGGTGGCGGATCTGTGAGGAGGTGGGATCTGACAAAGGAAGGAGACCAATACCGTGTCAACATGCGCTGGAGATCGGTAAATGGTCAGCTTACTTTGAAGGATGCATGCGTACATGACGTGCAGGGATTGAATGACTTTAACAAGCGGCTTTTGAAGCAACGTGAGGCCATTGGTGAGCCAAGACTTCGCCTACGCGAGGCCAGCAAGAAGGTGATGAGGATGGCATCCGCGGTCTCCAAATTCAAGTCGTCCCCTTCAGACACAGATGCGCTGAATTTGTCACCTGCCTCGCCGGCAATCTCCTCCACAAGGCACTCGGGACAACAAATTCAGCAGGCGACTGGTCCGGGGACAGGGACATTTGAGAGCTAGTCGATGCATTCTGTTGTAGCCGATGGTCAGCACCATACGGCAGGTGCACCATAAAAGCAGCCGTTGTTTTTCCAATTGCATTTCAACGGTCGCATGGAGCTCACACTATCGAGTACGAAAGCTCGTTGTTGTCATTTATAGAGTCGGTGAATGGCAGATAGGATACAAATATCTAAGAGATGGATATCAGGATCCTTTTGACCAACACTTTGGTCAATCCGCGTGGTTCAGTTTTCATTGAATTGTGTCTTGTCATACCATGCAACTAGCGGATCGTTCAACCCTTGGAGACAGCAGGGGGGGGGGGGCATTCGACCTT
>Ga0247824_10002007_pt1 | contig 11358 bp, 7 predicted proteins | sample 13C_PalmiticAcid_FD_194412 | JGI IMG/M metagenome (GOLD analysis project Ga0247824, IMG submission 194412) | Soil microbial communities from agricultural site in Penn Yan, New York, United States - 13C_PalmiticAcid_Day48 | ecosystem: Environmental > Terrestrial > Soil > Agricultural land...
GTGGGATAGTGGTTAACGAGTAGGAAAGTAAGATGTGGTTTATTGAGCGGTCTACTTCGTCAATTAAAAAGGGAGAAAGCGGGCTGTGTGACCGCAAAACCCAGATTCTGTGCTTAGACCGCAACAGACATGACAAATGTGTTTGGAGTGTCGCTTACTCGCCTCGAGGAGATCAAGTCATATCTGTCAGCCAGGACAAGACAGTGAAGGTGTGGAATGCGGCGACTAGAGATTGCATCCACATCTTTATTGGTCATGCCGACAATGCCACTGGAGTCATTTACTCTCCACGGGGGGATCAGATCGCCTCGAGAAGTGCCGACAACACGGTGCGGCTCTGGGACATTGAGAAAGGGACGTGCCTCCACGTTCTTCGCGGGCATAAATATGGAGTCAGAAGTATCGGTTATTCGCCTCAAGGAGAGCGAATTGCGTCTAGCGGCGGATTCGATGGTTCTGATGCAGACTGCACCATCAGGTTGTGGGATGTGGTAACCGGAAAATGCCTACATATCCTGAAGGGTCATACTAGACATGTCTGGTCTGTTGTGTATTCACCTAACGGCAATCAAGTGGCTTCCGGAAGCGTTGATAATTCGGTTCGATTGTGGGACGCTAAGACAGGAGTGTGCGTTCACACTTTACTTGGCCACACCTCGATCGTATTAACAGTCGTGTATTCACCTCAAGGAGATCTCGTCGCTTCTTCTGGCTGCGACCAGACCGTGCGGCTGTGGGATGCAGAGACAGGAGTTTGCCGCCAGACGCTGACGGGTCATTACGACTATGTCACAAGTGCAGTGTTCTCACCGAAAGGAGATCATGTCGCCTCCAGCAGTACAGACAAGACAGTTCGCCTGTGGGACGTTGGGGCAGGAGCATCTCGACAAATTTCAAATGCTCATGCTGGCTCAGTTTATCAGTCCAAAGTCGCCCCAAAAGGCAACAGTGTCGTATCTTGCAGCGACGACGACACAGTGCGTATCTGGGATGTGGAGACAGGAACCTGCCGTCAAGCCTTACTTCTCAAGAATGTGCTGTGTATTGCGTGTTCGCCTCAAGGAGATCAAATCGCTGTTGGCAGCGCGGATGGAGCGATACGGCTTTGGAACGCAGAAACAGAAGAATACATCCATACATTGGCAGCCGATGGATTACTTGCCTACAACATCGCCTATTCGCCTCATGGAGATCAGATTGCGTCGGGCAGTCCAGGAGGCACGATACGAATATGGGACGTGGAATCAGGAGAGTGCCGTCATGTTCTGTCCTGTAACAGCGATTGTGTCATGAAAGTCCTGTATTCACCGAGGGGTTGCCAAGTTATCTCTTATGGTGACGGCCCCACAATACAGGTATGGGATACGGAGACGGGGGTTTGCAATCATACCCTAACCGGTCATAGCGATAGGGTCAACAGTGTTGCCTATTCGCCTCAAGGTGATCAAATTGCCTCCGGCAGCAAAGACACGACGGTGCGAGTGTGGGATGTAGCGACAGGAGAGTCCCACCACATCTTCGAACACGGGATGAACGTCGGCTCCGTCGCGTATTCACCGAAAGGTCATGAGATTGCATCTGGCGGCGATGATGGAGAATTGAAACGGTGGAGCCTGGAATATGGTGCTAAGGGGTCCTCAAGGGCTTCCGAATGCAAGGGGATTTACGTGATTGCGTATTCGTCACAAGGAGACCTAGTGATTTCTGGCTATGACAAGTCGGTTATGGTGTGGGATAGTGAATATAGAGCGATTCATGGTTTTCAAGCCAAGGTCAAGGATATCAGCTGGATCGAAGCCTCCGATATGAACTACCTGGTCGTAGGGTGCTCAGATGGAACGGTGGGGATATGGAAGGTGGAGGAGAGTGAGGGTAGCTACAAGTACAGGAAAAGTGCACATGTATCTCTTCACTGGAGTACCCTGAGAGGCGCACTCAATGTGGTGGATGCAACCATTCAGAATGTGCAAGGACTGAGTCAGCTGAACAAACAGCTTTTACTGCAGCGCGGAGCTGTGGGAGAGCCAATTCACCATCTACGCGATGCCAGTAAGAAGCTGGGCACTATGGCATCGGTTGTGTCGCAACTCAAGACCTCATCAGACAAGGCAAACGAGGATCCTGCTTTGACCAGCCATTGGGCGGAACAGTTAGAACAGTGGTTAGAGCAAGGGAGAAGCCTATTGCAGCAAGATGTAGTCGCATCTGTCGTCAAGGCCATTCACAATCACAAATAAAGAAGACTCTTGAGACAGGGTCCAGCTATATCCAGTATAAAATCTAGCCGTATTAAACATGCTCTCCATGCTCCCACTGCAATGACAGATCAAGCCTCCATTGACCGACAGTGACGGTATTCCAGATGTCCTGGGATCAACGCGCCCGAGTCCTGTATTCTCCCCGGTATGTCAATGTAGAGATCCAGCTGACAGAGTCTTTATCCCGGGACCAGCCCGCGCAAAAGGGAACACTGGATTGACCTTGTGGACCTGTCCGTTTGTGCCGAGGTGGTGATCAGGGAATATGACTTTGTACTGGAGACAAGGTATATAGATCGCGCGACTCTTAGGCGGGGTGAGAAGAATGATGATGGCATGTGTTGAAAAGCATTGCAGTTCCAGAATGAGGGGTGAGTTCCTTACAACCACGACAGACTGATGAGGTGTGTGGTCAAGGATCGGGTCTCCACGTCTCTGTGCAGCACAAACGCGTTTCCTGTTGTTTTCTGCTTGAGCTCCTTGGTCGAAGTGTTGCGATCGGCCAGAGAAGAATGAGTGTGAGGGAAGAAAGCGATGACTCCTGGCTGCGGTGCTTATTGCCCTCTTCTGGCGACTGAACCCCTTGAGACAAAACTTCGCCTTTCCCTCTTCGCCTTTCATCCATACGACGATTTTTTTTTCTTTCTCTCCTCTCCACTCTCTTCTTACAACCCCTCCGCAGGATATCAAAAGGCGTCATTGTCGTGGTACAAAGTATCGTCGTAGGCTCAGCAGCACATGGGATCTCAGCTCCACTGACTTGACAATAGTAAGAAACATATGGACTTTGTCGGTTATCACGGCGCTTCAAGTGGTGAGGTATCATGATCCGCCATATCTATCCATTCACAGTGCATGAACTCTTCTGCTTTCGCGATAGGAACAACCCAAGAACAGATCAACCATCCGCACTGTGCTGTTGGCAACCACCGTTCTCAGCTTAGGTGAGTGTGTCCCGCATACTTCCCAACGACCTTGCTATTAGTTGCACGGGAAGTCTTACATACTTTACATCCGCCTTGTTCTATAACATAGTAAAGAATGGTGTTTGGTGGCATCGTTTCGTCCCCAAGGAGTACACTTTCTCCATTGCAAGCATTGGATCTCGCTAGAGTATACCTGGAGAATGCAGACCAGATTAGAGACACCAAAATCTCGTTGGTGTTGTGCCATGACACCGAGATCTCGTTGTCGCAGGCGAAAAGAGCCGCAAAGCATGCTGATGATCCGTCTATGAAAGAAAGAATTGCTGATGTTTATATTGGTCTCGGTACTCTGCTGCACGACCGAGGTCATCATGTTGAGGCACAGACCAGCTACAAGAAAGCACATAAGCTTGGGTAAGCAAAAAACCGATCCATGGGGCTTTGAGATGATCCCGCAGTTTGTCCATTGAAAACACCTAACCATTTCCTGTGGACCTATGCCTGCGCACCAGAGTGCAACCTCACAACTCGGCAAAGTGCATTTGCCATTGTCACACCGCCACGATGCACACTGTCAAAAGCGTACTTCCTGTGGCCCAAACACCCGTTGCCAATCCATCGGCTTCTCCTCCATCAACTCCTCCCTCGACAAGCGAACTCGCCCAGAGGACTGGTATCTCTATAGCCCCTGAACACATCTTGCCCAATACAAGACAGCTTCTTGATATGGATCTGAATCCACCAGAACAGGACACATACGAAATCCCAGAGGCCAAAACCCTTGATGTCAACACACCAATGCCTCATCCAACAGTCAAGAACAACCAACTTGTCGATACCGCCACAGTTCATCGCCACATTTTCCCAAGGAATGTTCATCCTCCCGCGACGGAATTCAAACCACCGGAACCAGACACATGCCTCACTGATACATCACAACTGGCCTGTTGTCTTGGTCTGTTGAGTGTTTCTCACGACATGGACGACATGGACATACTGGATCCAGGTACACGTACCTGGTTACAACTCACCAAGAACGAGCCAGATGAACAGGAACGTCTCAGGGCTCTGGCTACTGATGTGGTCCGAGCATTCAAGAACGACGAAATCAAGGATGCTAAAGCTGTTATCGAAGTGGTTTATCTAGCACCAGTTCTCGAGAAAGACGAGTTTCGGTACTTGCTCAAAGAGTTTCACTCAGGAATCGAACACTCTACCTTGTTGGACATTCATCAACTCGAGGGGCTCGCTCAACTGATCCAAGGTGCTGATAAGACGTACCTCGATGCGGACGATCTCGTCAAGATATTGCAACTCTTCAGTGGACGTCTGAGAGGCACTCATCAGCAAGCTACAAAGCGACTCTATCAATTGACACTTGCGGTATCGCATGTTCTAGACGCCATGGTTGATGCCGGAGTCGAAGGTTTGGACCGAGAGACACTCCATGCGCCTCTGACATCGTATTTAGATGAATTGAAAAAGAGTACGGATGCCTACTTGGTTTATCAGGCCGCCTACGCTTACCAAGCACTGTTGTATGTTCCTGATAATGAATCTCGTTTGCAAGCGACATTTCGACGCACAAGGAAGGTCATCCAAGGCGTGTCTAGGATGGTGAGCGCAGTGAAGGCGGTTGATTTCAATGGATTCATGGTTGGACTGAGAAACATCCAGCAAGGGTTGGAAGGGACGTCCAAGGTGGTCAAACTATTGAAATCTGCATATGAAGGTGCGACATCACTGTCGATGAGTGGACAAGGACTCCTAGAAGCACTCAAAGAAGGTTTCAGCTTCAATAGCAAGAGTGCATGGTATCCTGCACTACGAGGAGCAGACGCCTTGATCGTAGGTGGTAACTTACCCGAGTTCAAGAAGCTTGTGTGTGAAGCGCCATGCCGACGAGATCCAGCATTCCAATGGGGAGTGTGCCAGCGACTAGGAGAGGTTGCAGGCAATGCATCATGGGATTCCGAGACTCGTCGAGGAGCTATCACATTCCTTGGAGAGATGTATGCGAATGACGAAGAATGGGGTCAGCAAACAAGCGTCAAGCAATGGATTCTTGGTATCCTCATGGAAATCTCTACCCGATCTGGAGGCGAAATGCAATGTATGTGAAGGACAATCGGTTTGACTGGGGTTATTCGAAGTTCTGAACAGAACTAACCATCTCTCATCCACATGATGCTCATAGTCGCGGAGACACTGTTCCAGGAACTACGAACGAATGGAGATGCTACAAAACAAGAGCTTTATCGAATGTGCAGTGAGAATGACCGTGGATCTCATCTGTTAATGTTCACGTCAGCTTCAATTGGATCACCAACACTGCTCGATCGTGTTCAAGAGAGACCAGATGTTGAGGGCAATCTTCGTCAGCTCAGACGGCAACGGTTAAAGGAACGTGGAAGCGCTGTATACATCCCTGCTCAAGCCAAGGCTGGATTGCAAGCTAGCGATGAAGCACGTTTCGCGTTGATGGAGAGGGTTGAAGAGTTCATGGACAGCAACCAGGCGGTGTTCCTACTTTTAGGTGATTCCGGAGCAGGAAAGTCAACATTCAACCGTGAACTGGAATGCACCTTGTGGCAGAAATACAAAAAGAAGACGGGCACAATCCCTCTTCACATCAACTTGCCTTCAATCGATAAACCCGAACATGACATGATTTCCAAGCAACTCAGGAAGGCAGAGTTCACAGAGTCGCAGATTCTGGAGCTGAAGTTCCATCGCAAGTTCATCTTGATCTGCGACGGGTACGATGAGAGCCAACAGTCTCATAACTTGTACACACGCAATCGACTCAATGAAGCAGGGGAATGGCAAGCCAAGATGGTGATCAGTTGTCGAAGCGAGTACCTTGGAATCGATTATCGAGACCGATTCCAACCTGGCGATAGGAATCATCGATCGGAAGTGTCGTTGTTCCATGAGGCTGTCATGACACCGTTCTCGTTGAATCAGGTCCAAAACTATATTGACCAATACGTGTCTGTGCACCGACCGCTGTGGGAGGCTGATCAGTACAAGAAAGCTCTCGAACTCATTCCGAGCCTGAAGGAGTTGGTCAAGAATCCGTTCTTGATGTCGTTGTCGTTGGAAGTGCTACCTCGTATGATGGACCCAGGACAGAATTTCTCTACGACCCATATCACACGCGTGGAACTATATGACCAGTTCGTCGAGCACTGGTTGGAGAGAGGCAAGAAGCGACTCGGGGAAAAGAATCTCAGTTCTCAAGCGAGGGCTGCATTTGAGAACCTGACGGGCGAAGGATTCATACAGAATGGGGTCCACTTTTTGAAGAATCTGTGTGCCGCTATCTACAGGAACCAAGGTGGTCAGCCGATTGTCGGATATTCACGATACAAGGACGAAGAATCGTGGAAGACGGAATTCTTTGGTCGAGAGGAGGAGAAGCAGCTTTTACGAGAGGCATGTCCTCTGATACGGAATGGCAGTCAATACCGTTTCATACATCGATCGCTACTTGACTACGGGGTGGCGCTTGCGATATTCGATCCACAAGAATTGAAGGAGAGGAAGGCCCCACAGCCATCATTGGCCCGTCAAATGAGTACCATTTCTGTTATGAGCTCTGATGAACAAGACTTTCCGGAAGAAACACCTGTTGTAACTGAGCAAGAACCAGAATTCAGTTCGCCATTAGCATGGAGAAGTTTCGTGAAAGATTTATCGGTCTTACAGTTCCTGGAAGAGCGAGTTCAAAAGGAGCCAATTTTCAAGCAGCTTCTGCTCAACTACATCAACCAGTCAAAGAACGACAAGAAGTGGCGCATAGCAGCATCCAATGCCATCACCATACTTGTCAGAGCAGGTGTGCAGTTCAAAAACGCAGACTTGCGAGGTATCCGAGTTCCTTTTGCTGATCTCAGCTATGGAATGTTCGATTCCGCACAGTTTCAAGGAGCAGATTTGAGGCACGTTGATTTCCGTGGTGCATGGCTTCGTCAGGCTAACCTGTCGGATGCTCAAATGACAAGTGCACAATTCGGTGAACTACCATTACTGCAGCAGGATGACTCTGTGATAATGTGTGTGTACTCGCCGGATGGAACGACAATTGCTGCAGGACTCGACAATTACAATATCAGTGTGTCTTCAACGTTGAGTTGTGCAGTTTTATGGACATTGGAAGGTCATTATGATATTTTGACAACCATCACGTATTCTCCGGACAGCTCTCTCATTGCTTCTGGCAGCCGAGACTGCACAATACGACTATGGGATGTCCAAACAGGAACCTGCATCCACGACTTGGAGGGACATGACCATTGGGTATGGAGTGTTGCCTATTCGCCTCAAGGAGACCAAGTCGTATCCGCCAGCTTTGATTTAACAGTAAAAGTATGGGATGTGGAAACAGGAGATTGCTGCTACATTTTGGTTGGTCATACCGAGGACGTCTTAGGAGCCATATACTCTCCACAAGGGAACCAGATCGCCTCGAGTAGCTATGACCGCACGGTGCGGCTTTGGGACATTGAGAAGGAGACATGTATCCATGTTCTATGTGGGCATAATGAACCAGTTTGGTGCATCGCCTATTCGCCTCAAGGAGATCAAATTGTATCGGGAAGCATGGACGACAGTGCCATTCGGTTGTGGGATGTGGCCACTGGAGACTGCCGTCACGTCTTGAGAGGTCATACCGGCTCTGTCAACTCTGTTGTGTATTCACCCAATGGCGATCAAGTCGCTTCCTGCAGCTCTGATAACTCTATTCGATTGTGGGACGTTAAGACAGGGGTGTGTGTTCACACTTTACTTGGCCACACCAGCCCCGTAGCAAGTGTCGTCTACTCGCCACAAGGTGACCTCGTCGCCTCCGCCAGCTATGACAAGGCCGTGCAGCTGTGGGATACGGAGACAGGGGTGTGCCGCCAGACGCTGACCGGTCATTCCAGCATCGTTACAAGTGCAATCTTCTCACCAAAGGGTGACCGTGTCGCCTCCAGCAGTGGCGACAGGACAGTTCGACTGTGGGAAGTCGGTGTCGGAATATCTCGGCACACATTCAATGGCCATACTGATTCCATTCGGAAAATCAAGTTCTCTCCACAAGGCGACTGCGTCGCCACTTGCAGCGACGATCGCACGGTGCGGATCTGGGATATCAAGACAGGAGCCTGCCGTCATACATTACGGGGTCACCCCGGGGTTGTATACTGCATTGCGTATTCGCCTCAAGGACACCAATTAGCTACTGGAGATGAAATCGTACGGCTTTGGAACACAAAAACAGGGGAATGCAGCCATACTTTGGCTCTGAGAAGAAGATCTCGGAACAGAGGCAGGATCAGTGATATTGTCTATTCACCATGTGGGGATCAGCTTGCCTCCGCCGGTCACTACGGCGTGCAACTATGGGATATTCAGTCAGGACAGTGCCGCCATACGTTGACATGTAGCGGCGTTCGTGTCAAGGGAGTCATGTATTCACCTGACGGCAGTCAAGTTGTCTCTTACAACGAAGGCTTCACGGTACAGATATGGGATGCTGAGACGGGCGTTTGCAATCGTACCCTAACTGGTCACGACGACAGGGTCAACGGTGTTGTATACTCGCCTCGAGGTGATAAAGTTGTCTCCGCCAGCAGTGACACGACGGTACGAGTGTGGGATGTTGCGACAGGAGCATGTCGCCGCATTTTTGGACACAATGATTGGGTATCTTTTGTCGCGTATTCACCAAGAGGCGATCAGATTGCCTCTGGCGACATGGACGGATTCTTGAAAATATGGGATCTAAAAGCAAGGACTTGTCGTTGGACCTTATCCGGTCATAGCGAGAAGATCAACAAGATTGTGTATTCATCACGAGGGGATTTGATTGTCTCTACAAGCAATGACAAGTCGGTTCGATTGTGGGACGTTGCATCGGGTCAGTGTCGAGCAAAGATTCAAGGTTTCCAAGACAAGTTCAACGATATTGCCTGGATTGAAACCTTCAATATCAACTACCTGGCCACGGGCTGTTCTGATGGAACGGTAGGGCTGTGGAAGGTGGAGAATCACGAAGATCGCTGTGCTGTATCTTTGCAATGGACAACAATGAGAGGTGCACTCAACGTGGTGGATGCAACCATTCAGAACGTACAAGGATTGAGTCAGCTTAACAAACAGCTTTTACAACAACGTGGGGCTGTGGGAGAGCCGGCTCACCTTCTGCGCGAGGCGAGTAAGAAGTTGGCTACCATGGCGTCGGTAGTATCGCATCTCAAGACTTCGGACAAGATGGAAGAGGATCCTGCTTCGAAGACCAACCATTGGGCGGAGCAGTTAGAACAGTGGCTAGAGCAAGGTAAAGGCCTATTGCAGCAAGATGTAGTCGCATCTGTTTCCAAGGCTATTCGCAAACACAAATAAAGTGGTCTGGGTCTTGTAGTATCGAAAATAGTACCACCTTCCACACGCCTGAGAGCGAGCACCGAGGAATAAAAAGTGATCAGCCTGCCTAGGGCGCTATGGAATATGGCAATCGATGTGTCAGTAGGGTCGTTATAGGGGGCCGAAAGCCAGGCAATGGTAGTCGCCATTGAGGGGACAAACAGGGGCTGTATGTAGTGCTAGTTAAGTCAGTTTGCATTCTCTTTACATCTGATAAAGACATGCGAAATTTTCAGGGATTCAGTGGTTGAAGTCGAGGAACACCGTGCTTTTATTTCCGTGCTGACAAGGACTGTCAGAGCCAAGGAGGAGGTCGAGATGAACGCCCTCACCATCAGAACATTTCGGCGCCGAATGTCAGGCAAGGGTCAAAAATAGATAATTTGTCTTCGCCGTTGTTTTGCCTCTGTTTGGCGCGGTGATCCACGAATTCCTTGCAATCATGACTGGACACACTTGCGATTGCTTTCCAGAACATAATCGCCCAAAAAAAATGATGGTATGGTACACGGATTGAAAGGATATTGGAATGACAAGTTTATTACTCTACCTGACGTCTCTCTCTCGTGTTCCAATCATAGCCATCGAACGAATCGAAAAGGCCAAGCTCGACTGGGAAGAGAAGAAATGGGAGAAAGAACACAAAGCACGACAGGCTACAGGACGACTCCAACTCGTTACGATGGCGATGGAGAAAGGGATGAGTTCAGAGGAAACCAAGGAGTTCTTGAAATTGACAGAGAAGGGTCTTGAAGATGAAAATGAGGATCAGTAAAAGCTACGCTATGGGCGCAAGGACACCCTGCTGAAGGTTGACCCTAAGAGTTACTCCCTTCAGCTCTTCTCGGAATGTGTCAGCGTCCGCCAGCCACTCATCTTGGATGTTTCGCTCGGCTTCCTGCTCTTTCTCCTCTAAGTACATCTCCCCTAGACACGCTAGCATATTGTGTAGCAAGCAACACGCCTCGACCCAGTCTACCAGTATCTCCATGACTTTCCTGCAACGGATTTGTTGTCTCATTTCCCTCAAAGAGGCCCACCTAGATTTGAGGACACCAATGCAATGCCCGCTCATGACACGCGACCTTGCCAGGCAGTAGTTGAAGGCAGTGTTATCGGAGAGATTCGCTGCGGGTGCTTTGTAGGCCGGGATGCAATTCAGTGTCAGGCCATATGCAGAATCTGTGAGGACGTATTCACCTTGTGAGAAGTGTTCCTGTGGATTCTTGTACAGGTCCATACGCTTATACACAGATGAATCAGCGCAGGAGCCAGAGCAACCAACGTGGAATGCAATTATCCTCTTGTCCACATCGCAGACAACCCGCATTGCAACAGAGTATCTGAGATAGTGTATAGTGTAAGCAACATATGGAGCGGATTTGACAACGTGAGAGAAAAGGTGTCCTACCTTTTCTTCCGATCAAAGTACACCTCTCCGTCCATGGCAGGCTTCTGTACCATAGGGATGGTTGTCCCATCAATGAACCCGACGCAGCCTGGGAATCCTTCATGGCTCATCACTTGCGATATCTCCGTTCGTCGATGCTGGTTCGGCCATTTGATCCACTTTGTACGAACAGCTAATAGCTAATAGGGCGGTTACTACTCTTGATGTAAAGAGAATAATAGACCCTTCACCGACCCCGAATAATGTCTTCAGTTTGGCAACACTTGGTCTGTTTCCGTTTGATCCAAACCGCGCTAACGCAACTGCTAGTTGATATGAGGGGTGAAGCTGGAGAGGGCAGGTTGATTTG
>Ga0247824_10002008_pt1 | contig 11356 bp, 16 predicted proteins | sample 13C_PalmiticAcid_FD_194412 | JGI IMG/M metagenome (GOLD analysis project Ga0247824, IMG submission 194412) | Soil microbial communities from agricultural site in Penn Yan, New York, United States - 13C_PalmiticAcid_Day48 | ecosystem: Environmental > Terrestrial > Soil > Agricultural land...
TCCAGGAGAGGAGGTAAAGACCTCGTCGTCAGGACGCTCATCGTGCTATAGCCTGGCATCGTCTCTTCGTGATCCATCGTCAACTCCCCATAGCCCGACTGGATCCGGATCGCCTGCCTCGCCACATCCTTGAACAGTCGAGCCAGCGGGAGATGGCAAAAGAAATGTCTATCGCAAGGCGAGAAAGACTTTTACTACACGCGAACACTTTTAATACAAAAAAAAAAAAAAAAAACGTGTTTCCACCAGTCAGGCAAGGGGACATGGCATGTTTGTCCTTGGGCATAGCAAACCATTCATTTTCATGTCTACATTTGACAGATTGTCCTGATTGTCGTGGCCAACGTTTTTGGTCACTTTGGAAACAGTGCATACGAGACAAACGAAATCCATTCGGGGCCTCCTGTGTTAGAGGTTTCTTCATTATTTAGGTCTCCCAACCTACGCCTCGAAACTGGACCTTATTCCATTGAAATCGTCTCTTTAGTGGCATTGACAGTGAAATTGAGATTGCAAGAGTGGAGACAGGGTAGGGTGGGAGTATCTCTCTATAGCCAAGTACTACTACGATAGCTGCGACGGCAGTGTTCCCAGCATCTGGTTGCTGTTGCTTTTGATGCTTAACCTTTCCTCCGTTATTCTAGCTCTTTCGGCCGCAAAGCGGCTCTGTTCTCTGAAGAAACCCGACCAATTGGCATGATATTGGTGGTAAGAAGTGAATCCTACACAAGATTTGCTGCTGGATGGCTCTGCCGATTTCTTCTCTGCATTTTCAGCTGCGGCTGTGAATGTAAGTTCCTGTTGCTTGAATATCTTGACCCAAGCTGAGAGATACTGATAACTGTCATTTGTCGCTTGCAGCTTGGCCTTAGCAACCGTAATATCCTGCTCCCAAGGCTTCATCAACTCATCGTCGCTCATCATCTGGGGTATTGTCCTGACACATGTATCAATAGCTGAACCGATTTGGTCATCTTGGCGGGACTTCTCCGCATGTACCGTTGGTTGCTGTCGGATTTTACTGCCGATTCCTGCTCCAGCGTCGTCGGGGACTCTTTCTTTACGAGTCCTGGGGATCTTCGCCCTATGACGATAAGGAGCGCTTGCTTTACGAGCTCCGAGGACCTTTGCTTTGCGACGGCTAGAGACTCTTGCAGTGTGAGCACCAATGGCCCCTTTTCCGCGACCGCCAGATACCTTTGGAGTGCGAGCATTGGTGGCTCCTCCTCCGTGATCAATGTTGACTCCTCCGACTGGCTCGGCGGCAGTGTCGGCATAGATAATTTCATCTTTGGCAATCAACATTTGGACAATGTCACTATCACAAAGTTGATATGCCATACCGCCTCTTACAACATGGACACTGCCAATACGGTAGTTGGCTCTATTTAAAATGGAATGAGGTCAGTCATTTGGTCAACGACTCGGAAAGCCTCTTGATGACAGAAAGACATACTTACAGAATGCCTGGAAAGTGTTGGAGCGACTTTTCGTGTATCAGCTGCTTCAGTTGCAGAAAGGTGAAGCCCTCAGAACAAACCAAATGAAGTGGGTATGTTCCTCCCCGGTGCCGTATAACTGTGAGGAAGCGCATAGTGAAGTATGTACTGAAGGTGTTTGTCGTGGTAGGAGGGAATAGGGCTGGATAAGAAAGGATAGCGAGTATTTAAAGTCCACAAGCCAGCTCTTTGACCAAGAGGTGAATCCACACCTCTCTTAGAGCCTATGAAAACAAAAAAACCACAGACCTCGATGTCTCTTTCGTTCCTGCCGTGGTATCTTTGTAGATCGTGACCGAAAGAAGCCCACCGACAACCATCTTTATCGAATGACAAGGACAATCCACCTATCTCCATTATCCCGTTACGCTGATTACGACAAAGTTTCAACAGTCCTTTCAAATGGTCACACCGAAAGAGTATCCGATGCATTTCTTTGTCGATCGGTACCACACCCATTGTCCTTCTACACGACAATATCGGTTCATTCACTTAATTTGGGGATAAATGGTGTAGTAAGAAGCCTGCTTAATGTTCTCACCAAGACGCGTTCCCTATTATAAAAACTCCCAGCGTGCCACGTTTGTTCACACACAACTTCAAGACTTCCCAGATCATTTCGTCAATCTGGATATGAACAATTCTAAGCACGGATTGCCCTGGACAAGAAATGAGGAGCTAGAGCTACTCAACCACCTCCAAGCAAGAGTCGACAACGGCTCTGTAGGACACGTATTAGGCTTCAAGAGAGTGCCGTGGACATACCTGTCCCAAATGATGCCGACGAGATCGGTCGACGATATCAAGAGCCATTATCCCAGGATCAAGGGACTTGTACGAAACGAAGAAGCCATGCTCCAGTGGTGCTGGAGTGACAGTATGGAAGTGGAGATGACCCCTGCTGCTGGGCTAGACCAGGAATGCGCGAGAAGAGCAATAGAGGCCAGCAATTCTGAACGTGTTGCTGTTCTAGAAGCCTTGAAGAGAGCACGGGACAGCTTATCTCAATTTCAAAGCCCCCAAGATGTCCTTGGTGCTGCTGAAGGAGTGTTGTCGAACGTTATCACAAAGATGGCACCGCAGGAACCAACAACGGCTCTATCCGGATGGGCGAGAGAGTTGCGGAAAATTCCAGACCCTGAGAGTTGGCTCGCGGCAAGGAACAAGTGCAAACTGATGGTACTGCAAGAAATGCAGTGTGAGATGCTCCACGCTATCCAAAACGAATGGCGTCCCTTACTTTCAGCCGGCAGCTATAACATGATGCTAGGAATTATCGATCGAGCGCTAAGGCTCGCCGACCTTTATCCGCTTTGATCAGGCTCAAATGCGTACATGAGCCTGTATTGCCGTGGACAAAGAAGACAGAACAAGTCGATGACCTGACAATGAGCCACTCGGTGGAGCTCCTGTAGAAGGTGGAAAGCTAGCTGTCGTGTCATAAAAAGAATGCAATAAACTGCCGTAACCTGCTGGTAGGCATCGTTGGAGGCATTCTTCTCGCTGCTTCTGCCCCACACCTGGAGACAGGAGGATCAGAAGCGAACTCACCAAAATGAGTATTTGTCACTCCAATACCACCATCAATGCGAGCAGTAGGTTGCCAACGGCGGCGACAAGTGGGAGAAACTTCTTTTGTCATTTCTACAAAGGCGCTCGAGTTGCACAGTGCATACCTGAAATACGATCCCTGCGTTCTCGGCTCGCCAGGGAGACATGGCAGACTTTCTAGGACCCATCTAGATTGCCGGGAACAAGGTGCCAAGAACCCAAATCCCCCCAATTGTCATAATCGCCTTTTGAGGCACCCGCATGTCCATTTTCTCCTTTTTAGGCTGAGAGCTCTCCCACACACATAAAATTTCCATCTCGCGGTGTCTTTCACAACATCCCCTTGCTTTCACAACGTTCACAACGAAACGACAAACCAGCTCACTCAGCACGCACGCTAATCATGCCTTTCTCGTTCCCTCTTGGACTCGGAACCCCTCTGGCTATCAGCGCCCTTACCGCACCTTTGGAGCGTGTCCTGTTTCTTTTGCAGACCCAAGATGAAATAATCCTCAACCTGCGAGAAGAATCTCTTGCCCTGGACTATCATCGGCACCACCGAATTCAGCGCCGTGGCATATCATCTTCGGAACCCCAGCTGCAGCTATCGGATAATGACGGCAAACAGAACAGCGGTGCTTTGGGTAACAGCAACCACCACCACAACAGCAACAACAACAACGACGACAACAATGTCAGCAAACTGAATGACGGGGTCGAGCACGATGACGAGGAAGATATCGAACCCCGCTCAATCATCGTACCTTATGCATACCTACCTTACACGGATATGAAGGATTGTTTCAAGCGCCTAGTCGAGAAGGAAGGCCACCGGTCACTTTGGCGAGGATATCCACTCGAGTTTGCACGGTTCGTTCTCCAGGCTGGTATCGAGTTCACATTGCAACAAAGGCAGACTTTTAGCTCGTGGCTCGACCTCCGAGGATGGATCGATGTCACGACCGAGAGTTACACTGGGTCAATGGCCTGGATTCTAGGTGCTACAATCCAAGGCGTACTGAGGTCCACTATTGCACTTGCAGTGGTGTATCCTTTAGCGACATTACAAACCAAAATGGTGACAGACGTGATAAGAAAGACGAAGAAGCCAAGTGTTGCTACGACCACGGCCACTTCCGTTGCCACTCAAGATCGGCAAGAAACTTTGGAACATCCGCGAGATCCAGCCACGACCATCGCTGACGCACCATAATGGATCGAGTATGCCGACGGGCAGGAGGAGATGGGACACCTTGGAGAGGTCAAGAGCGGTGTGACAACTGTATCGAAAGCTGTGGCATCGTCGCCATTGCCCATCCAGGCGCCCGAGTACGAACTCTCTTACAAGTACCAGGATGTCCGTGATGCCCTGCGGACCTCAATCGAATCTTGTGGAGGATTCATCGGGCTCTACAAAGGTTTCTCGACGGTCTTGGCTACCACATTCGTCTCGCACTTTGGATTACTGGTGCTGCACCGCACGGTCCCCTCTCGCACCGGTTTGGGTGCGATTCTTTTCACCTTTGGTGCGACTTCTATCATGAACCTGGTTCTCTATCCAGTAGGGACTGTATGCCATCGCAGAATGATTGCAGCCCCTGGCCGCTACTCCAGTTCGTGGGATGTAGCCAAGCACATCGTGGAAAAGCATGGTTGGATGTCTTTATTCAAGGGTTGTGAAGTCGCCATGGTGCGCAACGCTGTGGCCGTAGCCTTGGGTTGGATCATTTATTACTGAGCGGAATGTATCATGACAATCAACTGTGTCCAGTCTGTAAATGTATATCGCATCGGTGCGATTATCTTGGTTCTATCAACAGAAAAGTAGACTGTAAGTTGGCCGAGCCTACAACTGCCAATCAAAACCACAACACAAAAAACTCCGAGTTCACTTACGGCCGTCTTGGAGTGCTCGACAGGACCATCTCCAGGGTGGTAGTCTGACATGGAAATGTATCGGGGAAAACAATGGGGGAGGCTTCTTTACCGCCCCTTCCCATTCATGCGCGATGCACGGACGTAACGGTCCTGCCTCGGTGTTCTCCTCCTTACCTCGATCCAGTCCCGCTACGCCTTGAAGTGGAGCAAGCAGGTAACGCCAGCATCCAGGGTCATGCCACTCTGATTGCGATGGGGATGAAATGACAGGACTGGTCTGACATTGAACCGTCATTTCACCGGAGAGTGGCCAGGAACGTGGGCCTTGGCATCCATGATTTCAGATAGAGTGGGCTCCATGTGTGGTGATCGTGGGTCTCGGCAGGTTCATTGCAGCGAGAACTGTTGGGCAAGCAAGAGAGTGGTGAAAAGAAGCAAACCAGTTTATTACTGTTCGTGTAGGGTGCCTGCTTTCACCTCATTGATCAGGCTTCGTAGCCGTGCAAGTCTATCATTGGACGTGGGGGCTGATTCGGGTTCAGATGTAATTGCTGTTGGCAGCTTGGGTGAGGTTGTCACTGGAGGCTCGTCGGAGAGAGAAGGTGGATGCGTCAGGAAGAGATTGTCACTGTCCACCACGCCCACCGACGAAGCGTGCTCAGATCGGGAGCGCTTCAAAGCATCTCTAAAGAGGCAACAAAGACGGGATAGGACAGGATATTGGGATATTGTTAGAGCAGAACCATGTTAAGGTGGTTGGTCTACATGGTTGATCGTCATTACCTGGGTCTTTCGGGTGCACGTCTCTTGCGACCATCGCCGAACCGAAGTGGAGTCGCTGTAGCCAACTTGGCTCTGATTCTCTCGTTGGGCACTGCAAGAGCACGTTCCTCTCGATCACGCATCTGGCGCTCCACACTCTTTTCCCACGTCCGCACCTCACTCTGTACACTGATTTCATAGTCAAAGATATTCCCCTCAACATCAACTTCATCGTGGATCAATAACGGTGCAAACACCTGCGGAGAGGAAATATGTCGCGTGCTTTCCGAATGTTCCACATCGCCCTCCCCTCGATCATCTTCCTGGCGTTGACTTTGATTTTGTCCCTGTAGGTCGTGCTGTGCTAGCTCCCATGGACGGGTGTGCATGCGAACGTTAAATCGCTCCGCATCCAGGATCCCGGTTGCTACCCACTTGAGTACCTGGCTCGAGATCTGCTTGAACACCGCCTCTAATGGAACACGATCTTTACAAGGCGCCATAAAGTTGAACAATAAGCTACTGGCCAAGTGTTCATCCTAATAGAGATGAGCCATCCCGATGGAGACATGCACCTACCTTTGTCGGACGAGATCAACATTTGCCAAATCGTTGTCCGCATTACAACCTTGGCGGCTCGGTTCTGCTGTTCTTTAGCGAGCCCTCCCAACGTGGCAATATAGACGTCAATGAAGTCGCAAAGGGCACTATTGAGTCATGGTCAGAACAAGGGATCAGTATCGAGACCTCAAAAACGATACCGACACAGCATCTCGCACTGCATTCTTTACCTCTTAGGATCCATGCCAAAGTTCAGGCGATCTTGAATCGCTCCGCGTTTTATCTCGGGTAGCTGGCCTTGGCGGATGAGGCATGCCATCGCATCCTTGACTTGACCTTCTTGCTCAGTCCCTTCCCGCGTTTCGCCTTGCCCCTTTGCCTCGATTGTCTGCGCAATACTCTCCAGTTCCATGTTGAACAGTCTGACAGCCAAGTTGAACCCTGATTCTGCGAGAGACACGAACGCGTTCCCTGCATGTTCTTGCCGTGATTCAGTTATCTGCCTCCTTCCGTTGCCACCCACTGGTTCTTGCTTTCCTTGTTTCATGCTCACACTAACGCGTGTCTCCCCCTCGTCGTCGTCGTCATATTGTGAATACAGCGGTCCCTCCGCTAGAGTTATCCTGCACAAAGCCCACTCATAAATCGGTCGATACTTGTTCAACAGGCCCATCAACATGGCTTCCGGCTCCTCGAAAACCTGCTTAGACTCTGAAGCAAGCCACTCCAATGAACCCACAATATATGGATCCAACTTCATACCAGCCATGTCCAAATTCAAGAACCGGTAGCCGAGGAGAGGTCCGTGAGGAGAATCAACCATCTTGTCCAGCTCCAAATATTCTACCATACGTGGTGAGACGCGCTCCCAGACGTCTGGTCCGCTTGACCACATGATGAACACAATGGGTTGCTTCACTTTTGGAAAACAGGAGAGGAACCGCACCAAGCGATCGCGCTCACCAATCCAGTAGAGTTGACTATCGTCATCCGAATATTGGTAACACTTAGCGTCTCTACGCGATTACCCCCTCCACAAGGAAGCATTGAAAAAAGAAAGAAAACGAGATCAATCATGAACACTTACATTGCCTCATCAGATACATCGTGGTCCATGAAAGGGATCTTGGAAAACTCAAAAATGAATGCGGCTGTCTCCATGATAGCGTATCTGGGTATACCCAAAAGATCCTTGACAGACTTGTCCTCGCTTCCATGGACAATTACCTCCACTGTGTTCCCCGCTGATTGACTTTGATGAACAGTAACCAGGGTTCCGGACCGCTGTTGTGACTTTGTATGTCGGCCTATGTTGATACCGAGCTTGGTCAAGAGCCATTTCGAAGTCATCTCCTTGAACGCAGGTGTGCCAACAAACAATCTCCATCGGCGCCTCACTAAAACCGGTTCCTTCGTGGGGCTCACAGCTTGCTGAATCTGAAGTGGGCGTCGCACTGGGCAACAGAGTTTGGTTTGGACAATGCTGTGTACGGGCAATGGTGTCCACAACTCGCGTTTGGGCGCCGCAAGCTTCTTTAGCCCTGCCACCAAAGCCATATCTGGACTTCCCTCCTGACCAATGCTCAAAAGTCGTTTCCGCTTATTGGACACGGTTGCAACCATCACCTTGAGATTTTCTGTATCCTTGGCCAAGTCACGCTTATGGGTTCCCCTGTGGATCCTATGCTGCTGTGCATTGAATTCTCGGATCTTTTGCGCCACTGGGTTTCCATCCTTCAGGCCAGCATAACTGTCCATAGCCCGTACATTGACGAGAAAGTGCTCCTGTCTCCTTCGAAGCTCCTCAGCGCGCTGACGACACGTTCTCGTGTATTCTTTCCATCGGTTAATCACCTTCCTCTGCAACCATGTCTCTCGGTGAAGGTCTACGACAATATCCTTGACAACTTGGTCCGTGAATTGGGCCACCAGTATAGACAGGATCAACATTGACTCTTGATGGACAGTTTCTTGGCGCTCTTTCGCCCGACGCACAGATTGTTCCACCATGACCTCTTGTAACATTTGGGCAGCAGTGGACCGAATGAGACGCTTCGTCTCGCGGTCCAGAATGTCCATCATGACAGATTCAACAGTTGCTCGTGGATAGACTCGACCTCTCTTTGTCACAATCCGAGTTGCATCTGATCTTGGTGTTGCCGGTGTTGCAGTGGATGGTGATGAGGATGCATTGGATGACATAAATGTCCCTGGAACACTGGGCAAAACAAGAGGCTTTGGCAATACAGTTGGCACACGTGGCGTCGTTGATACTGCTGGCGGCATAATCAGAGCCTGTGTCGATGTGGATTTCGCTGTCTGTGACGATGATGATGGTGGTGGTTGAATGGCCCCTGCCGACGAACCTGGAGGAGCCACAGCGCTTTGACGTACTTCAAATATGGGAGGAGTTGACAGGTTGTGAACGGATGTCAATGCTGTGGCCATTGAAGAACCAGCTGTACCTCCGGGCAGTGAGGTGCCGAATGAGATCCTTGACGGTCCTGTAGGAAGCATGGATGTTAGGGGCATATCACTGCGTGTTGGTGGTTTGATGGTCGGCGGGTTATTAGGAGCTACTGATGTTAATGCCGATGGCGGTGTTGATGTTGATGCTGGTCCCTGTAGTCCCATGGACAATGGTGTAGAGCCAAGCGATACGCCCGATGCACCGAGTCCCAGACCTCCCGAAGAGAATGTTGAGGTAGTTGATGGGGACACAGAGTGTTTGTTCAGCCCAAAGTCCGGCACAGCCGTGGGCTTTGACACTATGGAAGTGTTGTTGTTCGCCCGTGTCGCAAATAAGACAGAGCCAGCAACCGTGGCCGCGGCCACTCCTGTCGAACCTGGCAGTGGTGTCATGTTCCCTGACCTCAATCTCTGAGGCTGTTGAGTTCCAAACGGTATTCCGCTAGTTATCGAAGGGAACCCAGATTGACCGGTTTGTGGCCGCGGGGTCTCGCCAAGAATAACTTGAGTCGTGGTATGGCTATGGCGCTTGGCTTCCACAATCCTCTCATTCCTGTGTTGTTGTATGGCCACCATTCCCTCTATCGTGAAACAAACGCGTGGTGGATGTGTGAGAGTCACCATTCAATCGAGCGCCTTCATTCCCAACATTGGTTCCTCCATTACAACAGGTTCAAAACGTCTTGACATCCCAAGGGAACTCACCCCTAAAGATGCGACGGCGGCTGACCGGCTCCTTCCTGCCAAACAAGACCGTGGGCTGGCCATAGTTGGTCACCTCCAGGTCGTACATCTGGCAGTTGGCGATACATTCCTCCGTGTTGTCGAATCCCAAGATGTTGACCAAATCTTGCACTGGGAACCCTTCATGCTGGTCCAAATACGACTTGTTGAGAGCCTTCAAAGCCCCCTTCCGAATTCCGCCAAACTCGATTTCGAGCAGACAAGCCATGAGATATGTTATCTTTGGCCCTTCGATCAGCTTGAAGAACCGGCTAAAGAAGTTGGGAGAGGCTTCTGATTGGATCTTGGCGCGGCGTTTGACATTGTTGTTCCTTCGGGTAAGAGTCTGGGCCTCTACTGCCAGTTGAATATATGGATCCTGGAATATGTGCTGTGGGAGTAACTGTGCCTGTCGTATCATGTCAGGATCGTACAGGTGACTCAAGATATGGTACGCTCGAAATTCGGCCTCATTTGGACAAGGGATGCCCTCCGTGCGCAAGTCATCGTAGAACTCTTGCAGGCTCGTCAAGACTTGTGCGTGGTGAGTAGAGGACAATATTGCTTCATGTTAGTTACTGGCAGGATGGCAGGCAAAGAGAGGGTAGAGTGACGGTTCCATACCATTCCGTAACTGTTCCAACTCCTGCTGTTGACTAAAGTTCTTGTTCTCGCAGAGTTGATGCATGCACAAGATGTGGTAGCGCGCAATGATCTCATGGGCCTTCACAGCTTCAATGCCGCGACTGTTCTGAAGCGTGAAATCCTGTCGGATCGAGCGGGTTCTGTCACGAACAAATGCATGAGAGTCTGCAAGGTCTCCTTGACCAACAATGTCCTTTACCAAGTAATCCAATGTCATCTACAACCCCCCTCCCCCAACCCATTTCACATCAAGCAACATATAAGGAGCGGAAAGGGAGAAGATGGCAACGATGAGTTTCAAACGAGGCAGTGGTGTATATGTTGGTTGGAACGAGATGTGGTAATGTCCAACTCTTACCAATAGGACCTTAGGAGGACGGACATCGGATGGCAAGGGTTGATCCACTCCTGCAGCTGGTCGCGAATACGCTTTGACAGCTCGTTCGTGGTCGACAAACTCTGTCCCAGAAATCTGGATAAAAAAATCAACCGTAGATGATAGGGCTTTTTTTCAGTTCTTGCGTGCAAACATCACAAGTCGTACAGGCATCGTGCATGGGTCCAAATGGGTACCTTTTCAAACTTCTCAAGGGACTGTTGGTATTCACGTTCATGCCGCTCAAATTCTGGACACATTGCCATGCAGGTTCCGACCAGTGTGATTGCGTGCTCCAACCGCCGTCGATGGTTAGGATCGGAGATGGCGCCTTGCTTAATCGCATCCTCTCTCATCTTGGCTCGCTTCTCTTTGAGCTACAGCGCCCGTAGTGTAAATCATGGTCGTTTGTCGAGAGATTTATGGCCAGGTGAGTAGCATGAGTGTCGCCGAAGCAAAATAAATAAAGCGCGGCACAGATATCACATTAACCATAACAAGAACTCGCTCGAACCTCTTCATATCTGTTTCCAGTTGGCACAGCGGTGAATCGAGCCAAGCGGCTGTCTGCATCCTCGGCATTGTCCGGATGCGTCCTGGAGTGATCTTTTATGGTCGATAACGGTCTCGGCAGAGTCGTGGGAACCTGGGGGGTGTTTGGTCGAGAACTGCTGTTGAGGTTGGTATTGTGGAGAACAGGCACTGCAAATACAGAATCTTGCTTTCCTGACGCCGTCGAGTTGCTGATAAACCCACTGATCCCTGGTCCAAGTGGAGAGGGTCCATGAATTGTGGATGGAAAGGTGGACATGGAGGCTTCTCCACCAAATGCACTTTGTCCCGTTCCCATGGACGAAGACCCCCAACGTCCCTGTCCTTCTCCGACTTGGAT
>Ga0247824_10002010_pt1 | contig 11351 bp, 9 predicted proteins | sample 13C_PalmiticAcid_FD_194412 | JGI IMG/M metagenome (GOLD analysis project Ga0247824, IMG submission 194412) | Soil microbial communities from agricultural site in Penn Yan, New York, United States - 13C_PalmiticAcid_Day48 | ecosystem: Environmental > Terrestrial > Soil > Agricultural land...
CCTTCAGGAATGTATAGAATGTATACGATGTCGTACAAATCAATTTCACGACCTGTCGTGTACATTCTTCCGTCCGCGCACCGCCTCCCTAACACAAAAATGCCCTTCCTTCTTCTCTTCTGACTCCTCTGACTCTGTTGATGCCCTATTGCAGCTCTCGTCGATTGCTGTGCAAACCTGAGGACCCACTCCCCTATCAGGGACCCCTCCTATCTCGACCCTTGGACATTCGACAACATCTATAGCTTTGCACGATGACTTCAAGGGGAGGGAAGCATGCTGGATCCGCTGAATGGCCGTGCCATCCTTGTTGGCTTCTCTATTCACTATCAGTCTCAACCCAGTACATGTCCCTCGACGCTCAAGTCTGGTTTAGTCAAGCTGGAGGCGATTCACAAAGGAATGAGGACACTGGTTGCGATCGCCTTCATTGCTTCATTGTTTGTCCAAAGCTCATTCTGATTCCAGGGGCAACGGCATGCGGTTGTGCGATGCCAGCTCAAACCGGTAGGGCCAAGAAAGGTCAGGAACGACTTCTATCCTGACCGCCCGCACAGCTGCCAACATGTCTTCAAGGACAAACTGAAATAGCCATGCGAGCCCTAGGCTGTGCGCATTTGGTGAGGAGCCAAGCAAACCTCAGGTACGTTCAGTAATCTACTCTTCTCCATTTGCAGCCCATTTGAATTATAGACATCGTTTACCGCAAGAAACAAGAAACTGCGTGTTCTCGATGCCATGGTTACTTTTCTGCGAAGAGCTTCCCATCCACGAATACTTGATGTGACCTGACACTTTTTGCTCAATCACATTCGTCTTGCTTAGATGGTGGCGCAATTGTCCGCCCCTTACCCAAAACTGTCAGCAGCTATTGACAAGGAGTGGTATGGACAGGTCAACATCAGAGCATGGGCAATTGTTTCTTCAGGATGTCCTAGCCCTACTGTCAGCGGCGAGGAAACAAGGCTGTCGCGGTACAATAACATGCTCTCAACCATGGGCTACATGGACTGCAGGAGGGATGGAAGGATAGAGAGAACAACAAGCATGAGAGGCATATGGACAGAACAGCTGCCTCATGGGAACAGAACACAGGCTGAAAACGAGTGAGATCCAACAGAACGTCGGCGCAAGCAAGTTGAACAGCCCATTCGTTTTTTTTTATAACAAAAACCCCCAAGGGCATGGGAAGGTGGAACAGCCCATTCGTCAATGACTACGAACGTCTACACACCCCCGCCCTCTCCATCAAAGTTACGGAACCCCCTAGGTACATGTATCTGTAAGTATCGTTCTTGCCACGTTTGATTGCAATGCATATCTCCCTAAACGCATGCAAACCGCGCTGGCGGACCATATGCATTTATAGAGTGTCGGGTATAAGGGGTCTGATTTTCGCAAAATTTTCGTCCTGCATAGGGCCAGACCCCTGCGGGCTGGACAAGAGCATGTTCTCCTAGGCGGTTTTCCGTGTCCAACCATGTGGACGAGGGCCCGGCTCGACCCTTGCGTTTTGCATTTTTGTAATTTTGCTCCATCGGATGTCAAGCAGGACTGGTCACAGGGCTCCTATGAGCTCATCGGTGGTTCCTTCTCTTTTACCGGGTATGGATCTTCAGCGTTCTGTCGGCAATTGGATCCTCACTCCTTTGAAGGCTTTGGTATCCTCACCACTTTTCACCGTACCACCCGCTGTATCTGGCGCTAATGGTTCATCCTCAATGTGCACCTGCCATGTGTGTCTTTACACATTGGTGCAAATTTCAACTTGCCCGCATCTGGTGTTTACGCTACTCCAGTAAGGCAGGTGAGTGGCGACAGCGATGATTGCCTCATGGCTGCTATTGTGAATTGCTGGGCTGCAGAATCTTCATATGAACCATGCAGATGGCTAACGATGACAGTTGGATAACAAGATGCTCGAAGAAGAATCGTAAGATGGCCACAAGACAACAGGAGCGAGCGTCCGCTGTGGCACAGCTGATATCGAACGGAATGTTGGCGCGGTTTGTTGGCCAAGGAGGAATGGGGATAGAAAACCAGCATGAGCAATGTGGGAAACCAGGGCACTTAGATTTGAGGGTCGCTTTTTTTTTCTGTGCACGCTACAGAATCTTCCCCCTTGCGGCTATCGCCTATGGCTCTGATGCTCTGGATCCCCTGCCTTCATCGACTCAACCTATGGATCCATCCCTCTATCAAGGATCCCATCCACCTTGTCGACCTTTGGGCATTCAGCAAGGACGATAGCTTTGCACGATGAATTCAGGGGGGTAATACTGTATCTGCTGGCCTCTGAGTTCACAACCAGTACTCAATCCATGTCTCTCAACGCTCAGTCTGGCCAACTCGGGGTTTAGTCAAGCTGGAGGTAGTTCACAAAGGAATGAGGATACTGGCTGCGATCGCCTTCATTGCATGTCCAAAGCTCATTCTGATTCCAGGGATTCCAGGGGCAACGGCACGCGATACCGGCACAAACCAATGGGGCCAAGAAAGGTCAGGAACGACTTCTATCCTGACCGCCCACACAGCTGCCAACATGTCTTCGAGGGCAAACTCAAATGGATGCGAGCTCTGGGCTGTGCGCGTTTGGTGAGGAACCAAGTAAACCTCAAGTACTTTCAGTAACCAAAGGTCCTTACACTGACAAATGATGTGCAGCTATGGATTGTAGACGTCGTTCTGCTTAAAGCAGCATGCCCTCAATGCCGTGGTATCATGGCATCCTCCCTAGGAAGAGTTCCGTCCTTATAGGTAACACCCAATGTGATCTGGCTTCTCGCAATCGTCCTGTATAGTCCCACGGCAGAACGGTCAGCAGTTATAAGGAGAACAGGTCCTTGCTGGCATGGACAGGCCAGCATCAGACAACTCAGCAATTGCTGACTCAGGACGTCTCAACCTTATTATCGGCGGAGGAATCGGGCCGTGGTGCAAGCAAGATGCACTTACTGGCACGGGCTACATGTACAACAGGAAGGAAGGATAGAAAGAAACAGCATGAGTAGCCATCAGAGCAGAGACAAGGCGGGCGGATGATAGGGTCAACAAAAAGTGCTTCTCAGAACAGCTAGCTGGAGCAAGTCGTGACAATACCGCGGCCAAGGTCGAACAGAACATTGGCGTGGCGTGTTGGTTGAGGAAGGAGTGAGCACAGAGAGCACAGAGAGCCAGCATGAGCAACGAGATTGCGCGTGGGGAATTCAGGGCACTGGCATACAAAAAAAAAAAAAAGATTCATCTTTGCTCACCTTCTCGACCTTTGGACATTCAACAATGTTGATATGAGGTAGTGCCCCCAACCTTGCCAGCTTCACTATTCACTCGCAATTCTCAACCCAGAGCATGTTCCTCGACGCTCAAGCCTGGTCAACGTGGAGCCCAGTCGACGTAGAGGTGATTCACAAAGGAATGAGGACTCGATCGCGATCACCTTCATTGTTCGTCCTAAACTCATTCCGGTTGCAGGGACAACGCCCCCGCAGCTGTGCGGTGCCGGCACAGCCATTGGACCGGAACGACTTATATACTGACCACCATACAGTCGGGAACATCAGTAAGTTTCTGTCCAGGATTCTGTCACTGGCGCTGTTTTTGCTGCAGAAAACTGCGTGTGCTCAATTGCTCTACCACATTCGACTTGCTTAGGTGGGGAAACAGTTATGCCAATTGCCTCTTACACCAAAGGTGGTCAGCAACCATTGATATGGAGAGCGGCATGGACAACACAACTCAGCGATTTTTTGCCTCAGGACGTCTCAACCTTATTGTCAGCGGGGGTGCAAGTAACATGCACCCACAGCCACGGGTTACATGTACACCAGAAAGGATAGAAGGATGAAAGAACAAGGGCCATGGGTGACCGCGAGAGAGGGTGGCCTATTGTTGGTCCGTAGTGCAGCTTCTACATGCCCCCAACATCACCAACTTGAAATACGTTCAACTCACAGGACGTTGACATGGATAAGGCTGGCGAAAGGCTTTTCTTCCGCTGTAAGGAGGGTCTATATGGGAAAAAGACATGAGTTCAACTGAAGATCAAAGGATTTTTTTTTATCTCAGACCATGTCGGGTATGTCTATTGGGCGAAGGGCTGGACAAGAGCATGTTCTCCAAGGCGGTTTTCCGCGTCCAACCATGTGGACGAGAACCCGGCTCGACCCTTGCATTTTGCATTTTGACTGAAATCCTACATTTTGCTCCGGCTGTCGAGAGGAGTCAGGGATCCAAGGTAATGCATGGTTGTTTTTTTCTCTAAGATCGAATAGGTTGGCATGGATATTTGGCAATTGGATGCCCAGTCCTTTGAAGGCCCTAAGATCATCCTACATGTACGTCTCTAGGTCTCCATGTCACAAGTCAGACCCCCATATGTTTCTTCCCCATTGTGCCATGCGCGCCTCCACACACCAGTGTACAACGTCGGAGCAAAACTGCTAGTCAACATATGCGTGGACGCCTGTGGTGTGTCATGGATTCATTTCAACTAGCCCGCGCCTCGTGTCCATGCTATTCAGTCAGGAAAGGAGCCAGACGACGAGAATGGTAGCCTGCATGTGGAGTATCTGTCAGTGCACAGCTCACAGTAGGCACGCCAGGACCCTCTCCAGCTGCTGTTTGATTGTTAGACTGCACAAAGGCAGGAGTCATAGCCACCACAGCCTTATCGTTGTTGGACACTGGACATCAGGTAGAGCGGACCACATTGTGCAGAATGCCATCAAAAACAGCGAGCAGGCCGTTACTATGTCCCAGCTGAGATCGAACAGAAAGTTGGTGGCTGCAGTGCACACTCAAGGCAACAAAAAAATGGCTACCCTTTCCCCTTGACTCTGTTCCTCTTTGCCGGTGTCCCCTACGATTCTGCTCATGTTCGTTCCTCTATCAACGATCCCTCGCTTTGGACCCTTGGACGACTCAACAATTGATGGCTTTGCTCGGAGAATTCAAGGCATGCTATTCAGAGCCGTGCAAAGCTGGATCTGCTGAATCCTTGTTGGCTTCCTATTCATTATCAGTCTCAACCCAGTGCATGTCCCTCGACGCTCAAATCTGACCAGCTCGGAGCCCGGTCAACAAAGGAATGAGGACTCGATCGCGATCACCCTCATTGCTCTTTCCAACTCATTCTGATTGCAGGGGCAACGACCCGCGGCTGTATGGTGCTGACACAAACCAGCAGTGCCAAGGAAGGTCAGGAGCAACTTCACGGATCATCACACAGATGTCTTCCAGAGCAAGACCACCAATCCCTCAAATAGCCGTACGAGCCCTGAGGTGTGCGTGTTTAGTGGAGGACCAAATAAACCTCAGGTACGTTCAGTAACCATCCACTCATCCATTTGCAACCCAACTGAATTATAGATACCGTATGTTCTCGATGCCATGGTCACTTTTCTGCGAAGAGCTCCCATCCTTGAACACTCGACGTGACCTGACACTTTTTGCTCAACCACATTCGTCTTGCTTAGATGGTGGCACAATTGTGCTGACCACCCCCCACCCCAAACTGTCAGTAGCTATTGACATGGAGTAGTACATAAGGACAGGTCAACATCAGAGCATGGGCAATCGTTTCTTCAGGATGTCTCAACCCTACTGTCAGCGGAGGAAACATATCGTGTACATGTACAATAATGCTCTAGCCAGGGGTTACGTAGACCGGATGAATAGAGAGAACAATAAGCTTGAGACACCACAGGATGAGGAGAGAGCCGGCCGCTGGAAATGAATAGGAGAAGCTGCCTCTTGTCGAACAGAACGCAGGCTGAGAATGAATGGGACCCAACAGAACGTCAGCGCAAGCAAGTGGGTTCGAAATGGCCTGTTTCAACTGTTCCGCATCCGGTGTCTACGCTGTTCCAGAGAGGCAGGCAAATGGCGATAGTGATAGCTGCCTGCATGCCAAGTATCAAGGTTACACTCGTCGACGCGCAGGATATCCTCTCCCTACTGTTGTTTAGTTACTGCACAAGGGCTGGACATGACCGTGGGTGTCTGCCTGTTGGGCGCAATGGTCTCCTCAGGATCTTTCAGCCATTGCAAGCGGCCAAGGTCGAACAGAATGTCGGCGCGGCGTGTTGGTGAGGAAGGAATGAGCACAGAGAGCCATCATAAGCAACGAAATTGCGCTATGTGCGGATCACACTCAGGGCACTCAGGGCACTCCAGGCACACAAAAAAAAAGGATGCGTCTTTTCCTTCCCTCTTTGCACTGTCTGGATCCCAACCCCCATCGACTACTGTGCAGCCTGGGGATCTATGCCCCCCGTCAGGATCCCACCTTTTCACCCTTTCATTCAACAATGTTGACAGGGGGTATGCCCCTAACCTTGCCGGCTTCACTATTCACTCACAATTCTCAATACAGTGAATGTTCGACGCTTAAGTCTGGTCAACGTGGAGCCAAGTCGACGTAGAGGCGATTCACAAGGGAATGAGAACTCGATCGCGATCACCTCCATTGTTCGTCCTAAACTCATTCTGCTCGCACGAGCAGTGGCCCGCGACTGTGTGGTCCCAGCACAAAACATGAGGGTCAAAAAAAGATCAGGAACGGCACTTGTCCAATTGCTGGCTGCATTTGAGAGCAAACAACCCACGCGTCTCGGTGAAATCTTGGGTTCACCACTTGCTCTTCCTCTGCTTAAAGTTCTCATGCAGATGTGCAGACAAAGTGGAGGCATCGTCTTGGTAAGAAACCGCCGTTTCTCCTCAGTGAAGAGCCCCTTGTAAGTAACTTTTTCTTCATTCCTCTTTCTTCAACTAATGAACATCTTTTGCTCTACCACGCTCATCTCACGCTAGCAGATAGCTCTGTACATATGTTTATCTGTGCATTGCAGGTCGCCATGACACAGTTGATGCCAACCGGGACATGTTGGCGTACCATTGGTTATCACGATATGAGGACCCAACACCTGAATGAGCATGATCGAGACCCGTGCAAGAACGCCATGCGCAACAAACAAGGAACCGGCAACCAGTAAGAAAGTGTTTGAAGAGCTGAACTGGCTCAGTTCTTTGAGTGAAGCATTTCTCAAGTCTAACGTATGTGCTGCTCTTCTTATCTGTTGACGCTGCTACCATTCCTCACATCTTACAAGTTTTAATTGTGCACAACTAGGGGTTGACCTTTACCGGGTATCAAGTATTTTATTATGATGTGAAGCATGGACAAACACCTGCGAACGCATCAGGATCACTCCTCAATCTCTCCATGATCAGCCTACATACAACTCGTTTCGCCACCTGGTCGCTCGTGCCCATTGCTGTCTGCAATACGATTCCGCCCAGCGTCACGATACACTCCATCATTTGGATGCCATCATGAGCATAAAGACTGGGAGCGTAATCATACTGGAGATGTTGGCAACGCCGTGTCAGGAGGGCCGGGGCAAAGACGACGGTTTCAATCGAAAGGTGTCTTTGTATGAACGGCAGAATGCACCTGTTGAAGACCGAGGTAACCGAGCTCAGGTCGAACACTGCATCAATGTAGACAGCTCCGAGGATCGCCTCCATGACATCAGCGAGGTCCTTCGGGTAGTCCACCTCCATCCAGAAGTCCCCTGTTGGATTCGAGGCAAGCATGGCTGTATGCCAATGCACTGTCCGGGCGATGTTTTGACAAGTGATCGGGCAGCCAGTATTGATCAACTGGTGCAAGCCGAGCTCCATGCAAACCATTCCTAGGAAGTTGTTGCAGGTGCTGGCTGACTTGATCGATGCCATCTTGCCTCGCGGTGCGGTGGGGTGCTCGTTTACCCAGTGTGTTGCCGCGACCAGATCCAGTGCCGCATCTCCGATGAATTCGAGCCTCTCGTACTCGGACGTTCCTACACTGATGGCGCTGACGAGGACCCGCACGTCCGAGAAGGTGTAGCCTATCACCCTCTGGATCATGGCAAGGTTATTGGCCATGCTTGGAGTCATATAGGAGACGGTGTGCTGCTTGATGAGACCGCTTCGGAACTTGACGTCGAAATCAACCCAATTCTGAACAATTGGGGACTGGGAGCGGCTTCGGACGAGCGACCTGAGGGCACCGACAGGGCCGTCTGCGAGGTAGGCCATTGCAAGGGACGTCTTTCCTGCCTCGGAACTGTCGATGGTGCTGTGGGTTCTCCTAAAATCCATGGTAAGCCCATGTGGGCTACCTTTCAGGTTTGCCACGAAGACGTCGGTGCTGACCATGTACTTCAGGACATTTCCTCCGAGGAAACTGGCAAGGGGATGGCTGGATCGCACCACCATGGAATGGTGAGCCAGATCCATGACATTCTCGAGGGCGGCGACGTCAAACTGGATGACCTTGTGGCAGGAGCCCATGGGGAGGTCGCTCAATGCCATGCCCGACACGACGAGGATGTTGAGCGTGCCGCTCTTGAAGTCCTCGATCGTCCTTGACCAAACGCTGGATTCGCTGGCGCCATCAACTGCAGCGACTCGCACATCACGCATACCGATGTCCTCACCAAGGGCCCATGCTCTCTCCAGGAACTCGGCGATCACCATGGCGGACGAGACAGAGTTCACGAGAACCAGAGCTGGTCGAGTCGTGCCGTTCATAGCGCTTTTAAGCGCGGCCACGAGATGACACAGCTTCTCGCTGATACCCTCCACGGTCGGCCATGGGAATGACGTCTCGAGCCCACGCACAAGCTGTTCGGTATCGTCAAGGAGAGCCAAGCAACTGGACACCTGCGATGGGTGCAGAGTCGAGGCCTGCTCTCGAAGGACTGGAAGAAAGAACTTCCAGATGTGGGCCGAGCACCACACCCCGAGATGGGTCCTTGCGTACTCGTAGGACTTGAGTGCGGATGCGAAGAAGGCGTAGTCTCTGAGGTCCTCCGCGAGCTGGCTGAAGATATCCTCAATGGTCGCCTCGAATCCATCTGGGGAGACCGCGGCTCCCATGGGACCAGTACATCGAACGAGCTGACAGACCTGGTTCGGGTAACCCCTCAGGAATGTGCTGTCGATCGAAGCTGTCACGACGGAAAGAGGAATCGCCATCAGGAGGTTCCTAAAGGTAGTGGCAGATCGAGACGAGACGCGTTAGTTGCTTGGACACAATGGAATGTAGCCTCACCGATTTTTTTTTTTTTTTCTCGGTAGTTTTTGATGAGCACTTACTGCAAACCAGACTCGGCGGACAACGCGAACGCGACAAGCCTTGGACGAGGAAACGCGGTCCAAAGGGCAGTGATGAGCCGGTGGTAGTCATCACCCAACATCATGTGGCAGCTGTCGAGGAGCATCAGGGCAACCTATGATCGGTCATGAAAGTATGGAAAGGGGACCTCGGTATGTTAGGATCATTCAAAAGTAAAGACACATCCGATGAACCTGGGTCATGGTATGATGATTACCTCTTTCATCTGCAGAACACCATTCTCAAGCATGGACAACAGTGCTTGACACGAGGCGATGATGACCTGTGTCTGAGAGAGAAGGCCAGCCCACAAGGATCGGGTCATTGCGGCGACTGTGTTCGACAATACGACCCGAGACCGGATGTTAGAACCCGCCAGGCAGTACCGGTGCCGAGACGCGTGGGCATCCTCCTGGACGACAAAGAGAATGGCCTCTTCCTACATGTCACCGATTCAAAAAGGATCAAATGTTCAAGGTTAGAAGGATGGTCGAAAAGTGGTCCTCTCTCTCGAAAAGTGGCGACCAACTCTATGTCGATTAAGCAAAGCGATTCAATTCAATCTTTATTGCGGATCAAAATATGAATGCTACTGAATGGTGCCACCGATAGTCCAATGACCTGCTATCCGTTGAAGGCTCGGAAAAGAGGACCGATGGAAGAGGTCAGGTCGCCCAACGGAAGAGAGACCAATTTTTATGCATGGGTCACAGCAAACCTCGGCAGGGGAGAAAGAGGAGCTGTTGGTCCTCCGACCACAGAGTACATGCGAGAGATAAAGGATTGGGAGGAAATGCTTCCTACCCATGTCCCTCGCGCATGGCGGTTTATGTAAGACTCTTTAAGAATGCATGCGCCGTTGATCGTGCTCGTTCTGGCATCGCGAAGGAGGTTGGTCCCTTGCCATTTCTATGGACAGGCTGTAGCGATCACTCTCTCGTTGTAGAGACGATCCTTTTTTCTCTTGGGCATGTAGAACAGACTAGGATCCGTCATGCAAGCCCATATCAAAGGTATAGTGATGATCAAAAAGAAAAAAAAATGCCCTCTCCCCCCTCTCTCTTTCTCTCTCTCTGCAACCTCACGCAGCGTTGGTCAGTGCTCAAGCTTTATTAGTGCTTGATGGCTTTTCGATCAGTCGTAGCGTGGATCCTAAGGTAAGGTTCTCATATCTCAAGCTATACTTTAAGCGGCGGTCAGAAAGGATGCGATGCTGCAAGCTGTAGAAAAGTGTGGGGAAAGCACCAGAGGTGGAGGCGCAAGAGATAGAATTGGACCATGAGGTCATGATACGGTCTATTTCTCCCTGGACAGAAGCGGGAATCAAATTGCTCTTGGACCGGGTTACCATGGATCCAAAGGTGGATCGAGGGCTAGAACGATCGAAAAGGAGGTAAGTGAGTCAAACGAGTTGCTACAGAAAGGAATAAGACCTCTGCGACTCTCCAACTGTGAGATCAAAAACTACTCTCGTTTTGATGCTAAACTATAGGTCAGGAACAGAGTCAGGAACAGGCACACAAAGAGGATATCAAACAGACACAAGAGACAGAGATCGATCATCTATGACCACCCTTGCCACGCGAGAGTTGTGGCAGTAGACACTTTATTACAACGGCATACAGTGCACCGGATAATCGTACTATTCTGACTCGCCGTCGCTTGCCACCCTCATGCAACAAGAAAGTCAGCAGGCGCACCGCAGTCGAGGGATCGCGTCATTTTAATAACTGAGGATCCAGTAGCCTTCAAGACGGGAAGCGGTACAAATACAAATCAAATGGGAATGAGCATATGGTGACGATTTGAGGCCTCGGTGGGTATAGGGAACAGTAATGAGGGCCAAAACCTCTTTCTCAAGGATATACGGACCAAAGGTGATGCGTTGGGGACAGCGAGAGGAGGAAAGAGAGCAGAAGCCGCGGGAGAGAGAGGGAGAGGGAGCGTTGAAGGTGTCAAGAGAGGGAGTGTTGAATGCGCGTAAGAGAAGGCGCGAGGATGACTATCAAAGTAGGTGTAAGCATGGTGCGAGGGGAAGGGAGGATGGGAAATGTTTATATTCTATTTGATTGAATGGTGGTTGAAGACAGAATACTTTTGTTTACTCAGTCAGTCAATGGCGATAATAAAGCCCACTCTTTTGGGGGGAATTGTATTGTTCGGCTTTCTTGACTAAAGGGTGGGGTAGGGA
>Ga0247824_10002011_pt1 | contig 11347 bp, 10 predicted proteins | sample 13C_PalmiticAcid_FD_194412 | JGI IMG/M metagenome (GOLD analysis project Ga0247824, IMG submission 194412) | Soil microbial communities from agricultural site in Penn Yan, New York, United States - 13C_PalmiticAcid_Day48 | ecosystem: Environmental > Terrestrial > Soil > Agricultural land...
CTTCTGGGCGTTCAGAGCCGTGCGGATGAAGGTCATGGCCGGCACGCCGGGGATCTCCATCGGATACTGGAAGGACAGGAAGACGCCCGCCGCCGCGCGCTCGGCCGGGTCCAGGTCCAGCAGATCCTGACCGTTCCACGAGGCGGAACCGTCGGTGACTTCATAGCCGGGTCGGCCCGACAGGCTGTAGCCCAGCGTCGACTTGCCGGCCCCGTTCGGCCCCATGACGGCATGGACTTCGCCCGCCGGCACTTCGAGCGTCAGGCCCTTGAGGATCGGCTTGTCGGCGACCGAGACGTGGAGGTTGGAAATGGAAAGCATGGTCAATCCAGAGTGGGTAGTTGCGGTTCGCGCTCGAAAATGGCGCGGGAACCGGACGTATTGGAGATGGTCAGCTCGTCAGCGGTCGCATGCACCTCTGCCCCACTGGAAACGAGAAGCTCGAGCCTCTCGAGGATAGCAAGATCAGCAGAAGTGCATCGACGTGACACGGGCGAAGCGCCCCGGAGCACAACCGGCTTTTGGTGCGTCGAAACGCTAAACCCGCAGCCAGCTAGAAACTGAACAACAGACCCGGACTGCCGGGCCAAAATCTTCCCCCGCCGACCCGGCCCCCATTCCGGTAGAACAACCGGCTCGCCGTCCAACTTGGCCAACACCCAGTCAGTCCCCTCTGCGCCAGCTTCGGGTACGAGAGGCGCAGGCCGGTCAGCCACGCACCCTGCCAACATGAATGTGGCGACGGCTGCAAGGCTGGAAGTCGAGAGCAAAAACTTCACCCCACGCTCCCTTCCAGGCTGATCGCCACCAGCTTCTGCGCCTCGACGGCGAACTCCATCGGCAGTTCCTGCAGGACGTCGCGGACAAAGCCGTTGACCAGCAGGGCCACCGCCTCTTCCTCGGACAGGCCGCGTTGCTGGGCGTAGAAAAGCTGGTCTTCCGACAGGCGGGTCGTCGTCGCCTCGTGTTCCAGCTGGGCCGAGCCGTTGCGGGCCTCAATGTAGGGAATGGTGTGCGAGCCGCATTCCTTGCCGATCAGCAGGCTGTCGCACTGGGTGAAGTTGCGCACGCCCGTCGCCTTGGGATGCACCGACACTAGGCCGCGATAGGTCGAGTCCGACTTGCCCGCCGACACGGCCTTGGCGATGATCCGCGACTTCGAGTTCTTGCCCAGATGGATCATCTTGGTGCCGGTGTCGGCCTGCTGATGCCCGTTGGTGATGGCGATGGAATAGAACTCGCCCGAGCTTTCCTCGCCCTTCAGGATGCAGGACGGGTATTTCCAGGTGACGGCCGAGCCGGTCTCGACCTGGGTCCACGACACCTTCGAGCGGTCGCCGCGGCAGTCCGCGCGCTTGGTGACGAAGTTGTAGATGCCGCCCTTGCCCTCGGCGTCGCCGGGGTACCAGTTCTGAACCGTCGAGTACTTCACCTCGGCGTCGTCCAGCGCCACGATCTCCACGACCGCCGCGTGCAACTGGTTCTCGTCGCGCATCGGCGCGGTGCAGCCTTCCAGATAGGAGACGTAAGCCCCCTTGTCGGCGATGATCAGGGTCCGCTCGAACTGGCCGGTCTGGCTGGCGTTGATGCGGAAGTAGGTCGACAGCTCCATCGGGCAGCGCACGCCCGGCGGGATGTAGACGAACGACCCGTCGGAAAAGACCGCGCTGTTCAGCGCCGCGAAATAGTTGTCGGACACCGGCACGACCGAGCCGAGATATTGACGCACAAGATCAGGGTATTCTCGCAAGGCCTCAGAAATCGGCATGAAAATCACACCAACCTTGGCCAGTTCCTCCTTGAAGGTGGTCACGACCGAGACGCTGTCGAACACGGCGTCCACGGCCACCTTGGGCGCGCCCTGAACCCCGGCCAGAACCTCCTGCTCCTTCAGCGGGATGCCCAGCTTCTTGTAGACCTCCAGAATCTCGGGATCGACCTCGTCCAGCGACTTCGGTCCCTCCTTCTGCTTCGGCGCGGCGTAGTAGTAGAGGTCCTGATAGTCGACGGGCTCGTACTTCACCGCCGCCCAGGTCGGCTCTTCCATCGCCAGCCAGCGCTCATAAGCAGCCAGACGCCACTCCAGCATCCACTCCGGCTCGCCCTTCTTCTCGGAAATGAAGCGGACGATGTCAGCGCTCAAGCCCTTGGGCGCGAACTCCTGCTCGATATCCGAGGTGAAGCCGTGCGCGTACTTCTCCAGCGCGGCGACAGCTTCGACGGTTTCCTTAACAGCAGCCATAACTTACGCGACTTCCTTCACGCGCTCGGACAGGCGCGCCTGATGCTTGTTCCAGGCCGTGACCCAGACTTCTGCGAACCGATCCCAGTCCGCCTCGGTCGTTCCCCAGCCGCCAGAGACGCGCACGCCCCCGGTCGCCAGATGATCCAGCCCCATGGCGCTGATCGCCTTGGACGGCTTGACCTTGCCCGACGAACAGGCCGAGCCGGCCGAGACCATGACCCCGACCAGATCCAGGGTGATCAATTGCTGCGGGCTGTCCCAGCCCTCGACAGCCATGAACAGGGTGTTGGGCAGGCGTTCGACCGCACCGCCGATGATCGTCGCCCCGGCCGCCTTGACCCGAGCCTCGGCCGCATCGCGCCAGACGACGTGCGCCATGGCCGCGTCCAGATCACGAGCGGCGCAATCCGCCGCTGCTCCAAACCCGGTAATGCCCGGCACGTTCTCGGTTCCGGCGCGCAAGCCGCGCTCCTGACCCGCACCGTGCAGGATCCGCACGGCGGCGACGCCTTCCTTAAGCACCAAGGCGCCCACACCCTGCGGCCCGCCCAGCTTGTGCGCCGACAGGGTCAGGCTGTCCGCGCCCAACACACGCATATCGACCGGAACCTTGCCCGCCGACTGGATAGCGTCGACGTGCAGCCAGCCGCCCGCCGCGCGCACCAGAGCCGCCGCCTCGGCGATGGGCTGGATCACGCCGCTTTCATTGTTCGCATGATGGATGGCGACCACGGCCCGGTCGGGACGCGCCAGCGCCTCAGCGAGCCAGACCAGATCGACCACGCCGTTCGCATCGACCGGCAGGACCTCGACCGGCGCCCCCGACGCCGACGCCGCCTCGGCCACGCACGGATGCTCGGTCGCGCCGACGATCAGCCGCTCACAACCCGCCGCCAGGGCGCTGACGATGGCCTGAGCATTGGATTCGGTGCCGCCCGAAGAAAAGACCACGGCGGTCGGATCGGCTCCGACCAGTTCCGCCACCTGGGCCCGCGCCGTCTCAATGCGCGCACGAGCGCGGCGGCCGGCGGCATGAACCGCCGACGGATTACCGTTGTCGGCCAAAGCCTTGGCCATGATTTCCTGAACCTCGGGACGCACCAGGCCCGAGGCGTTGTAATCCAGATAGACGCTCATGCCGCCGCCTCCATGCCTGCGGCCGCCGGGGCGGCGCCCATGCGCGCCTGACCCGTGCGGTTCTGAATCACATCTTCCAGGCTGACGCTGGCCAGATAGCGATGAATCTCCTGGCCCAGGTCTTCCCACAGGTGATGGGTGATGCAGCGCTCGCCCTTGATCATGCAGCCCTTGGGCGAACCAGCGCCGACGCAGCGGGTGGCGCGGATCGGCTCATCAACCGCCAGAACGATCTCGGCCACGGCGGTCTCGCAGGCCTCGCGCGCCAGACGATAGCCGCCGCCGGGGCCACGCACGCTCTTGACCAGACCGCTTTTCCGAAGGCGCGCGAACAGTTGTTCCAGATAGCTGAGGGAGATTTCCTGACGCGTGGCGATTTCGGCCAGCGACACCGCCCGGTCCGCGCCATTGCGCGCCAGATCGGCCATCGCCATCACGGCGTATCGTCCCTTTGTCGACAGACGCATGGAATGCCCTCAAAAATTTCACGCTTTTCGGGGCTCATGTGTTAGAACCCGCGCCCTCGCAGACAAGTGCGCCACGCCGAGCGGACTTAGAAAGTCCTACTGCGTTGGTCAAGTATTGTCCGCCCGCGAAACGACAGTTGAAGACAGGATTCCGCTGATCCATGCCTGAAGTCATTCTTCCCGGCGCCTCGGGCCGCATCGAAGGCCGCTATTCGCCCGGCAAGCGCCCCAATGCGCCGATCGCCCTGATCCTGCACCCGCACCCCAAGGCGGGCGGGCACATGAACAACCCGGTGGCGGTGACCCTGCACCAGTTGTTCGTCCAGCGCGGCTTCGCCACCCTGCGCTACAACTCGCGCGGCGTCGGCAAGTCGCAGGGCGAGTTCGACAGCGGCATCGGCGAACTGGCCGATGCGGCGACGGCCCTGGACTGGCTGCAGGCCAACAACCCCGCCGCGACCCAGACCTGGGTCGCCGGCTATCAGTTCGGCGCCTACATCGGCATGCAGCTTCTGATGCGCCGCCCGGAAACGGACGGCTTCATCTCGGTTTCGCCCCCGTCGAACATGTACGACTTCAGCTTCCTGGCCCCCTGCCCGGCCTCGGGCCTGTTCCTGCACGGCACCGCCGACACCGTCGTGCCGCCGGTCGAGGTGGAGCGCGTGGTCAACAAGCTGCGCACCCAGAAGGGCATCGTCATCGACTACGAACTGGAAGAAGGCGCGAGCCACTTCTGGCAGGACCACATCGGCGCGGTCGAACGTCGCGTCGGCGCCTATCTGGACAAGCGCCTGGAAGAAAAGCCGGCCTGATCAGGCCTCATGTGTCGACCCGGGTTTCGGCCCGGGTCTTCCACATCGACCACAGAATACCTGTCGCCAAAATGGCGGCCGTCACGCCGAGCGAGATCGCCGGCGGAAACTTCTCCAGCCCCATCAGGGGCGCGGCGATGACCTTCCCTCCGATGAAGACCAGCAGGATCGCCAGCGCCTGCTTCAGATAGGCGAAGCGGTGGATCACCGCCGCCAGGGCGAAATACAGCGCTCTCAGGCCAAGAATGGCGAAAATATTGGACGTGTAGACGATGTAGGGGTCCGTAGTGATCGCGAAGATCGCCGGCACGGAATCCACCGCGAAGATCACGTCAGCGAACTCGATCGTCACCAGGGCCAGAAACAGGGGCGTCGCGCGCCAGACCCATCGCCCCGCCTCGTCCTCGCGCACGAAGAAGCGCGCGCCGTGCAACTGGTCCGTCACCGGGACGCGCCGGATCAGCCAGTTCATCAGGCCGCGCCCCGCCGCCGCCTCTTCCTTGGGACTGGTCGCGATCATCCGCCCGCCGGTGAAGATCAGGAAGGCGGCGAAGACATAGAGCGCCCACTCATAACGACTGACCAGAGCCGCCCCCGCCGCGATCATCACCGCCCTTAGCACGATGACGCCCAGTACGCCCCAGAACAGCACCCGGTGCTGATGCAGGCGCGGTATCCCGAAAGCGCTGAAAATCATGGCGATGACGAAGACATTGTCCATCGCCAGGCTCTTTTCGATGGCGAAGCCGGTCAGATAGTCTAGCCCGCTGTCCGCCCCCAGCCGCACCCAGACCCAGACCCCGAACAGCAGGGCGACGGCGATATAGAAACCCGACAGCAGCAGGCTTTCGCGCACCCCGATCTCATGCGCCTTGCGGTGCAGGACGCCCAGGTCAAAGGCCAGCAAGGCCACGACGACAACAAGAAAGCCCGTCCACATCCAGGCAGGCTTGCCCATCCATTCAACCGTCAGGAACTCCATTCGCGCCTCTGGACCGTTCACGTCGCCAGCGCCCGAACGGACGACCGGCGCGGCCCGACATCACGACCATTCTCTCCAATGGGGATCGCCAGAGGGGCCCGGTCCGCTAGAGATCAACGCAAAACCGGCGGAGCCGTTCAGCGGCTTGGCTGCGACCTAGTGTTCGCCCTCCGCCGCCGCAATCGCAGCCGGGCGATGCGCGCGCACGCACCAGACGACGCTGATCACCATCAGGATCATGGCCACGATCTCGATCACGGTCGGCCCGCGCCCTTCCCACAGGAAACCGTAAAGAAAGGCGAACAGGGTCTCTGACACGATCATCTGGCCCAGCATGGTCAGGGGCAGCAGGCGGCTGGCCTGGTTCCAGAAGGCGTTGCCGATGATCGAGGCGAAGACAGCGACACCCACGCTGACGCCGAGGAACCGCACCCAGGCCTCGCTCGACCAGACCCCCAGGGTCAGGACCGCTGGAACGGCCAGCAGCAAGGCGAACCCGCCCGTCACCACCCCGGTCAGCAAGGACCAGTCGTGGGGTGAAACCTCGGGCAGCCGTCCCATCCAGCGGCTGTTGCCGACCGCAAAGGCCGACCACGACAACAGGGCGGCCAGGGCGCAGGCCAGGCCGATCAGGGTCTGGACCCCATCATGAGCGGCGTCGCCTGTCTGGCTCAGGGATTCCCAGCCGATAAGGGCGACCGCCACAGCCGCAACCGCGATGGGCGGCGCCACGCGCGACAACGGCGGCGAATCCTTGTCCTTCAACCCCCACAGGGCCACCACGACCGGCACCATGCCGACAATCAGGGCCGAGGCCCCAACGCCCGCGAAATGAACGCTGACCACCAGGAAGACGAAATAGACGATGTTTCCGGCCAGGCTCAGCCTGGCCAGCGCCCGCCACGCCTTCCAGTCCAAGGCCGCCGTCACGCGCCGCCAGCGCGGGCCAATCAGCAGAGCCGCGATCAGGCCATAGGCGAGATAGCGCCCCGCCGTCAGCATCATCGGCGAGGCCTCGGGCGCGACCTTGGGCGCCAGGAAGACCAACCCCCACAGGGCGCCCGCCGCCATGCCGCTGGCGACGCCCCAAAGACGCCGGGACTGCCCCAGGCTCACTGCTCGCCGGGCTCCACGATGCGACCGCCGGTCATGGGCTCAGCCACGCCGGTCGTGCCGGGGAAGCTGATCGGCAGGCCGAGCAGGCAGCGCGCGGCCAGAAAGGCGAAGGCTTCAGCCTCGATCGAGTCGCCCCGCCAGCCTTCATCCTCGGCGGTCGTCACCGGCACGCCCGCGCGCTCGCGGATCGCCGCCAGCAGGACCGGATTATGTCGTCCGCCGCCGCAGACCACGACCTTGGTCGGGCGTTCGGAGCAGCGCGCCACGCCCAACGCAGTCGCCTCAGCGGCGAAGGCCGTCAACGTCGCCGCCGCGTCCTCCAAGGACAGACCCGCCACCGGGTCCAGCGAGAAGTCGAACCGGTCCAGCGACTTCGGCCCCGTCGCCGCGAAATAGGGATGGGCCAGATAGGCGTCCAGCACGGCCTGATCGACCGTCCCAGCCGCCGCCAGACAGCCACCTTCATCCATACGCTTCTTGCTGCGCGACTGAACCAGCAGGTCGACCATGCCGTTGGCCGGGCCGGTGTCGAAAGCCTCCAGCCCGCCGTCCGCGCGGATCAGGGTGATGTTGCCGACCCCGCCCAGGTTCAGCACCGCGACCGGCCCGACAAGACCCGCCTTCTTCACCAGAGCCGCGTGATAGACGGGGGCCAGCGGCGCCCCCTGCCCGCCCGCCGCCACGTCGGCGCTGCGGAAATCATAGGCGGTGCGAACGCCCAGCCCCTCGGCCACGCTCAGGGCGTCGATCAGTTGTACCGTGCGCCCCAGCTGCTCTGGCGTCGGCGCTTCGTGCAGAACCGTCTGGCCGTGCACCCCGACCAGATCCAGCGAACTGGTCTTGACCCCGTTCACCGCCATGAAGCCGAGCGCCGCCGCCAGGTGGGCGTCAGCCACCGCCATGCGGGCGTCTTCGAAGCTGTCGGGCTCTTCCTCGTCGCGCTCCCAGTCCAGGGCGTCCTCGATGGCGTCCTCGACGATAGCGCGGGTCTCGGCGTCCAGCTTCATCTCGCCGGCCGGGCCGAAGCTGATGATGTTCTCGCCGTCGGTTTCGATCACCGCCATGTCCACGGCGTCGAGCGAGGTGCCGGTCATGAAGCCGAGCACGCGAAGGGTCTTGATCGAGGAGGAGGTCGTCATGGCGGGTTGACTGCCACGTCCCGCACGCCGTAGCTAGCGCCCATGATCGCCGCCCGCGCCATTTCCGGCCTGTATTACCGTTCGCTGAGCTAGCGAGCGGCCGCGATCTCGTGCCGCCTTCGCTGGCGGTACGACTTCCCGACAAGGAAGACGGCCGCCGGCATCCCTGCTACGGAGCCGTCCATGACCGACCAAGCCTTCAAGTCCGACTTCCTCAAGACCCTGCAATCGCGCGGCTATATCCATCAGGTGACCCACCCGGTGGAGTTGGACGAAGCCGCCTCGAACGGAATCGTGACGGCCTACATCGGCTTCGACGCCACGGCGCCCAGCCTGCACGTCGGCAGCCTGATCCAGATCATGATGCTTCGCCGCCTGCAGCAGGCCGGGCACAAGCCCGTCGTCCTGATGGGCGGCGGCACGACCAAGGTCGGCGACCCGACCGGCAAGGACGCCTCGCGCCCGCAACTGACCGACGAAACGATCCAGGCCAACATCGCCTCGATCAAGACCGTGTTCGAGAAGTTCCTGACCTTCGGCGACGGCCCGTCCGACGCGGTCATGGTCGACAATGACGAATGGCTGTCGAAGTTCGGCTACGTCGAGTTCCTGCGCGACTACGGCACGCACTTTACGGTCAACCGGATGCTGAGCTTCGACTCGGTCAAGCTGCGCCTCGAGCGCGAGCAGCCGATGACCTTCCTCGAGTTCAACTACATGCTGATGCAGTCGGTGGACTTCCTGGAACTGAACCGCTCGCTGAACGTGACGCTGCAGATGGGCGGCTCTGACCAGTGGGGCAACATCACCTCGGGCGTCGATCTGGTGCGTCGCGTGGATCAGAAGTCGTCGTTCGGCCTGACGACGCCCCTGCTGACCACGGCCTCGGGCGGCAAGATGGGCAAGACGGCGCAAGGCGCGGTCTGGCTGAACGCCGAGCAACTGAGCCCCTATGACTACTGGCAATTCTGGCGCAACGCCGAGGATGCCGACGTCGGCCGCTTCATGCGCCTGTTCACCGACCTGCCGCTGGACCAGATTGCGCTTTACGAGGCCATGGAAGGCGCCGGCATCAACGAGGCCAAGAAGGCCCTGGCTGACGCTGCGACCTCAATGCTGCACGGTTCGGAGGCCGCTCAGGCCGCTCGCGCCGCCGCCGAGGCCGCCTTCGAGAAGGGCCAGTTGTCGGCCGATCTGCCGACCGTAGAACTTCCGCGCGACGAAGTGATCGGCGCCATGATCGCCGCCGTTGTGACCAAGGCCGGCCTGACCACGTCCAACGGCGAGGCCCGTCGTCTGGCCCAGGGCGGCGGTCTGCGTCTGAACGACGAAGCCATCGCCGACGGCGCCCGCCTGATCGAAGACGCCGACGTCAGCACCGACGGCGTGCTCAAGCTGGCGGCCGGCAAGAAGAAGATCGTGCTGGTCAAGCCGGTCTGAGGAAGGAAACGAGGATGACCGACATTACCGAAGGCCAAGCCGCCCCCGCGTTCGACCTGCCCACCGACGGCGACGGCCGCGTCACGCTGGACAGCCTGAAGGGCCAGTCGGTCGTCCTCTACTTCTACCCCAAGGCCGACACCCCCGGCTGCACGACCGAGGCCCTGGACTTCTCGGCCCTGGCCGAGCCGTTCGCGGCGGCGAACACCGTCGTCATCGGCGTCTCGCGCGACGCAGTGAAGAAGCTCGATCGCTTCAAGGCCAAGCATGACCTCAAAGTGGTTCTGGGTTCTGACGAAGACGGCGTGGTCTGCGAGGCCTACGGCACGTGGATCATGAAGAAGCTCTACGGCCGCGAATACATGGGCGTCGAACGCGCCACCTTCCTGATCGACGGCGCCGGCGTGGTTCGCCGCGTCTGGCGCGGCGTCAAGGTCAAGGGCCACGCCGAACAGGTGCTGGAAGCGGCCAGGTCACTTTGATCCGCTAATGCTCTGAGGCCAAGCTTGCCTCCGTCGCCGACCTGCCCCTAACTGCCGCCCAAGGGGCAACAGTAGGATTAGGCCGGCCTTGCTGGCGAGATGCGGAGAGCACCATGTTCAACAAGAGCAAACCCTTCGACAACGGCCCGTCCAGCGGCCTCGGCATCCCGCCCGCGCCGGAACCGACGCCTGCCGCCACGCCTTCGGCTGCACCCAGCCCTGCGCCACGCGCGCCGGAGCCGTCGCGCCCCGCCGCTTCCCGGTCGTCCAGCCTGTCGACCCTGTCGGCCGGGGTGAAATACGAGGGCAATATCTCGGGCGCCGGCGAACTGCAGGTCGATGGATCGCTGAAAGGCGATATCCGTGTCGTGCGCGTCGTCATCGGTGAAGGCGGATCGGTCGAGGGCACCGTCCACGCTGACGTTCTGGATGTCCGCGGCCGCGTCTCGGGCGCCATCGTCGCCAAGCAGGTCAAGCTGTTCGCCACCGCCCGTATCGAGGGCGATATCACCCAGGAGCAACTGTCCATCGAGCAGGGCGCCTGGTTCCAGGGCCGCTGCACCCAGGCCAAGCGCGACACGCCCGGCGCCAACATGCTCGACGCCCCGGCGGAAAAGCCCGCCGTCGCAAACAAGGCGGACAAGGCCGAGGCCAAGCCCGCCGCCTGATCGAGGTCTTGCGCAAATGAAAAGGGCGGCCCCTGCGGGCCGCCCTTTTTTAGTGCTTGGCGTCGCGGGTCTCGCCGACCCGGGCCGCCAGGGCCGCGCCCATGAACGGGTCCAGATCACCGTCCAGAACCCCCTGCGTGTCCGAGGTCTCGACCTCGGTCCGCAGGTCCTTGACCATCTGATAGGGCTGCAGGACGTAGGATCGGATCTGATGTCCCCAGCCGATGTCGGTCTTGGCGTCGGCCAGGGCCTGAGCCGCCGCCTCGCGCTTCTGCAGTTCCAGTTCATACAGGCGCGCGCGCAGCATCTTCCACGCCTGATCGCGGTTCTGATGCTGTGAACGGCCGGTCTGGCAGGACACGACGGTGTTGGTCGGAATGTGCGTCAAGCGCACCGCCGAGTCCGTCTTGTTGATGTGCTGGCCGCCGGCGCCAGAAGCACGATAGGTGTCGGTCCGCACATCGGACGGGTTGATGTCGATCTCGATCGTGTCGTCCACGACCGGCGACACCCCGATAGAGGCGAAGCTGGTGTGGCGCTTGGCCGCCTCGTCATAGGGACTGATGCGGACCAGACGATGCACGCCCGATTCCGACTTCAACCAGCCATAGGCGTTGGGGCCGGTGATCAGGACCGTGGCCGACTTCACGCCCGCCTGTTCACCCTCTTCAAGGGCCTCGATCGTGGTCTCGTAACCATGCGCCTTGGCCCAGCGCGTATACATGCGCAGCAACATGCCGGCCCAGTCGTTGGACTCGGTGCCGCCGGCGCCGGAGTTCACTTCCAGATAGGCGTCATTGCCGTCAGCTTCGCCGGAAAGCAGGGCTTCCAGTTCGGCGCGGGCGGCACCGAGTCCAAC
>Ga0247824_10002012_pt1 | contig 11346 bp, 9 predicted proteins | sample 13C_PalmiticAcid_FD_194412 | JGI IMG/M metagenome (GOLD analysis project Ga0247824, IMG submission 194412) | Soil microbial communities from agricultural site in Penn Yan, New York, United States - 13C_PalmiticAcid_Day48 | ecosystem: Environmental > Terrestrial > Soil > Agricultural land...
CCTCGGCCGCCCGCTCGACGATGCCGTCCGGCCCGAGCGTCCGCTCACCGCCCGCGAGCTGGACGCCCTCGCGCAGGTGGCGCTGGGATGCACGAACGCCGAGGTGGCGCAGCGCCTGTCGATCAGCGCCGAGACCGTCAAGGCCTACCTGCGCAGTGCCGGCCAGAAGCTCGGCACCCGCACCCGGTTCGAGGCCGTCACGCGCGCCCGGAGCCTCGGCCTCCTGCCGTAGCGACGCGCACCGTCGGAACCCCTACCCCCTTTCGGGGGTAGAGCAAATGTGACCGTGATCACTACCGTTCGGGACGTTCACCGACCCCGAGGAGCACCCGTGAGCGCACCCGCACTCCCCACCGTCCCGAAGGCCCGGCTGCGCCGGGTCGCGATGGCCAGCTCGATCGGCACCACGATCGAGTTCTACGACTTCTTCATCTACGGCACCGCCGCGGCCCTGGTGTTCCCCACCATCTTCTTCTCGAACATGAGCCCCGGCGTCGCGACGCTCGCCTCGTTCGCCACCTTCGCGGTCGCCTTCTTCGCCCGCCCCGTCGGAGCGATCCTGTTCGGCCACTTCGGCGATCGGATCGGCCGCAAGCGCACGCTGGTGTGGACGCTGCTGATCATGGGCGCCGCGACTGTGATGATCGGCCTGCTGCCCGGCAGCGAGACCGGCGTCTTCGGACTGTTCCCCAACGGCATCGGCACCCTCGCCCCGGTCCTGCTCGTGGTGATGCGCTTCCTGCAGGGCTTCGCCGTGGGCGGCGAGTGGGCCGGCGCGACGCTGCTCACCGCCGAGTACGCCCCGAAGGGCAAGCGCGGGCTGTACGCGATGTTCCCGCAGCTGGGTCCGTCGTTCGCGTTCTTCCTCTCCAGCGGCACCTTCCTGCTGTTCACGCTGACCGCCGGCGACACGAAGAACGCCGAGAGCGCCTTCATGACCATCGGCTGGCGCATCCCGTTCCTGATGTCCGCCCTGCTGGTGCTGGTCGGCCTGTGGGTGCGGCTGACCGTGGAGGAGACCCCCGTCTTCACCGAGGTCCGCAAGCGCGCGATGAGCGAGAACAACCGCACCAAGCTGCCCTTCCTGGATGCGATCCGGTTCCAGTGGAAGGAGATCCTGATCGCCGCCGGAGCGCTGGCGTCGCTGTTCTCGCTGTTCTACATGGGCACCGCGTTCCTCACGAACTACGCGACCAAGAACCTGGGCTTCCCGCGCACCACGGTGCTGGCGATGGGCATGGCCGGTGCCGTCTTCTTCGGGCTCGCGATCGCCGCGTCCGCGGTCTACTCCGACAAGATCGGTCGCCGCAAGGTGATCATGACCTCGTGCGCTCTCGCCGTGGTGTGGTCGCTGGTGCTGTTCCCGATCCTGGACACCAAGAGCCTGCCGATGTACGCCGTCGGCCTGATCGGCACGCTGATCATCTTCGGCATCGCCTACGGCCCCGCGGGTGCCGCGCTGCCCGAGATGTTCCACGAGCGCTACCGCTACACCGGTGCGGGCCTGGGCTACAACCTCGCGGGCATCCTCGGCGGCGCCATTCCGCCGCTGATCGCCGCGAAGTGGGTCGCCGACGGTCACCAGCTGTGGGTCGGCTTCATGCTGGCCGGGCTGTCGGCCGTGAGTGTCCTCTGCTGCTACCTGATGGTGGAGACGAAGGACCACGACATCGTCGAGATCGCGGCGGTCGACCGGGACGACGCACAGTCCGGTGAGGACCTGGCCGCCGTCTAGTCGCTCAGATCGTACGGGCCCCGCCGAGAAGCAGATTCGTGATCACACGAGCGCTGTCGGCGGGGTCCGTCGCGTCCACGTCGTTGACCATCGCGGCGACGGTACCTAACATGTAGCTCAGCGAGAACTCGGCGATGTGGGCGCATCGCTCCCACCCAACATCTGCTCCTCAACACGGCAGAATGCCGCTGTCACCTGGCCGCGTCGCCGGACAGGCACTGCGCGCGCCGCTACCGTCGCGCCGAGGTTAGATGTGCGTCTGGCACAGGCCGAAAGATTGGTACCACACAATGTCTGTCGATTTCTGCGCTGCGGGCAATTGCTCAGCAAACTCAGGTGCGGAGGCGAGGCGAGCGCGAAGCCAGGTCACCCGAACGCGCCGTACAGAACAGTATTCGCAATCACCCGCGCCGATTCCTCTGGAGTGGCAATGTCAACATCGTTAACCATGCCTGCTATCACGCCGACTATGTACCCGATCCACGCCTCACTGATAAACCTCCGGTCAAGCGAAGCATTTATCAACCCCGCCGAGCGGGCTCTCTCCAGTATCCGATCGGCATCGCTCGCCATTCGACGAAATAGTCGCGTGAACTGCTCAACCGATTCCGGATCGACACCAGGCACCTCCAGCAGGAGGAATCGATAGGCATCGATCTTGCCAGCAACCTCCTCAAGGACCAACAGGCTTGATCTGCGCACAACCTCGTCGAGACCAGCCACCGTGACGGGCGAGTGTAGGTGCTCAACAGCTGCCGCGATGGGTGCATGCAAGCGCGTGAAGCACACGTCAACAAGGGCTGCCAGCAGGTGACGCTTACTCTCGAAGTAGTTGTAGAACGTGCCATGGCTAACACCGGCCCTAGCAGTGATCTCACGGACGCCCACCGCGGAGTACCCGTCCTCAAGAAACGCCTTCATTGCAGCATCGAGCAGCTCCGCGGCACGCCCAACATATTCGGACTCAGTCACTGCGCCCTCCTGCCACTGCGGCCTCGGACAATATCCCCTGGCGCACCATTGTCGCAGCAGACGCGACATACGCCGATCGACGGTCAGCCTCACCAGTCAAGGTGAGGACAAACCCGGGCAGCGCCAAGGTCGGAACCAGACGGCCAAGTATCCGCCCCTCCAACTCAGGCTCCGCCGTTCGAGCACGCACCCAGTTCCGCTCCCGCGCATGGTCCAGCGCACGTGCCGTCATGGCGTCGAACGTCTGATACAGGCCTTGAATTCTGTACCGGAGCTCCTCGTCAACGGTTCCAGCTTGCACCAGCAGCATCTTCAACAGCTCCGGCCGACCGTCCGCCAATGCAAACAATCGATCACCCAGGTCACCCACAACGCGGGTAGCTCCCTCAATGCTGTCTGTCGCGACCATCACGTCGAGCATCTCATCGGGCGAAATCGCGGTCATCAGCTCGTCGACACACAGGTCAAAGACGAGATCCAGCAGCTCCCGCTTCCCGTCGACGTACCGATACAGCGTCCCCTGCCCCATGCCTGCACGTCGAGCGATGTCTCCCACCGAGGCCCGCTCATAACCTTGCTCGGCGAAAACGACGAAAGCCGCCTCGGTGAGCTCGGCGCGGCGACGTTCGGCCAAACCTGCCGAGGGAGGCCGACCACGACGAGGCTTTGCAACAGCAACGCTCTCAGAGCTTGAATCGGCCATGAAGAGTGAGTATATCGCCCAGCCGCCCCGAACCCGAATCCCGCCCGACCGCCGACGCAAGCAGTCACGGCATTGCACTTATGCGACTGATGTGTCAGTATCTCTAACGATAGAGATACTGCCGCAAACTCTCAGTGGAGGATCGGAATGGCCGACATCACTCGAGGCGGACTCCGCCGCACAGCGAAACTCGCAAGCCTGCCTGTCGGCGCTGCTGGACGCTCCGCCCTGGGATGGGGTAAGCGCCTCGCGGGTGCCGATCGCGCCGAGGTGAACGCCGAACTACAAGCTCGCGCCGCGGAACAACTGTTCGAAGTCCTAGGAGAACTCAAGGGCGGCGCGATGAAGGTCGGGCAGGCCCTGAGCGTCATGGAAGCTGCGGTTCCCGAGGATGTCGCCGAGCCCTACCGGGAAGCCCTCGCAAAACTTCAGAACGAGGCTCCCCCAATGCCCGCAGCGACGGTTCACACCATGCTTGCGAAACAACTAGGAACCGCATGGCGCGAGCGGTTCTCCGACTTCGACGACGATGCCGCCGCTTCAGCAAGCATCGGACAGGTCCATCGCGCGACCTGGCACGACGGCCGATCAGTCGCAGTGAAAATCCAATACCCCGGTGCAGACGAGGCTCTACGCGCAGACCTCAAGTCTTTGAGCCGACTGAGCCACATCATGAAGCCCCTGACACCCGGGACCGACATCGGTGCAGTCGTCGACGAACTCGCAGAGCGTACCGAGGCTGAACTCGACTACCGGTACGAAGCCACGAACCAGCGAAAGTTCGCGAAAGCTTTCGCAGGCAACGCGGACGTCATGGTACCGAAGGTCGTTGCGAGCGCGCCGAAGGTGCTGGTAACCGAGTGGGTGACCGGCACCCCCTTCCGTCGTCTCATCGCCGAGGGAAGCCAAGACGCCAAAAACGAAGCCGCTCGGCGTCTGGCGGAGTTCGAATTCAGTTCCCCCGCCCGGACGGGATTGATGCACGGCGACCCGCACCCCGGGAACTTCATGATTGCCGAGGACGGCCGACTGATCGCCCTCGACTTCGGTGCGGTCGCCGAGCTGCCGGAGGGCATCCCACCGAATCTCGGGCACATCCTCCGGCTCGCACGCGACGACGAATACGATCGGCTTGCCGAGCTCCTGCGCATCGAGGGGTTCATCCCAGACGGCTACTCTATTAGCCCCGTCGAGATCCGCGAGTATCTCGCCCCATATGCCGAGCCACTCCGCAGCGAATCCTTCCATTTCACCAGGAAGTGGCTGCTCAGGACCTCGAGCACAGCACTCGACCCGCGAGGACCGCACTTTCAAACCGGACGGATGCTGTCCCTTCCCCCCCAGTACCTGATGATCTTCCGCGTGCTCCTTGGAACCGTGGGGATTTGCTCCCAGATGGAAACGACTGTGCCGTACCGAGAAATCATGGATCGCTGGACGTGAGCCAGTCCTACCGAGTCGAAGGGACACCACTTCGTTGAACAGCCCCGCGAACACCGGTGTGCGCACCGCACTCGTCACAGAATCCGGAAGCCCAGCAGGCCGCGCATGCGCGGAGCATCTGGCCTGTAGGGGCTTCCGCATTGTCGCCGTCGACACCGACGCGCGGAATCTCGAGCGGACGGCCGCAGTTGTCGCTGCTTCCGGAAGCGACTGTACCCCCCTGCTGATGACCCCGTCGAAATCGAACTGGCAGGATGCGTTGAGCTCGATCGCACGCTCGCACGGCGGCGTGGATCTCATGGTCAACGTCGTCGAGGTCCCCGAACAGAAGGGGCTGTTCGAGCTCACCGAATCCGACTGCGCCCCAGTTGACGCACACGAGCTGGTCGCAGCCTGTCGGGCAGTCGCGATCCAGTGGGTCCGCGAACAACGTTCCGGACGGATCATCACGATCCTTCCTGAGCGAGCGGCCTCAGCGGGTCCGATCTCGGCCGGCGCCTTTGCCGCCACCACCATGTTCAGCGAGTGCCTACACCTCGAGATTCGCAAGCACGGTTGCTCGTCAGTGGCGGTTCTCGCACGCTCGGCGGCACCCGATGCCATCGTCGCGGCGCTCGCCGACGTCGACGACCGACGGACGCCACCCATCCGGCGGCGCTCCATCGCGGCGTTTCCCGTCCCCGGTTTCCCGCTCAGGCCACGCCGGGGCACTCCACCGCCCCGCATCGTGGTGATCACCGGCGCAGGCAGCGGAATCGGCCGAGCGACTGCCAAGCGGTACGCGAGCGCGGGATCGACAGTCCTCGTCAGCGACATCGATCGTGCCGCCGCGGAGAACGTGACGGACGAGATCCGCTCCGCCGGTGGTACCGCGCACGCATATCAACTGGACGTCAGGGATGTCCACGCCTTCGAGAGTTTCGCCGCTTCGGTCCGGCGGACTCACGGAACGCCCGATCTGGTGGTGAACAATGCCGGCATCGCGATCCTCGGCGAGATCGTCGATTCGTCTCCAGAGGATTGGACTCGGGTCACCCGCATCAACCTGGTCGGCATGGTCCACGGCACTCGGCTGTTCGGCGCACAGATGGCGGAGGACCTCGTTCCCGGTCACATCGTCAACGTCGCCTCTGCAGCAGCTTTTCTCCCGATGGCCTCCCTCGCCTCGTACTCTGCGACGAAGGCCGGCGTCCGCGCCTTCACTGATTGTGCGGCGCTCGAGCTGAGCCAATACGGAATCCGGACGAGCGTCATTTGCCCTGGCCCGATCGCCACCAACATCTTCGCGTCGACCGCGCACTCGGGTACCGACGCCGTCACACGCTCGATCGCCACACGCGCGCTGTTCGACCGTGCGGCCGCCTGGCACATCATTCCGGGCGCCGATTTCGTCGCCCGGGCGATCGAATCCGCCGTAGCGCGCGACATCGCCACGGTACTCGTCCGCCCGGAGTCGTACGGGGTGTACGCCTTGCGGATGCTGACTCCCGGCGTCCTACGGAACGTCTCCGGGGCGATCTGCAACAAGCGCAACATCACTCTCATGTACCGGACCGCGCGCACCGGAATCGCGGCGAAGATCCTGCGCACAGGCGAGTCACCACGGGAGGTATCGGCTCGATGACAGGAACGGCACTCCCCAAGATCAGATCGACGGACTGGCTCGACGGTGCGCTGCGGGACTGCGGCTTCGCAGACCTTCGCGATGCGGCACGATGGGCGGAAGCAACGGACAGGACATCGTCCGAACTCGCCAAACATCTCGGAGTGAACTGGCGGCGGCTCAACTCGGAGCTCCGAGCGAACGGGTTCCGCCTCACGCCGCTCGGGTCCCGCATGCTCGCCGCCGCACGCGATCATGTCGCGTCGGACCGGTCCCTTGCGGACTGCCCGCCCGACATGCGCCGGTGGTTCCAGACCCTGCTGCGGCCCCGTTACGGCAGTGCGAGTGGAGAGACCTACGGCGAGATCCTCGACACGCTGGATCCGACGTGGCGCACCGTGTGAGGTCACCGTACGACCTGCCGTTCACCGCGCCGGGCTCACGGCGCTGCCCTTGCCTCGACTACCGCTAAGGACGATCCATGTCATCGATGACCGAACCAACGCCCCCTGCACAGCGAACTTCCCCCGACCACCACGTCGTCATCATCGGCGCCGGCCTCAGCGGGATCGCCGCGGCGGTGCGGCTCCAGCAGTCCGGCGTCGCCGACTACATCGTCGTCGACCGGGCCGACGACATCGGCGGAACGTGGCGGGACAACACCTACCCCGGTGTGGCGGTGGACATCCCCTCCATCGCGTACCAGTACACCTTCCGTCGGAATCCGAACTGGTCACGGGTGTTCGCGCCCGGCCCCGAGGTGCAGGCCTACCACCAGGAAGTCGTCGATCACTACAAGATCCGGGAGCACCTCCGGCTCGGTGTGGACGTCGCTTCCGAGCAGTGGGACGAGGCGAACGACATCTGGCGCCTGAGACTCGCCGACGGAGGCGAGATCACGACACGTTTCGTGATCTCGGCGATCGGTCCGTTCATCAATCCCAAACCCGCTGGCAACGGCATCGCCGGCTTCGACACTTTCGCCGGCACCGTCGCCGTACCGGCTCGATGGGATCCTTCCTACGATCTCAGGGACAAACGCGTCGCAGTCATCGGCACCGGCGCGACAGGGGTCCAGCTGGCCGGGCACATCGCACCTGAGGTCAAGTCGATGACGGTGTTCCAGCGCACACCGGTCTATTGCGTCCCCAAACCGGACTTCGCCATTCCCCCGGCGCTGAGGCACGCGCTCCGCGTGCCCGGCCTGGCCGCCGCACTCAACGCCATCGGCCTCATCGGAGCCCACATCGGGCTGTGGTTCGTGATCAACACTCCCGGCCCCGTGATCCGTCCCCTCATGCGCGGCTTCGACGCCGTCATGCGCCGCGCCTACCGCGCCTATCTCGGCGCGATCGTCGACGATCCCCGGACCGCAGACGCCCTGACCCCGACGTTCGGCCTCTTCGGAAACCGTCCCACCCTCAACTCGACCTTCCCCCGCGCGTTCAACCTGCCCGGCGTCCACCTCTGCACAACGCCGATCGATCGCGTTGTCCCGGAGGGGATCCTGACCATAGACGGAATGACTCACGAGTTCGACTACATCATTGCTGCCACCGGGCACGAACTGTTCAGCGAACCCAGCAGCTTCGCCAAGGGGCGCGTCGTCGGCGTCGGCGGCCTCGATCTCGGAGAGTGGTGGAACGACAACGGTATGCAGGCCTACGAATCCGTCGCGGTCCCGGGATTTCCGAACAGATGGATCATCGTCGGCCCGTACTCGTGGACCGCCACGGGGTGGCACGGGCTCGCGGAGAACGCCGTGACGCACATCGTCCGAGCCATCGGGCTCGCCGATAGTCGCCGGGCGACGCGCATGGAGGCCGATCAGGCTGCTCTACGCCGATTCTCGAACCTGATGCATCGACAAGGGCGCCACCTCAAGTACTACTTCACCCAGCTCAACCACGGGGTCCACTCGTACTGGGTCAACTCCGCGGGCGAGATCCCCATTCTTCGCGCCACCACGATCCTCGCCGCACGCCGAGCATCTGCAGCCTTCCCCGAGAACGACTACCTCTACAGGTAGCGGCTGTGCTTGCAGAAGCCATAGGAGGACGACATGCCCGTCAGCGATGAGTTCCACGATCACGGGAACACACTTCGCTACACGCGTTGTGGCACCGGATCACCGATCCTGTTCATACACAACGGCGGCGCGTCAAAGGAGATCTGGGACGCCCAAGTCGATGCTCTCCGCGTCGACCACCAGGTCATCTGCCTGGACCTACTCGGATACGGAGAATCGGACATCCCGCGAACGGGCTACCTGATCACCGACTACGTCGATGGCCTCGAGCGCTTCATCGACCATCTCGGACTCGGACCGGTTCTCGTCGTCGGGAACTGCATGGGTAGCGCGATGTCGTTGCTCCTCGCCGACCGACGCCCTGATCTCTTCCGCGGCCTCATCGCCATCAATCCACTCAGCGCGAACACCGCTCGGAATGGCGTCTTGGGGGCAATCATGTGGATCCCCGCGAAGCTCCCCCGACTCTCGGTCGCGGCGTGCCGAATCGTGCGCGTGCCACGGTCCTTCTCCACGATGATCATCACCGCACAGTTCGGCCCCCGGCACTGGTGGCGCGGAGTGCGCGCCCCGTCACGGGCCTCGATCGCCTCGGGTGCGACGTGGACGACACGGGGTCGCCTGGCCGCTCTTGCAGAGCTGTTCTCCGACATCAGCGGGCTCCGAGCCGTCGACCATCTGGTTCCCGGCTCCGCATTCCCTCCGCTGGTCACGATCTGGGGAGCATCGAATCTCGGCCTGTCCCCCCGTGCGGGCACAATTCTGAACACGACTCTGAGGCCTCACCAGAGCTACAGCATTCGAGGCGCCGGTCACCTGCCGATGATCGAAGCCCCTTCGACGATCACCCGCATCATCCGCGAGGTCGCCACCTCCGTTCAGGTCCGCCAATAACCTGACTTAGGCCACGATTCGGACATGCAGGTGCATGCACCTCGGTGAGCTGGGGTGATCGTGTCTCGTTGGTGCGGATCTGCGCACTAATTCTGGGCTCGTAGGCTGCTCGGGTGGCGTACGTGAGGACGGTGAAGACCGCGTCGGGGGCGACGGCGGTGCAGATCGTGTGGTCCTCGACGCGCGGGGCTCGCAAGATCGAACACCTCGGCTCCGCGCATGATGAGCAGCAGCTCGCCGCGCTCCGCGCCTCCGGTGAGGAGAAGATCGCGGCTGGTCAAACCGCCCTGGATCTCGGAATCGGCGAGGCTCCGCCAGCGGGGCCGTTGCCGATCACAGCTTCGCGGATGGCGGTGCTGTGGGACACGCTCGACAGTGCTTACCGGCGGCTCGGATTCGATACGGCGACCGGTTCGGATGCGGTGTTCCGGGATCTGGTGCTCGCCCGCATCATCGAACCGACCAGCAAGCTCGACTCGCTGCGGGTACTCGAAGAGGTCGGCCAGGTGCCGCCGTCCTATCGTACGATCACTCGAAGATTGCCCGTGTATGCGAAATCGGCTTGGCGGCAGGTCTTGTCAGCGGCGTGCGCGGATCATGCGGGGATCGGACCGGCGACGTTGTTGCTCTACGACGTGACCACTCTCTATTTCGAAACCGACACCGAGGACGAGTTCCGCAAGCCCGGGTTCTCCAAGGAACGCCGCCTTGAGCCGCAGATCACCGTCGGCCTGTTGACCGATCCGGCTGGGTTCCCGCTGCAGATCGAAGCATTCGAGGGCAACCGGGCTGAGACCACCACGATGCTGCCGACGATCGAGGCGTTCACCGCAGCCCACCAGCTCGAAGCGGGTCAGGTGACGATCGTCGCCGACGCCGGGATGGTCTCCGCCGCGAACAAGCAAGCATTGGAAGCTGTGGGGCTGCGGTTCATCATCGGCGAACGGCTCGGTGCGAGCGTGCCGTGGATCATCGCCGACCGGCACAAACGCCACCCCGGACAGGAACCGGACGATCAGATGGTCCTCACCCAGCCGATACCCGCCGGGCCCTCCGACCGGCGGCGTGATCACGTCGTCTACTACCAGTACCGGGCCGCTCGAGCCCGCCGCACACTCAAGGGCATCGACGAGCAGATCGCCAAGGCGCAGAGCGCTGTTGATGGGAAGATCCCGGTCAAGCGGAACCGGTTCGTCACCATCAAAGATGCCAAGAAGAGCATCAACCGGGACCTCGAAACACGGAACCGGACCTTGGCCGGGTGGAAGGCCTACGTCACCAACATCGACGCTCCCACACCGGAATTCGTCATCGGCTCCTACCACCAGCTCTGGCGGATCGAGAAGAGCTTCCGCATGACCAAATCCGATCTGGCTGCCCGGCCGATCTACCACCGACTGCGCGAGCGCATCGACGCGCACCTGACCATCGTCTTCGCTGCCCTCGCCATCACCCGACTTATCGAAGGCCGGACCGGCTGGTCGATCAAGAAGTTCATCACCACCGCCCGCCGCTACCGCACCATCGAAATCCAGGCAGGCCCACAGGCCATCACCGCCGCCGACCCCGTCCCCGCCGAGCTGCAGGACGCGATCACAGCCCTACTTGCGCACCAAATTGTCCTAAGTCAGGCCCCTTCGACGATCACCCGCATCATCCGCGAGGTCGCCACCTCCGTTCAGGTCCGCCAATAACAGCACGGCGACCGAACGCGAACCCGTACCCATCGGAGCCCGAACGAAACCGCCGACCGTCCCCTTCCGGGAACGGTCGGCGGAGGTCACCCCGGACGGGGCCCTGAGCTGATGACCGCGCGGGGGGCATCAGAGCCGGCCGACTCCGATGCCCCGCACCGTCTACTTCCCCAATTGCTTGAGCAGTAGGCTAATGGCACGGTCTGCGAGGTAGACGCCGTACACGATCAGACCGACGAGGCCCGCGGTTCGCGTCCTCCGGTCGAGCAGAGC
>Ga0247824_10002013_pt1 | contig 11345 bp, 8 predicted proteins | sample 13C_PalmiticAcid_FD_194412 | JGI IMG/M metagenome (GOLD analysis project Ga0247824, IMG submission 194412) | Soil microbial communities from agricultural site in Penn Yan, New York, United States - 13C_PalmiticAcid_Day48 | ecosystem: Environmental > Terrestrial > Soil > Agricultural land...
GTGTTGACGGCGCCGCCGACGGCGATTACCGTCGTGTTGCACTTGCGCTTTGCTAAATAAGTCGCAACAGTTCGCAGCGCCGACAGCAGGGTGTCGCGGGTTAAGTCAGGAAGCGGTTTGTCGTGGCCGGGGGTCTTCTTTGGCGCGAGTTCGCGCAAAGCTTTGGCATTGCGGTGTCGTTGCCAGCGGGACCATGACTGGCTCATTTCTCACGGAGCTGAGTGAGTTATCTGATGGCCCGGATGATGGTGCTTGGAAAGGGAGTATTCAACAACTAACCATCGAGACTGATGCTTGCATCTCTTGGGTCTTGTGAGGCCTTGCCCTTTTTATACAATCGTAGGTCCTCCAGACAAGCATCTTGCTGTATCTCACTGAACTGGCCTCTTGCGATGGCCGAAACCTCCCAACGTAACCTATTTTCGGGAAGTCACTGCAGTTCTTGCCAGCCATGGGCCTCAGGGGCTTCCAGATCAGACCGGTTTTTCGGGCGGTAGCCGTCTCAAGTTCTAACCAACCGTCTCATGTTATGGCCCTGCGTTGGTTGATGGTTGTTGGGTTTTAGAGGGCAGAGAGAGGCCATGGCAGAGACCGTGGCCTGATGGGAAGGCCGGTTGGGGGCACAGGCGGTTAAACCTCAGTGAACCATACTGTCAAGTATGATCAGTTCAGTACAATACGACGGAGACTCGAGAATTGCATGGCATGAAAACAGATAAATTCCAAGTCTGAGGTCTGGAGAGGTGGGCCTTACCCCCTGATGAGCCAGACGTCGACAGTAGAACGACTGGGTAACATCTGGCCAAGCCGCCCTGTCGCTCTGTGCCCACTTACAGATTTCCAACCACAGACAAAGTGACAGCCAACACCACACACTCAACTTCCGCAAACAACATTCCCACCACAATGCTCGACTTCGCTCGCCGGCTCTTCGAGCGCTCCCAAAAGAAATACGAAACCAAAGCCGCCCAGCAAAACTTTAAACAATCCCCAACTGTGGCGTGGCTCTTGGCCCATCGCGAGGAACGGATGGGAAAGCCCGCCCAGTGCACCGGCGAAACATCCTCAGCATCACTGTACCGCATGTATGAGTACTTGGTGGTCGGCGACACTATTGGCCTGCGCAACGAGATTGAATACTTCTTCAACCGTCCATCGTGGGCCGTCGCGGCAATCCCGGACCCCATGGACCCAGACCCGGAGCGGTACGCCATCCTAGCCGTTCTGCCGTCCTACTTGGTGACGGCTTTCAACCGCCTAATCGAGCGCGGTTTGCCGCGCGACAGTCCGGCCATCATTGCCGGCCCGGAAGTCGAGGCAGAACTGAGGAGCCGGAAGGTAGTGCTTGAGGAAGAACCAAGCTGGGCCGCGAAGGTACCGCCGCTGCCACAAACCCTGGTCATACCGAATGGACTCAACGATGAGCCGGAAGAGGAGACAAGAAGCAAGCGGTTCTTGGCCATGAACATCATTGCGGAGGAACCTCATGTATTATTTGTATAGAAAAAGGGTATCTTTTGCTGCTTCCCACGGCGCTCTACAGTTCCACCAAACAAAATCAGATCACCACCTTGATCGGTCGTCGTCGCTCAGTGTCCCGAAGCCCCCCTACTACTGCCGGGTTAACCAGCAAGCACTTCGCTTCCGCGGGCGGACGGAAGAGCGCCCTGACAAACTCCTTCACCGTCAGCACGAGATTCCACACTCCGCCGCCCGCAACCACAGTGCGCTCGTACGCGCCCTGCAGCTCATCAAACCGCAGCCATTCCGTCCCTGCACCCTCGTGGACATGCCCAAAGACATGCAACCTCGGGCGAACCCGCCACAGCTCCCGCAACAAGTGCTCACAACCCAGCTTAAGCAAGTCAAGATGTGCCCGCGGAGGACCATGCGTCACCAGCACATCGACGTCTCCGGGTACCGTCCCCGCCCAGACATCCTCCCCGCGAGGATACTGAAAGGCCCAGTTCCCATGCCGCGCCGAGCGCGGGCTGCCATAAACCCTCAGCCGCCTGCCATTGGCACAAGTGACAGTCGCCGCGGCGTTCTCGAGGTAAATGACATCCCCCCAGTCGATAGCCTCGCGCTCCACCGCCGCCGCGTCCGCGCCCGCAGCCGCACCCCTCCTCCGGCCGCCCTCATAGCCCGCATCCAGCAGCACATCGTGGTTCCCGGCCACGACGATCTTGACCGGGTGCGGCTGCGCCCGCAGCCAGGCCACGGCCGCCTGCAGCTCCCGCAACGAGCCCGACTGCGTGAGGTCGCCGGCGTGGATCAGCACGTCGCCCTCCGGGAGCCGGGGCTGGCTGTTGTGCGTGTCGGAGACGCAGACCACCGAGACCGGGTCGGTCAGCGGCTGGGCGGGGACGGTGCGCCGCCGCAGGGTGTAGGTGTAGAGCGCGCGCGCGAGGAAGACGCACGGCTGGGTGAGGAACTGCTCCCGGGGGGTGGGCCGGGGGCGATGGAGCAGCGCGTCGATGCCGCGGTGCTGCGTGGGGAATAGAGGCATGGTAGTAGGTGGTGGTCAACTCGGAGTCTTTGGTTGGGGCAGGTTCAGGAACGCAAACGGGGGAGCTGAGAGGGAGGAGTTTCTGTTTTACAGGTTGTGGTTCGGACATTTCCCTTGGTCATGTGTTATGTTTTACGGCCAACAGCATATAAGTCGTGTCAAGTACCTGAGGCAACGTTGATGTTATTTTTAGACAGTGGTGAAGAGTGCAGCCTGGAATTTGGGCGTTACAGCCCGTAAATTACACAGCTCGTAATTTCATGACCCACACTGGAAATATCAGAACGTGTGAATTCCAGTAGGTATCTTCAACGTTTGTAAACTGGTTAGAAATTCACAACGAAGACCCATTTCTCGTCCGCTCAGTCACCTTGATTTCCCAGAATGGGCATCCCTCAATTTAAGAGACACCTGGAACCGTACGGCGAAAGAAGCGTCTTGAAGCAGGGGAAAGTGGTGCTGGATGGGCCAGCGTTGGCATACCACGTTCTCAGTCTCTGCTCGAGGACAACCCGCAAAACCAGTCCGTTTGAGCAACCGTCGTATGAGCTGCTGGGCAAAACAGTCATTGCCTGGTTGGATCATATCCAAGCGCGTGGTCTCTCAGTGTAAAACCTAGCTCTTCGTTGATTCTGAGTAACCTGAGACTGACGGATGGATCCAGTTCTGCCATCTATTTCGACAGCTATCTGCCAGGTTCAAAACGGGATGAGAGGATCCAGCGGCTCATCAAATCCTCCCGGGACCTGACCAGGTATCACTCAACATTTTCAACAAAAGTTCCTTGGGGCAATTCCCAGCACGCAGTCGATGCCCAGGTGGACTTGTTTCCGAGCTCGTGGCTGATGGAGAAGAAAGCGAAGCCGCCGCCGCCACCCTTTCTTGTCCCTGCAGTCATTGACGCTCTGAGGGATTCCACAAAATTCGGTTCCTTGGTAAAGCTGGTCCCGGGGGAAGCAGACGGGTTCTGCGCTGAGAATGTGCGGGAAAATGGCGGATTGGTTCTGACTTCCGATTCCGATCTCTTGGTGTATGATCTTGGCGAAGCCGGCGGTGTTGTCTTCCTTGCGGACATCGACGCCGGTACCGACACGCAAACACTCACGGCTCCTCAGTACCGACCGGCGGACATCTGCAGACGTCTGTCTCTCAGGCCAGACACCGGCCTTCAGTATCTCGCCTTTGAGATCAGCAGAGATCAGCATCTAACGTTGGAACAGGCGGTTGAGAGAGCAAAGCGGAGTGAGGCGGTCTCGGTATCTCGAGAGGAGTACTCTGAGTTCATCGAGCAGTATCTCTCACCGGAGGTGGCATCAAGATCCAGGAAAGGTGAAATCCCTCCTCTTGACCCACGGGTTTCCGAGATTGTCCTTCGATCTCTCTGCGCCTCGGAGACTACAACCCCAGTCTCAAAAGGAAACGCGGAACCTCGCCTCTCAGGTGAAGCTGAGCTGGAGATGTACTTACCTTTCCTTCTGGACTACCCATTGCGGACGAGTGCCTGGGAAGCAAGCAAGCCGTTGAGACGACTGGCATATGCAGTACTGCAGTCCCTCCGGGGCAGTAGCATACCTTCGGTATCAGAGATGAGGAGACTCCAATCCGTATCTTCGGGTTTACAAGTCAGCGTCCCATCCCTTGTCGAGGTTGACGAGTTAGGCACTTCTCTAGTGGAAGTTTTGTCGAGCATCGAGGATGGCATCAGCAACCCCGACATTCTCTGGGTATCACTGGCTATTTACCAAGACATACTCATGACCATGGAGCGTGGAAAAGGCTACCCTGTCAGTCTGGAAGTTCTGGGACAAGCGACCAAGGGGAAATTGGACATGTGCTCATGGGAGTCCGTCCACTTTCTCGCGCAGACACAGGCGACATACTATTCCCTCAGGATGCTCCGCCAGATACTCGACGTCTCGGTACACCACACTGGGAGCTTATCAACAACAATGTCGAAAGTGTCGCGGTCCTTGTCGGCTCTTCCGCCGTTGACAGACTTCCCGTCAATCCGGACGTTTGGAGACACACTTCGGGTTATCAGGGAGTCAGGGGCACTCGCGTGCCTTCAGAGTCTCTGCGCGGAATATGAAGATGTCGTATCTCTCATCAAATCCATACTACGGCCGCAGGACAACAAGAAGTCCAAGAAGAGGAAAGCTGTGGCGTCGAGTGAAGGGGACGCCAAAGTCACCAAACCCCGTTCCAACAACCCCTTCGATCTCCTGTCTCGGAGTGGAGAGTAGAACGAACCTGACGAATATCAAGGCTCGTATCAACATTCTCAGGGCCAGATAGCGCAATACGACCCGTCAACGCCCACACGATCCTGCATTTTGCCCTGATCGCCTGTTGTTGACCTCCCCTGACCCCCGTTTCCCAGCAACAGCTCGACAGGGTTAGGGTTTATGAAGCAGGCACTTATCGTTATCAGCCAGAAGGACCCCTCCAAAATTTTGAAAGCCCCGCGTCTCGGCGCGCAGTACGAAAGTCCGTCGTCCCATCTTCGACCGCCGCGCTCAGCCCAGACCCAAACTCCTCCGCTCCTTTCACTTTCCAAACTACCACCACCACCACCGGTAACTCCTCAAACCAACACACACTTCAAAAGCACACTCGCTACTTCAACCCCCCTCAAAAACAAAACAAAATGGCATCCGAAACACCCTCCTCCGAAACCACCCCCCTCAGCACCATCGCCGCCCTCCGCGCCTCCCTCACGGCCGAGACCACCCCGCTCCCCGTCCGCTTCCGCGCGCTCTTCTCGCTCAAGCACCTCGCGCGGCAGCACCCCCCAACCTCGGCCGAGTCGCGCGCCGCCATCGACGCCATCGCCGCGGGCTTCGCCTCGCCCTCGGCGCTGCTCAAGCACGAGCTGGCGTACTGCCTGGGCCAGACGGGCAGCGGCGCGGCGATCCCCCACCTGACGGCGGTGCTGGAGGACGTCGGGGAGGACGCCATGTGCCGGCACGAGGCGGCCGAGGCGCTGGGCGCGCTGGGGGATGCCGCGAGTCTGGAGGTGTTGAGGAAGTTTAGGGACCGCGAAGGGGAGGAGGTGGTGGTTACTGAGACGTGCGAGATCGCGATTGATCGGATTGAGTGGGAGAATGGGGAGGGGAGGAGGGGGGAGAAGTTGAAGCAGAGGTATGTATTTCTTTGGGCTTGATTGGTTTGATGAGGGGTGGTGCTAACTACGGTGGTTGGTACAGTGACTTTGCCTCGGTCGATCCCGCGCCGCCCATGGCCCAGGGACAGGAGGAGCAGACGGTGGAGGAGCTGGGCAAGGCGCTGATGGACACGAGCGCCCCGCTGTTCAAGAGATACCGCGCCATGTTCGCCCTGCGCGACTTGGCTTCCCCGCCCGGCCTTCCCACCGCCGTGCCTGCTGTCGAGGCGCTCGCTGAGGGCTTTGCTGACTCCTCCGCCCTCTTCCGTCACGAGATTGCCTTCGTCTTTGGCCAACTGTCGCACCCGGCGTCTATCCCGGCCCTTACCGCGGCGCTCAGCAACACCGAGGAGGCCAGCATGGTTCGCCACGAGGCCGCCGAGGCACTTGGTAGCCTTGGAGATGAGGAGGGCGTCGAGGCGACCTTGCTCAAGTTTCTGCACGACAAGGAGGCGGTTGTCCGCGAAAGCGTGATCGTCGCTCTGGATATGGCCGAGTATGAGAAGAGCAACGAGACCGAGTATGCGCTGATCCCCGAGGCGAAGGTGTCTGCTTGAACTGGGTTGCTTTCCGGCGTTTGGGGCTTTCAAAAATGGACGTGAGATCGTCCTGATATCACAGGGGTGCGGGTATAGATCGCTGGGATTTGGTTTCGGAAATCGTTTTCATAATATGGCCAGGGGCCTCAGTTGTTCATAGACCATCTGCATTCCACAAGTTAGCAAATAACCAGCCATGAACCTCAGATGCCGCGCACCTTTCACCACAGTCGCAGTTGTAGATAATCGTTGAGCCTTCATCAGCACTCCTCTGCTGTACTTCCGAGTACCGGATGCCGATCTTTCCGCACTTGGGGCACTCAGTGTTTGCGTCGATGCGCTCCGTCTGGACCTGGTGCCGTTCCACGGTTTGCACAATCGAGAGCTTCTGTCGCAGCGCCGAGGGGAAGTCGGACGGCTTCGTTCTTGTTGTCACGGTTCTCCAGGGATGATCTGCGCCAGTCAGCAACCCTTCATCGATTCTGCTCGAAGCAATCCAGGACCAACCTCTGTTTTCCGCTCCGCAACAATCGCAATGGAGAATGTTCTTCTCGCTGCCTTTCGACGCCGGCAGGAGGTTGCCGCAGTCTGTGCAGAAAATCAAAGAACCGATTGCGGCCATGGTGTCGTTGCTGGCGTTGTTCTCGCTTGCACAAGTCTTGCCCTGGAAAATCGTTGCCAGAATCTCGACCCGAACATCGAATGGATTTCTTCAGAGCAGCCCGTCAAAAATTTAGCGGGGCCTGCAGCCAGGTACAGCGGATCCCACCCCGGACGGCAAAGCACGAGCCAAGCACCCTTCTGAGGCCTGGTGGACCGAAAACGGATTGCCTTGGCGTCCGCTTGGCGCTTGCCCAAGGCTGCTGTGGGTCTCTTGGGGATGAACCTCGACAACCCTTTCGGACATTTCAACGACAGACACAACAGACACGGACACCAAAGGCCACCGTTTGCCCGGCGACGCAAAAGAACACGAGGACACGCCAGATCCGCAGAACTGCCGTATGGCAAAAGCACCACTCAGCAGCTTGCTACTACGATTAGGTGCCGAGGAGAGCAGAAGCACAGCGATTCGACGTTTGTTGAGCCGAGACTCGGGGGGCAGTCCCGCCATGTGCCGTCCTCGACCGTGATTCACGCTTTCAACAATGGCAGACCCAATGCCAGACATGTACAATGGCCCTCCCCACGGAATCCCAAATTCAGAGCCCCAAGGGCAACAACCACCGCCCACGATGGCCTTCACTCGGCCCTTCACTCTCTACGAGGCCCTCCCGTACACGCCGTTTTCTGCCATCGCGCCCTTCGACTCGGGTACGCTTCCACGACTTCGCATTCACAACAAGTCTTTTCTATTTTTTTGCGAACGTTTCACTCTGACTTTCCATCTTCATTCACAGGCATTCTTCCGTCGCCCTCAATAGGCTCGGCTTCACCAGCGCCTCCAGTAACCGATCTCATTCCCGGCCACGACTTCGCAGCACTCAACCAAGAGGCATCGGCCCAGAACCATCCCTCTAAACGCTTCCAACAAGCAATCAGCCAAGTTCAACATTTACTAGAGCGTGGGAATATCCCTGAATTGTATGTCGCTATTCACGGTCGGTCAGGGAACCTACTGACACCTTGAAGCAAATTCAAGACGGCCCCAAAGACTTCCCCCAGCTCGTCGGAAACTCAAAGACCTCCCTCGCTCGTCGCTTCCTTGACACCATTCTCCAAGATGGTGCACGACCAGACTGCGATACCGTTCCGGTACCCAACCCCCGATACACCGACGTCTATCGCCGCAGACCGTCAAGCGAACGCGCTGAGCACTCCAATCCCGGCGAAACAAAGCCTCACGGTCAAGAAAGAGCCGATACGGGTGAAGCAGGAGAGCCCCATAACGCCGATAAGTCGACAGCCACATGTGCAAAACAAAGCGCGGTTCGAGATTGTCTTGCCGACTAAGAGTCAGCTTGAAGCCGCCGCCGCCCTGAACAACCCAGCTAGTGCGAACATTGCGGACATTCCAGCTTTTGTACCCCCCGCGGGCGCTCTCTCATACCCTCAGCAGCAGGTACAGCAGTTGGCATCACCGAGCCCCATCGATGCTCCGCCACGAACAGTTTCGGAAGGATTCATCCAGGCCCCGGCAAGCGCGCCGTCGTCTTCACAGAAAGGCGCAATCGCTATCGAACTCCCCGGGGCAGCAAAATTCAACAAGAACGAGTTTCAAGTTGTCCCAGACGAGCCCGACGAGCCGACGAATCTATCACTGAAGAAGCGGAAGCGAGAAGACGTCGACGGCGATGACTACTATGGAGACAGCCTTGACATGCGCCAGAGAGCCGATGCGGCGCTGCACGAGTTGAGGTTGTTCCTGCACAACGCCTTCCAGGCCGAAGACCACGCGCTGGCGCAGCAGCACGGCAACGAGATGGTCATGATCATCACAGACAACGAAGCGACGCTGACCGCGGCCGCCCAGTCCAAGGCACAGACCCTGCTTGCGAAGGCCATATCGCTGAACTGCTACAAGAGGGTTCCTGTCGATCACCTCCTTCGCTTACTCCGACTCTCAGAGGGCGCGCTGAAACAGGTCGAGTCAATAGAGATCAAGGTTGACGAGTCATGGGGAGCCGCCGAGGTTGACCAGTGGCTGCAACAACTCCCGATCCTCGAGACTGCCATGCGGGCTGCCCGGACCTCGCTGAGGATGATGTGCGGTGGCCGTGAGGACAAGCAGCTCTATCCGGAAGATATCATTGAGCAGTGCCTCAACCTGTGCAAGCGCCTCATCGATGGCGTCGTCATCCCCATCGTGGAACTGAGAAGTGCTCAGAACACGGCTGAGCTTTTCAGAGCCATCTCTTCGAGCAAGAAGAAGATCATTTCTCTTTTTACGGACTGCCAGAAACTCTTCTCGCTCATGTCGACTTTGATTTCCAAAGTCGACACCTCTGATACCGTCACCAATACCCTGGAGTTTGCTGCCTCGCGACTCATCTTCATGGAGACTGCTCACGCCGAGAAAGATTCCGTCATTGACACGCAAAAGTTTGACGGACTTCGCCTGGTGGCCATGGACATGCTGTCGCAGATCTTCCTCTTGAACCCCTCGCAGCGCCAAGGGATATTTGACGAGATCCTGACTTCCTTGGAGAAACTCCCGTTGGGCAGACGAGCACGGACGTTCAAACTGGTCGATGGCAGCAGTATCCAGCCCGTCTCTGCTCTCATCATGCGCCTTGTCCAGACAAGTGCCGGCAAGGTCGATGAGCGGAAAGGAAAGAACCAGATGGGCGGGCTGCTTGCAGAAGAAAGCCAGGAAGTGAACGGCGACTACCAACAAACCGTGGTGGGTACGTTCACCATCCAGGACGAGGACCATGCCACATCACAGCACTCCAACGCCATTCAGGAATTGGATGCCCTTGCAGCGCCCTTGTTGGAAACCGCCAAAGCCAACGCCTCGTACGTTGTCAAGTTCATCGTGAACCGGGCACTGAAGTCGACCAAGTCTGGCGACACGCCTTACCGGAACCTTCTTGATCTTTTTGTCGAGGATTTCACGACTTGCCTGGACAATCCGGACTGGCCGGCTGCCGAGCTGCTTCTGCGGCTGCTCATGGTCATGATGATCAACTTGGTCGAGAACGACAAGTCTGGAGTTCCGGCAAAGAATATGGCCCTTGAACTGTTGGGCAGCATGGGCGCCGCCATCTCCAAGCTCCGCGGCCACGTCCGGAAAGTCGCGAGTGCCTTGGATGCTAGGGATGCGGATGAGCTAGGAATGTTCCTCTCCGACCTCGCAGCCTCGGCACTAGAACTCAAATCTCGCCCAGAGCAGATGGTCGCTTGGACGGGCCCCTATCGCGCCACACTCGAATACCTCGAGAGCCGATTCTCCGAGGACCCGCATCTCGCGAGCGCCATCTCCTTCATCGTGTCTGATTGGGGTGCCAAGGTTTGCGCTTGCTACGATTCCTTCGAGGATGACTTCCAGGAACGGGATCAGGAGCTGGGCCGGCTGGCGTACCGACTCCGAGAAATGATCCAGGATCGCCGGTGGCTGTCCAGCGAGTATTCGTTTAAGGATGTCAGTCCCAGCCAAGCCAAGCTGTCCTACTCGATCACTCTGCTGCGATCCCAGCTTTGCGAAGCGTTCGGCAGCATCTTGAACATCCTCTTGAACTCGATGGCTAGCGACCAACCGACAGTGAGGAGCAAGAGTTTGAAGAGCATCAACCAGGTCCTGGAAACTGATCCGTCGATCCTGGATGGTGACTCGGTAGTTGTCCAGATGATCCTCCGGTGCTCCAACGATTCGTCCACACAGGTCCGGGATTCTGCCTTGGGTCTGATCGGCAAGTGCATCGGCATGCGCCCGGCGCTGGAGGAGAGGATGACGGAGACCATTGTCGATAGATTTTCCGATGCTGGCCCGGGCGTAAGAAAACGAGCCATGAAGCTAGCAAAGGACATTTACCTCCGCAACAACAACAGGGTGCTCCGAAGCGCCATCGCCAGCGGCCTACTCCACCGCGTTCAGGATCCCGAGGAAAGCGTTCGGGATCTCGCCCGCCAGATGATCGAGGAGATCTGGTTCAACCCTTTCCACAGCGGCGAAAACTCGACAGCATCTCAGATCTCCCTCTCCGAGCACGTGTCTCTTATGGTGCAGACGGTCAAGCGAGGGAACGTCGCGAACGTCCTCGACAAGGTTCTGCAGACTCTTTTGGCCCCAGAGTCAAAGTCGGCCCAGGCATCCATGGAGGTATGCACGAAGCTGGTGGCCAGCATGTTTGACCTGGTTGACAACGGCGACTCGAACGACCCGTCTACCCCTTCTGGCCGAGACGTCCTTCAAGTCCTGATGATCTTTTCCAAGGCCGAAGCGGCCCTCTTCACCTTTGAGCAGCTCCGGCTCCTGAAACCTCACATCACGAGCATTAGCAGCAGCGAGGACCTCGCAGTGTCGAGAGCGGTGGTGGTCATCTACCGCCGGGTCCTTCCCCAGCTTTCCAGCGCGCACGCCCAGTTTCTTGCCGACGTGCGCAAGGAGTTGCTGCCCGTTGTATCCAAGGTCACGCGGGCTTTGCTTGACGATGTCATGGCGTGCCTCTGGATCATCAGCACGCTGCTGGAC
>Ga0247824_10002015_pt1 | contig 11342 bp, 13 predicted proteins | sample 13C_PalmiticAcid_FD_194412 | JGI IMG/M metagenome (GOLD analysis project Ga0247824, IMG submission 194412) | Soil microbial communities from agricultural site in Penn Yan, New York, United States - 13C_PalmiticAcid_Day48 | ecosystem: Environmental > Terrestrial > Soil > Agricultural land...
AAGCATGGCAGGGAAGTAGCGCGGCAAGGTGGCAGACAAGCGAAAGAAAGTGGAGGGAGGAATGACCAAGAGGAACGAAAGTGGAGGGAGAAATGAACAAGAGGTTTGAGTGGGTGTGTGGAGCGGACAAGGGACAAGGGTGCATATAGAGAGAGGGAGGCGGGACTACAAGAGAAGGAGAGTGGAGACTACAAGAGAGAAAAGCGAGAAGACAAGAGAGAAAAGCGAGAAGACAAGAGAGGCAGAGGCGAGACTACACCAGAGGGCAAAAAGCCCGGCTTAAAGAGAGCAAAATTTTGCCAGTGTTTACATTGCGACTTCAAGAGACTGCTTGTAGTCTGAGACTACAAAGATGTATCAGGAAACTTTAATGGGGTGATTTGTCTAAGCCCGCAACCTTTGCCTCTGAGCAGCGTAGAGCACTTCATCAACTTTGAATCGTAAAAATGATCCTTGCCAACGGGTCTTTATTACTTTCTAGAAGATGCTTCCAAGGGCATCGAACCATCCCAAGATGCCAGCATCCGTAAGCACATACGCTCTGAACTCCTCAAGTGTGATAAACCCAGGCTTGGATGGGTTCTTGATGGCAGTGAACGTCTTATCGACCATCTCCTGGATAGCATCCTGAGAGATGGACTCCATCACAGGAAAGGTCCCAGAGAAATACGAGGAGTTGGCATATGACCCTGTTGGTGTTGAGGACGATGCTCCGAAGGAATGGAATGGTCCTCCTAGTGATGGTCGGCGGCGATCGTTGAAATCTGTACCTCTACTTCCTCTACTGATATGTCGGTTCTGGGTTGAAGACAATGATGATGGTGAAGATGACGAGGACGATGTTACTCCTTGCGGCAATCCAAAGCCTATGGCTAGCGCCGGTGCTAGCGAAGGTGTTGCAGATGGGGCATGAAGGTACGAACTCGGGGACTCTGTGCGGTGGGGAGGGCGTTCCCAGGCAAAGTTGGTGTTGGACAATGATGGTGCCGCCAGGTGAGGAGGCGATGTTGTCGGTGGTAATGGCTGGTCCTTCCGTGGTCTACGCCTACTCGAGCTAGAGTCCTCATCCTCAGATGAATTTCCTACCGGGTCTACTGCAACTGCCTGTGAAGTTGGCGATAGACCATCCCGAGATCGATAGACATCGCTACTTCGTTGATCCGAGGTAGGTTCATCGTGTACATCAAAACGCGAACTTTCATCCCTTTGTTCCCGACTGCCAATCTCAGATTCCTCGCTGTCGCTGATACATCCTGGTGTTGGCCCTGATGATATTGGCGCCTCTGATCCGGCACCTTGGCTCTTTTCGGTATCACCATCCGTTGCAGCCGATGTTCCGGTCTCTTCGTCGTCTGCGTCCTTGACACCGCCCACCTCTGCTTTCTCATCCTCCTCGTCTTGAGCATCGACTAGAGCATCCGAGTCTCTGAGCCCGTACCAACCGGAAGGGAGCGTCGGTTCTCGTGGTTCATCTGATGCAAGTCTATCGGCAGATGTCTCGATAATAGAGTCCTCGAAATCTTCTTCAACTGCTGCGCCAGAACCTCGGATAGAAGGGGATGACGGTGGGGTGGTTGAGCCGCTACTCTCATCACTTGGAATCACAGGGAGCGTCCATTCTGCCGGCAGAGGGGCATGCTCCCGATTTCGCCTCCGTTCTTGAGCCGTCCGATGACCATTGCCATTAGGGTTATTGAGACTGTCATTTTGTCCGTTGTTGTTCCTTACACCAATCTCTCGGGGAATGGGAGCAGTGAATGTTGATGATATAGGCATCCCTGGTTGGTACTCAAAGTTGCTGATAAGTTCATTCTCCATGGTTTTGACAACATCTCTGATGAGCTCCATGGACAGGTAAAAGTACGCTTTGAACATCTCATGAAGTTCTTCGCGAGAAATGTAGCCATCTCCGTTAATATCGTAACCTTGGAATGCAACTAGAGAATGACAAACACAAGTGTTTAGTATGCTGTCTAGACATCCTGTGGAAACCTTCATTACGAAGCAGAATACTTACAATCAATCTTCTCATCAAAGTTGCCCTTGCACAACACGCTCAATCCGCAGGCCATCTCCTTGAAGTTTATGATTCCATCGTTATCCTGGTCGAAAAACCGGAAGATACGGTCCGTAATCAGGTTCTTCTCTAGTCCGAGCGGTCCTAGAGCCTGCTCAAAGGTCAATCGAGTAATCCCGCCGCCATCTTGATCCATTGTTGACAGCGACAAATATTGACTGTACATGGCGTCCAGTTCGACATTATCAACTAGGATCAATTATAATGATGTTAGAAACTACCTCAATCCGGCAACAATACATCAGCCGATCAAAACATCAAAGTGGGAAAAATTACAATGTGTCTTTTGCAGCAAATCCTGTAGCAGGTGGTCCGGCGTGCTGGTGTTTCCTTGTGGAATTCCAGGATAGAACGATGGCAACTTCTTATTGCGACTGTTGGCGAGTGGCGGAATGGGTATACGGATTTTCATGAAGACGTGAGACTTGATGTGGACTTCTGCTGCCTCACATCCTTCACACAAGTCATAGTCTTGGCAATTGGCGCATTTGTATCGGAGACCACGAATAGGAACAGTACGACAGCTGTTGCATGTAATGCCACCTACAAAGAATAAAAGTCTTCTTTAGTCTATGCAGCTTGCTCTAGCATAAAACCGCCTGAATGGAGGAATGAGGCGCAAGAGCGCGAGAAACGACTTACGATGAATATGACCTTCTGTCATGAAGAGTTTCGGGCACATGTGTGGATGGCACAATGACGGAGGAACTTGGTTAGGGATATCGAATCTCTTTCTTAATCGCTCGATGGCTGTTAACTGTTGAGATCCCACTGTTTACCTTTCCCAGCCTGATCCTCGGCAATTGCATAGAGCAAGTTCATGAGCTGCAAGCCGTCGTGCTTATTGTCGCCAAAATCATCCATCCGTAACCGTTCATATCCATCCTCGTCTACCAGTGCCGTGTAATCATGATCTGATGTATCGCCGTCATCAGAGTCAAACCCGTACCTTCTTCTGCGGGTGGGTTCATCGTCAGAACTGGAACCGTCGCTGTGGCGATGCCGGTTGTCATCCTGCCTGGAAGTGCTTGTCTGCTGCTGTCTACTTGTGTTGGCTCGACGAGTGGCGTTACTCCTCCGAAGTCCTTGTCCCGAACTATTTCCAGCACTGCGGTTGGACGTATTCTGTCGACGACCAGGTCTCCTACTGCTCCTATTGCTGGGGTTTCGTCGCTGGGATTGTGGCCACACCCAATATGTGACATACAGCAAGGCACCGCCAGTGACCAGCCCGAGGAGTATAAACGGAAGCGGGCTTGGTGTAGAGGCGTTTGTCATGGAAAGTTGTATGTCTGTGTTATTACTGCGATGACTCTTTCGTCCCGGCTAGGGCAGTTGTATGTCTCTAAAGCACTGTGCCTGAGGCCTCCTTGTCAATGACTGATGTGGAGCGGAGCGGAGTAGGTGGGGTAACAGGGGAAACGAGAAAGTGATGCAAAAAGTGGTGCAACTTTTCTGTGTCCAGTCGCACGTGCAGCTGAGTTGAACAGCCACATACAGATCACCAACCGTCTGAATCTTCACACAACCACCATGGCTTTCAACGTCTTGGTCATTGCAAGCGTGGACGAGAACCAAGATCCCAGTAGACTTCTTTCTCGAGGACAAGATCCCGTACCTTCAAGTAGACCTATCATATACGTCTCCCGGGAGCAATGTGTCCAACACAAGCTACGTAACACTGTCGTTGCTCTATCATTTCCTGGAGAGGCTACACCTGAAAAGTCACCAATCTATGCGTCCGTCAAGATCTATTCAAAAGAGAGCGCGCTCTTCCGGAAGGATACTCGGTTCCCAGAGAAGCTTACTGTTCGGGATTCCGACCATGGGTTGGTAAAGACATGGCCTGTTGTTGTGAGCAACTTGCTTTGGTGGCAAATCATGCAGGGTCCAAATAAGACTTTCAAAGAGGACCTAACCATGCCAGCTGATCATACACCTATCGAACTCGAAGTCAAAGTCGTAAGTCGCTTTTAATTTCGCTTGTTTCTGGATGTGATCCTCGTCCTGGAAAGACGTATGAACCCTGTTGATCATCCGTGTTGACCTCATTGTCCTTTGTCACCTTAGGTTAATAAGCTAGGAAGTGCAACAACACTTGTTTTGGCTGCCTCCGATGACAGTTTTCAACACACTCCTGCCAGCTCAGCTATTTCACAGTCGCTCTCGGGATTCGTCGCTTCGCTTCATGGCTGGATCATGTTCCGATCTCAATATGGGACACAAATGTTCAAAATAACCGATATCACGACGACAAGTACAGATCATCCAAACGTGGCATTCATATCAGAAACAACCACTGTGAGGCATGCATCGCTTATGGATGCACTGTCGGATTCTTCAGCACCACTTTCAGGGTCAGCTACCAAAGGAATCTTGCCAAAGGAAGATTGGTTAGCAGCCGTCAGGGACCGGATCGGCGGATACGATGATACTCTGTACCAAATCATTGACCTCATGTACGGATTCATCGAGAGTGCGACTTTAAATTCGGAGGATTCAATGACGGGCATGGCGACAGCCACGACGGCTTGGACAAAGCCATGCTTTAGGTCGCCTTTCAAAGGAATTCTTATTTCCGGGCGCCCCGGAACTGGAAAGACTGTGCTGGCATCAAGATTAGCAGAATCCTCAGGAATACCCTACGCAATCATCAACTGTCCCGACGTTTTTCAGACAGGTAACATCCTAATGTTGGAATTCTGAAGCGTGATGTTGTCGTGGTCAATAAGTGTAATCACTGAAAGCTGACGGACCATATTTCCCCAGATGCGGGCGCTAGCGAGAACTATATACGAGATGCGTTTACGACTTTGCTTGCGCGAGGAAAAGTTTCCATCTTGATCCTGGATGAGGTTGACATGATTGCAAGCGGCAGAGCCTCGAGAAAAGGTTTGTAACCCATGAACGGCATAGGACACTGTAATTCATGCTGCAGGACTGAGCACTTAAGGACTCTATCTCGCGTCACTAGGAGTCGAAGCCAAGCTATTTGCGACCCTTCTGCATCTTGTGGATTCTATCAATATCCATCCCACGGGGAATAGGATCATTATCATTGGTAATACAAACGCCAAACAAGCTGATCTTCCTCATGAGTGCCCTGCCATATCCTTTGTCAATAACATCACTTCGCCTGCCCTATAGCATTGACAAACCGACTTCACGCGGTGGACCCGTCACTCGTTCGTTCTGGAAGACTAGACAAGGTCTTCGACTTGCATCTGAAAGGTGCTGATCAGCGGCTCAGAGTTCTTGAGATTGTATCTAAAGGTGAGGCCTTGGTCACGTTATGACTCTTTCGTGGTACAAGTATTCTGGATATTGTTCGCTCAACACTGATAACATGCTATGTAATAAGATCTCCCGATGGAGTCCGAACAACGACAAACAATATTGCATAGAGTCGCTATGACCACTCATGGATTTGTCCCAACGGATTTACAATCGTTGTGCACGGAATGTGCACTTCTCTTGATCTCCAGAATGGCGGCTGGCACCAAGGAAGCCGTGATCGATCACTCTTACTTTGAGCAGGCGCTTAAGGTGGTCCGGCCTTCTGGCATGAGTGAATTCCAGTCAAAGGTTGGTTGCCCTTGCCTTCTCGGTTGGTTGGGTGTGCATCGGTTATTGAAACGTATCTAATAAGTGTGCCGATTCCAATAGATACCTGCGGTTACATTCAATGGCCTCTATGGAATTCATGACGCTATTGCAGACCTAAGAGTGTCCATTATAGAACCGTTTCACAACCCTGGCAAATACATCAAAATGGGCATCTCTCCTCCGCGCGGCCTACTCATCCACGGCCCTCCGGGAGTTGGTAAGACGATGCTGTGCTGTGCTCTGGCGGAGGAGCTAGGTATCAATTTTATGTTGGTGGAGGTAAGTCATGTCCTGCTTCAGAACCTGCAATGGTTGAGGTCTCTCCCAGTTTGCTCACAAGGAAAAAAAAACTTGGACATGAACATGATAGAGCTCCCAAATTCGGTCCAAGGTCGTCGGCGAATCAGAGCAGAATATCGCTAGGATGTTTGCTCAGGCGAAGGCCAATTCTCCGTGTATCTTGTTCATTGACCAGGTATTATATTCATCTGTCACGATTGCTGTACTTCCTGCCCACCTCGCTGTACTTATATCGCTTGTACTCTTAGATTGACATACTAGCTCCATCAAGGGGATCAACACATACATCAGAAAACAGTGGAGATCGCATCGTTACCGGATTGCTGACAGGTAAGAAGAAAACGATCAAAAAGTTGTGACATGATACTATGACTCGTCCGATCAGAGGCATGTATTAATTCAGTGTTTAAATGGCATTGTGTAGAGATGGACGGCTTCTTCTCGACTACCTCGCGAAAGAGTGCCCAGGTGGATGTTCTCGTTCTTGCAGGTACAACTTGGCGCCTTGTTGTCTCCATGCCGATCAGTCTGCAAAATCCACGCATATCTCACATACACTTTAACTGGGTTCGTTAGCAACCAACCGCCCTGAGGTTATCGACTCGGCCATTTTGAGACCAGGTCGACTTGACCAAATTGTGCACATTCCCGCTCCTGACCAGAAGGTGATCATTACATGCATCGTAATTCTGTTTATGACCTCAGCTCCTCAATTGAACTGACACTAATGTGGTTTATTTCGACTAATTATGGTACAGACACGACTCGCCATTCTGGAAGGTTACAGTTCCAAGATGCCAATAAGGATCTGCACCGAAGAGATGTTACAATTGGCAAACAGCACTGTGGGCTATTCTGGAGCAGATCTGGAAAACCTCTGTCGTGAAGCGGCGCTGATCTGCCTTCGTGAAGACATCAAGAACACTGTGGTAAATATTATGGAAGTCTTGTACTATGCCGCTTCATGATTACGACATCTGCTAACTGTATTGCTGTGCACCCCACCCTTTGTACAACGACAATGGGTGTTCCCAGATCAAAATGTCACATCTGGAAGCGGCGAAACTCGTTTCCAAGCCTTCCTTATCGGGATATGATTCCAAAAAGCATGCCTTTAATCGTTGATCCAAGCACCTGCAAGACTATTATGAGCGTGAGAGAGAGCTAATCATGGAGAAGACCGCTACCTGTCCACGCGTGTCATCTGGAGCAGTGGAAACCCATTGAAGAAAACAGGACTGTCAGCTTGATGCTTTGCCACGTTCTTTTGACGCTCTGACATGAAAAACTCGTTGTATTCGAACTCGCTCGGATCGGGACTCTGTGCCAGCAGAAGCAACCTCTCATCGAATTCTTCATCGTCCTCTGATGTCTGTGACACAGAGCTGCTCTCAGCGCCCGACTCGGAGGATGAATAGGAATCAGAACACTCTGCGGAACATTTGATCGGTTTGGGGTACATAATGTGACCGTTTGAGTGGCGCGCCAGGAATCCTTGAAGCATGAACGTTCGAGGCGAGGTTGCATACGATCCTCGCCTGGACGCCGCAGGGGTTGATGTTGCCGAGGAAGAGGCCGAGGAGTAATGGGTGAACCACACTGGAGTCGAGGACTGGGAAATGCGAACTGGCTTGGGGGTATAAATGAGTCTTGTATCGTCCATCGTATCGTCTACAGGATCGTTCACAGCGCTGTCGATTGCGATTTTGCTGGTGGCAGAGAAAAATGGTGTGAGAGGTGTGCTCTCGTCAGAGTGATCTTTCGGATCTCTGCATTGTCGCTTGTATTGAGCCGCCATGGAGCTCCCTGGGTATTCTGACGAAGGGGTCACAGGAAACCCACACGAAACTTTGCGTCTATGGCTATGGCGAAGTCGGTCATCATCCTTCACGTCGGGGAAGTAAGGATCCATTCCATTGTCCTCCTCGCCATATCGATCATTCTGGACACTCTCTTTGCAACTGAGCAACGAGGATATGGGTATGATATGGGTGGTTGTCCAAGAACTTTTATGGAGAGAGCCTTGATCGTGATCCTCCTGGTAGCGCTGCAAAGTCTGGAGAGAACGGTCTCCGCAATCATGACTAACGTCATCGCAACGTGTAAAGTCCTCCATTGACGGACAGTGGTATACAGAGGCAAGGAGCGAGAGAGTGCCGAGGGAGAGAGAGAGAGAGAGAGAGAGAGAGAGAGAGGCCTTCTACCTGGTATTCTTCAGGAAGATTGAAGGTCGTATGTGAGTATGCAGATATGGAGGTTCTGGATAGCCAACGGACAAGGAAGCGGAGGTGGAAGAGAAGGTGTGGAGACAAGATGTGGGGAGACAAGATAAGGTCGAGGAAATGAGGAAATGATAAGCCCGACCAAAAACCATTGTGGGGACCCAACCTATCAGCCACAAACCAACCTTTTTTTTTTGCGATCCCACAGTGTTTCCAGGAAACAAAAAATATACATGGACAGTATTACACTCGCCATCCGACACAGCGACCCTCATGCACTGTCGAGGACCCCAGCTTTCAGAAGATATCGTGATGCATTGAAAGGATGATTAAGCTAGATGTACTCTACATACATCGTTTAGGGCTGAGACTTCTCTTGCTCGGATTCTTGAGGGCCGGCACGGTAATCATCGGCCCTCATATGGAAGACGCCCAGGCCACAACAGAAGAGACTTCTAACGCCATGCAAGAACCACTCCGTGTGTGAAGCCGAGCCAAAGTAGTCCCTCGTCCAACCTTTGTCGATGATGTATGGAGTTTCATAGTTGCCACCCTTGCTAAGCTGGTACCACAATCCGAGCCCTGCCAGAGCCGCGACCACACCAATTGGCGCAAATTGAGCAGCGAGTGGGATTTGCATGCGAAATTTGACATTTTCCTTAGAGTTCCAGTCGCTCTTGGAGTTGACAAACGCATCTGCTTGTTGGACAAAGCCAGTACGGGCGAAGAAGTCCGCTCCCGCCATGAATGTGTAGCCACCAAGGACAGGAGTGCCGGCAGAGAGTGCAATATGGTCGTCTGGAAGAAAGTTGAACATGAACCCAACGACATTCAGGCCGACGAGCACACCAATCTGAGCCATCCTCGAAGCGATGATACCGCCAGCTCTGATACCCAGGACTAAAAGGCCGAGGCAGTGCAACGCTATTGGGCCCAAGGTTTCCCCTGCAGGTCTTGTCTGACTCTTCAGTAGGCGCAGACCACCAATACCCGCACCAACCGCGGTCGAGCCAAAGAGAATCGCATACCCGTTACTGACGCCTGCGTTGACCATGACAATGTAGGTGATGTTGGCCCAGAAGTAGAAACCGATCAGGAACACAATGAAATTTTTCCAGCTGGTTGGTTTGTGTAAACCAATGAATGGTATGAATGGCAAAGCGGTGGTGAAAACGAGCACGAGACCGGATGGGATCATGAAGACTCCAGCAATGGCACCTGGGATTAAGATTCCTTCGCGACCATCGAGACTTCTGCCCTCATATTGCTTGTTATCACCTTCAGTAGCGTTGCCAGGAGCCGAGCTGGGGGATGGGGCAGCGGTTGTATAGTATGTGGGGGTGGGCTTGGGATTCTTTGGAGGGGCTCCTAACACCAACAAGTCGATGTAGATTGACAAGAGCAGGAGCAAGTAGATAGGAACGCATCGCAGCGTTGAGCGTGAGACGAGTGTCGACATGTCCTGTGTCCTGTGTCCAGCGCTTGTGTCTTGGCTTCTTGTCGGAAAAGTCGGCGTGTCCAAAGGTAAGGGCTGCGTATATGAGAGGGAAAAGGTGGAAAAGAGAAGTGAGGGAGAAAGAGTGAAGGGAAGGAGAGAAGAGAAAGAAGAGGAGAAGAGAGGAGAAGAGAGGGGCGAAGTGAAAAAAGCCTTGGTCCGAGGAATAGGCTGTGAGAGATCGAACACAAACATCAACAATGCACCTCGCCCCTGTAGTCAGCCATTGCTGGTTTTCTGCCTACAAAAAACTCTAATTGTGCCACAACTCGAGTGTGACATGCAGCATCTCATGGGTGCTATGAGAGTAGTTCGTAGGGGCTGTAACCAGGTAGAGAGCTGCACTCTGTGGTCCTGGGCGTGTATGCACCATGCTCATGTTGAAGGGTGTCCATGGCAAACAAGGCATTGTAAGGGGGGCCTCCACTTGTGAACAAACTGATATGCGTCATGAAAAACTCTATTTGCTCCAGGGTGTCCGCTGCGCCATTCAAAAGCAACCAATGCAATCTTCGGCTTTCAACAGTGTGGCGGGTCTGTCAGTTCTCCCTATCGCCTTGCAGGGTGCATGGAATTCGACCATTTTCTTCGCCACAACCCCTGTTCAAGCAGGACTGTACACAATGAGACACTACCCCGACAAATGATGAACAATCGCGACCTTCACTTGCGTCAAGTCTATGTGTGTTCAATTGCTTTCAACAAGTGTCAAAAAAAAAAAACGCGTACGCAATGTGCCAGTCAACATTGTTCTTTTTAATTGCGACGCGATGTGGGCAAGGTATGGGCTATGGACAAGGATAATATCTATATACAACACAATGGTGAAGGGACAGAGGGATCCTCCCCATGGCTTAATCGTGATACCCACAGCAACCACAACAACACTTGCGAACACTCTTGGGAACGCAGTAGCAGCAGGCATTGCACATTTTAGTGCAGGTAAAGTCTTCAATCCCGAAGGGACAGGCGTTGTCCATACCGCAACATAGGAGGGCCTTGAGACCGTGCCAGACAATATGTCCAACGCCATGCTCTACCTCTTTTCTGTTCTTGTCAAACTTGAACTCTGGGTTACCCCATTTGAACTGGACAGCAAAGCCTGTGATGGCCAGAATGGCGATCATACTCAACATCGCGACGTGAGCACCTTCGGAACGACCTGTGGCGTTGTAGTCGTTCTTGGAATTGATAATCGAGTCTGCTTGCTGAAGGAAACCAGAGCGGGCAAAGAAATCGGTTCCTGCGATGAAGGTATAGGCACCGAGCATGGAGAAGCCAACCTTGGCTGCCATGTCATCCGTGAGAAAAACAAACATGAAGCCCATGACATCGAGCAAAACCAGCACGGTCGTCCGAGCGACTCCAGATGTGATGAGACCACCCCGCCTCATGCTCAGGATCCAAAGACTGAAGCAATGGATGGCAATTGGACCCAAGACCTCCTTTCCGGGTCGTTTGAACATGCGCAGGCCGCCTAAGAAGCATCCAACCAAGAGTGGACCGACAAGAAGCCAGACTGCAGCCTTGACGCCGACGTTGGCCATGGTAATGTACGTGATGTTGGCGAAAAAGAAAAAGCCAACGAGGAAGACGACGAACGTCTTGGCCGACCTCACGACGGTAGCGCCAAAGCAGAGGA
>Ga0247824_10002017_pt1 | contig 11336 bp, 11 predicted proteins | sample 13C_PalmiticAcid_FD_194412 | JGI IMG/M metagenome (GOLD analysis project Ga0247824, IMG submission 194412) | Soil microbial communities from agricultural site in Penn Yan, New York, United States - 13C_PalmiticAcid_Day48 | ecosystem: Environmental > Terrestrial > Soil > Agricultural land...
GGGAACTGCGGCCGATGATGCCGTCGAAACGATACCGCTGCTCCAGCTGCGATCTCAGATAGGCGTTCTCGCTCTTCAGACGCCTCTGCTCCATCGCGGAGTTGAGCACGTGCATCAATGCGTCGAATTGAAAGGGCTTCGTAATGAAGTCGGCGGCGCCCTGTTTGATGGCATCCACCGCGTCCTTCACGGTGCCGAATCCCGTGATGACGATGGCGATGAGCTCCGGGTAGCGTTCGAGCGCGGCATCGAGCACCTGTCGTCCGTCGATGCCGGGCAGCCTGAGGTCCGTGATCAACACGTCGAAGGCGAATGCGGCGAGCCGGTCGAGCGCCTCTTCTCCGCTGGCAGCCTGCTCGACCACGAATCCGTTATCGGCGAGCCGCTCGGCAATCGCTTCCCTCAGCGCCGCCTCATCATCGACGATGAGCAGATGTTTCGGCGTGTCAGTCATTTAGTGGGCGGGCGGTATTTTGACACCCGCTCCGGACGCGGTCAAATCGCGCGCGCGCACCGGCTCTACAGACCTTGCGGGAGTGCTCCGATAACACCCTCAGATAAACAGGGGATGCCCGCCAGAATGCAGACCAACATTGATACGAACCGGAACAGCGTCGTTGTCGAGCGGAAGACGATCTCGATCATGAAAGCATGCGAGCTCGTTGGCGTCAGCCGCCGGACGATCTACAACTGGATCGCCGGGGGCAAAGTCGAATACGTCCGCACCGCGGGCGGTTCGGTCCGCATTTTCGTGGACACACTGTGGCGCCAGCCCTCACGGTCCAGCGATCTCGCGACCAAAGAAGCTTCATGAGCGAGGACCTCGGGTTGCTTTTCCACAAGTTGAACAACCAGTTGGGGATCATCCTCGCCAACGCCGAACTGCTCGAAGCGAAGTCAGGGGAGGACGTGGCGCGCGCCCGCGCCTCCCAGCTCGTTGCCAGCGCTCTCGAGGCGTTGACGACCGCACGCGAGATCCGACTTCGCCTCAAGGCCGACCCGGACATGAACGCCGGACGGAATGCCGACCCGGCCGCTACTCAGCGCGATCTTTCGAATTAACCTGCCAGAGACGCACTGATCCCCCTCAACGCAATCGCGCGTGGCGTGGGGCCTGCTCAACAAGAGGCCGCGACACCGCTGCTTTCGGCTGCTGCCTTACTCACATGAGCCGCTGGTTTTAATGTCAAGGCTTTGACTACTGCAGAGCGTTCAGGTCAAGGGTTTGACGCGAAATTGCCCGCTCCTGTCGCCTATTGCCTCTCATTGCACATCTCTTCAAATGATGTAAGTCTCATTAGTGCTGTTAGTTAGCAGACTTTTGTCCGCCCGGCGCATCCTGCGCTATTTCTTCGCTTCAGGTTTGGTATTGCCGTTGCCCTGCTCTGGGCTCACCGCGGCAAGGTGCCGCGAACCACCTGGAGGTCATGGAAGTCATGCAGCGTCAGCCACTTGCCGTTGAGCATCGTGATCGCATCGCCGCCGGTCTGCCATTCGTCGAGTCGCTCGCCCGTCGTGTCGCCTCGTCGATGCCGCACTCGATCGAGTTGAGCGACCTCGTCCAGGACGGCATGATCGGCCTCATCGACGCCGCCTGCCGCTACGATGAAGCGCGCGGGATCAAATTCGAAACCTTCGCGGAGCGGCGCGTCCGCGGCGCGATGATCGACGCGCTGCGCCGTGACGCATGGCCGCGGGGGGTGAGGCGCCAGCGTCGCGAGCTCGAAGCCGCACGCGAGCAGCTGCGACGTGAGCTCGGCGCGGAGCCGTCCCTTGCGGATCTCGCCGCTCGCATGGGATCCGATGAAACGCGGCTCGGGCGCACGATCGTGCGCATCAACACGATCGAATCGACCTCGCCGCTCGCGTCTGGCGACGGCATGGACAATTCCACGCTCCCGCCTGCACTCGTGCCTTCGGAGCCGACGGCGCCGGACAAGGCATTCGAAGAACAGGAAGTGCGCGACCGCATCCGCGCCGCGATCGCCTCACTGCCTCCGCGCGAGCGGAAGGTGATCGGGCTCTATTACTTCGGCGAAGCGACGATGAAGCAGATCGGCGCCGCGATAGGCGTCAACGAGTCCCGTGTCTCGCAGCTTCACGCACGCGCGGTTCAGCGGTTGAAAAAGGCGCTGGCAGCCGAGGGAACCGAGGAGCTGGCAAGCCCGATCGTGGAAATGCAGAAGAAGCTGCGACACCTTCGGATGGCGAAGGCAGAAATCGCCAGGCGCGCTGTTGTCCTGCAGTACAAGGCTCCGGTCACTTCGAAGCCGGCTGCTCGGCGGCGAGCCGCAATCGAGGGTGGACGCGTCGCAGCGGCGCGATAGCGGCTTCCGGCTTCCGGACTACTGGCGCTGGATCAACTCCGAGGTCGATCGCAGCAGGTCTTTCAGGCGGAACGGTTTCGCGAGCCAGCGGCATCCGCTCTCTTCGAGAAACCGTTCCGCATCCGTTCCTGCCACATCCCCCGTCACGAACAGGATGCGCTGTGCCATCGGCGCGTTCTCGTACTTCAACTCGCGGTAGAAGGACGGTCCGTCCAGGCGCGGCATCTTCAGGTCGCAGACGATCAGATCGTACGATCGCGCGCGTACGCGCTCCAGCGCCTCCATGCCATCGCCCGCGCGATCCACGACGAAGCCGGCATCGGCGAGCGCCTCGGCTACCGCTGCGCCGAGCGCGGCCTCGTCCTCGACGACCAGGATCGACGATCCCGACGCTGTCAGGGGCGGCGCGAAGGCCCGGTCCGGCGGCGTTGGCAGCGGCTTCTGAATGCCGGCGCCGGTTACGGGCAGCTCCACAAAAAAGGACGCGCCGCCGGGCTGCGATTTCATCGTCAGCCGTCCGCCGTGCTCCTGGACGATGGCGTAGGCGACAGTCAGGCCGAGACCCGTGCCTTTGCCCACCTCTTTCGTCGTGAAGAACGGATCGAAGATCTTCGGCTGCACATCGTCAGGCACGCCAGGCCCGTCGTCGTTCACCTCGAGCACCACAGCGTCCTGTTCGGGATCGTGCCACGTGCGAAGGATCAGCGTGCCGCGCCCGTGGGTGGACAGCATCGCCTGTTCCGCATTGATGACGAGGTTGAGCAGCACCTGCTGCATCTGGTGAGGATCCGCGAACACGTTCGGCAGCCCTGATGCGAGCGCGTCGATGATCGTGATGTTGCTCAAACGCTGTTCGTAGGAGCGGAGCGCCAGCGTCTCGCGGATCACCTGGTTGAGGTCGATCATCGCGCGGGTGGTGTGGCGCTTTCGCGCAAACGTGAGCAGGTTGCGGACGATGCGCGCTGCACGCTCCGACTCAGCGAGGATGGCCGCCAGCCCGCGGCGCGTCTGGTCGTCCGCCGGACGCTGGGCGAGGCGTTCCGCCCAGGTGAGGATGGTCGCGAGCGGATTGTTCAGTTCATGTGCAACGCCCGAAATCGTCTGTCCGAGCGCGGCGAGCTTTTCCGCCTGCAGGAGCTGATGATAGAGGTCGCGCGCCTGGTCCTCGAGCCGTTTCCGCTCGCTGACGTCGCGCATCAGAGCTTCGATGCGAAGCGCGTCCCCTTCGGCGCGCGCGTGTGCGGTGACTTCGACCCACATCGGCGCGCGGTCGGCGCGGCGCAGGCGCAGCAGGTAATCGGTGACCGAATTATCGTGCGCGAGCCGGTCGACGAACGCCTCGCGTGCCTGGGGATCGATGAACTGGTCCACGTCGAACGGCCGAACTTCGGGTTCGGGTGTCTCACCCGCGAAGCCAAACATCAGCTTCAGATAAGGATTCGCGGAAAGCGTCTGCGTGCGGCCGTGCGCGATGATGCCGATGTACACGCCCTCATGGACCGCTTCGAAGAGCCGCGCGAATTCTTCGGGTCTGGGATCAGCCACAGGCTTGGCGATCTTAGCATCCGCGTTAATCTGTTTCGCATGTTCATTCCATCCCTTCTCGCGGGACAGGTGGCCGTGGTGACGGGCGGCGGCACCGGCATCGGCCTCGCCATCGCACAGCGCCTCGGCGAACTGGGCGCGCATATCGTCATCGGCAGCCGCAACTCCGCGAATCTGGAGCAGGGAAGCGCCGAACTGCGGCATGCGGGCCTCGATCCTCTTGCCGTCCAGGTCGATGTGAGAAATCCTGAGCAGGTCGACGAGATGGTGGAGCGAACCGTCAAGCACTTCGGCCACATCGACATCCTGATCAACAACGCGGCCGGCAATTTCATATGCCGGGCTGAAGATCTCTCGCCGAACGGATGGAACGCGGTCATCAGCATCGTGCTGAACGGCAGCTTCTACTGCTCGCGTGCCGTAGGGCGTCACATGATCGGCGGGGGCAAGGGCGGATCGATCGTCTCGATCCTTGCGAACTACGTCTGGACCGGAAGCGCCGGGACCATCCACTCAGCCGCCGCCAAGGCAGGAGTAATGTCGATGACACAGACGCTGGCTGCCGAGTGGGCGAAGCACAGGATCCGCGTCAACGCTGTCGCCCCGGGGCCCATCGAATCGCCGGGGGCGGCGAAACAGTTGTGGAACACGCCTGAGGCAGTGGAGAAGATCACCAACATGGTTCCCTTGAAGCGCTGGGGACAACCATCGGAGGTTGCCGACGCCGTTGCATTCCTCGTCTCGCCAGGAGCCGGCTACATCACCGGCGAAATCCTCACGATCGATGGCGGATCGTGGCTCGGGCGCGGAACGTTTGGTTTCGTGAGCTGAGGAGTTCGGGGGACAGTTATAGCGTGCTGGGCCCGCGACCGAAACCGACGGGTTCCTGCTGTTGAAACGCGGAGCTAGCTGTCAGCCTTCGTCGTGCCGCGAGCGTCGATCTCCCGGATTCGCAGTGCTGAGTCCTGCGCATCCAAGCTGACCGGCGCGGTCATCTCTCCGGATGCTTCCTCGATCGCATGCCGCAGCATGCGTCCTTCGTCGAGGAGAGCCTGGAGCCGCTTCTGTATCGTGGCAATGCTCTGCAGCCGCTCGGATTGGGGCCTTTCGTCCGGGATAACTACACTCCAGGGGTGAACCCACGCCCCGGAGCAGTTTCAGTGCCATCGTCACTTCTGCAGAGGTCGTCCACGAGCGAATTGGTCTTGGAGAGTCGAGTCGTTTACGTCTACAACCATAGGATGACTACGGCCCGGGAGCGCCGCCTTGGGTATCTGTCCTGGGTTGCGGTTTGCGTGATCTGGGGGACCACCTATCTCGGAATCCGAATCTGTCTCGAATCGATCCCACCGGCACTCATGGGCGGCCTGCGGTGGACGCTTGCCGGTTCTCTCCTGGCTGCCTATCTGACCATCCGCGGTGAGGCGCTTCCGCCGGTATCGCGGTGGGGCGGCATCGCTCTCATGAGCTTTCTGCTCCTCGGTCTCGGCAACGGTGGCGTCGTCTTCGCCGAACAATGGGTGCCCAGCGGGCTCGCGGCCGTTCTCGTCGCGACGGCCCCGTTCTGGATGTCGGGTGTGGAAGCGTGTCTGCCGGACGGCGAGCGCCTGAACGGCGCGACGCTGCTTGGCCTGCTCATCGGGTTCCTCGGCATCCTCGTCCTGGTGTGGCCGGACGTGACCATGGATCGAGGAGCGGATCGCAAGTTCCTTGCAGGTGTGATCGCGTTGCAGATCGCGTCTTTCGGGTGGGCGCTCGGATCGTCGTATTCGAAACGCCACGCCCGCAACGATCACATCCTGGGGACGACGGCGCTGCAGATGCTTGGCGGCGGCCTCATGATGATGGCCGCCGGCACGGTGCGTGGCGAGTGGCAGCAGCTTTACTTCACCCAGCGAACGACAACGTCGCTGATTTATCTGTCGACGCTCGGCGCGATCGGTGGATTCGTCGCCTACACCTATGCGCTCCGCCACTTACCCGTGTCGTTCGTCTCGCTATACGCTTACATCAATCCGGTGATCGCCGTTGCGCTCGGCGTCACACTGCTGGGCGAGCCATTCGACAGCCGCATGGCCACTGCGGCGGCGCTCGTGTTCGCGGGTGTGGCCGTCGTGCAATGGCGGCGTGCACCGCTCGCGACGGCGTCGCGCGCGCCGCACCCCGGCGGTGACCGGAAGCGTGTCGCCTGACGTCACGCCGGACGTTCGTTCAGCAGCCACAGAATGATCAGAATCACGGTTCGCGTGCTGGTGATGGTGCTGCCTTTCCTGGCGTGCCCGGCGATCACGTCAGCGCAGGTTCCCGACGGCGGCACGCAGCAGGCCGACACGTCGCAACCCGACTCACGCGTTGCGCAGACGGTGGGCTTCTTCGCGGGCGCGCTCGCCGGGTTCGCTATCCACGAGGCGGGGCACGTCGCGCTCGATGTGGCCTTCGACGCGGACCCGGACGTGAAGCGCGTGGACTTTCACGGCATTCCCTTCTTCGCGATCGCGCATCGCGGCGACCTCTCACCGCGCCGCGAGCAGGCCGTGTCGTCCATCGGTTTCTGGATCCAGCACGCCAGCAGCGAGTGGATCCTCACGCGCGATCCTCAAATACGGTCGCACCGCGCACCGGCGCGGAAGGGGATCCTTGCCTTCAACGTGGCGACATCGGCCGCGTATGCGGGCGCGGCGTTCGCGCGCACCGGGCCAGCCGAACGCGACACGCGTGGGATAGCGCAGAGCGCCCGCATCGACGAACGATGGGTCGGCGCGATGCTGCTGGTGCCGGCGGCGATGGACGCCTGGAGGTACTGCGATCCGGATGCGAAGTGGGCCGCGTGGACTTCGCGCGCGGCGAAGGTCGGGATGCTGCTCCTGATGTTCAGGTAACCAGCGCTGAACTCTGCAACTTTCAAACTACAGACTTCAAAAATACGATTTGTGCTTTTTGTAATTCTTGAAGTTTGTCGTTTGTAGATTTGAAGTTGACGATCTGTCGGCTTCAGCGCGGACCGAGTGCGAAGGTCATGGTTCCCTCGACGACCACCCGGCCGTCGACGCGAGCGATCCCGCGCAGCAATCCCATGCGGCTGCGAAGCCGGCGCACCAGCGCCTCGATGACGACCTGGTCTCCGGCGTGTACCGGCCGCCGATAGCGGACCTTCTCGATGCCCATGAAGTAAATGAGCTTCTCGCGGTTCTCCGGCTTCGCCAGGATCATGATCGCGCCGACCTGCGCGACTGCCTCGGTGAGAATCGTCGGCGGCAGCACGGGCTTGTCGCTGTTTCCGTGCGCGAGATGCCGCTCGTTCATCGTCACGTTCTTGATGCCGACGATGCGCTTGTCGGGTTCGAACTCGGTGATGCGATCGACGAGAAGAAACGGATAGCGATGCGGAAGAATCCGTTCGATCGCGGTGTAATCGAGGGGAAGAGCGAATTCCATCAGTGGGTTTGAAAGTATAATTCTATCTCTCCCTTCGTGAAGGACACACGCCTCCAGTGAATCAGGGCACGCCAGCCGGTGAAGCGCCCGCCAAGGGCCACGCGATCGTTTCCGAGCGAGAGCTCGTTACGACGCTCTTCGACCTCGGCCGTCAGGTCACGGCGGTGCTCGACTTCGAGGAGCTGCTTCACAAGATCCCGCTCCTGATCCGCCGCCTCATTTCCTTCGAGGCGTTCGCCGTGTATCTGCTCGACGAGCGTCGGCACGAACTGCGCGTTGCGTATTCGGTCGGGTATCCGGTTGGCGACGCGCCGCAGGTTCTGCGGCTCGGTCAAGGGCTCGTCGGTGCCGCAGTCTCGACCGGTGAACCGTTGCTGGTCAACGATCTCAAAGCGGATCCGCGCTATGTCGAGTTCGTCGAGGGCATGAACTCCGAGATCGTCGTGCCGCTGATGCACAAGTCGCGGCCCATCGGGGCGCTCAACATCCTGAGCCACAATCGCGACCAGTTCACGCAGGGCGACGTGTCGATCGTGCGGCAGTTCGGCGCGCACGTCGCCGTGGCGCTGGTGAACGCCCGCCTCTACGAGCGCAGCCGGTTCGACGCCGAGGCCTTTGAGACGCTGGCCGACATCGGCCGCGACGTCGCCTCGATTCTCGACCTCGACGAGCTGCTCACGCGCATCGCGCAGCTGGCGAAGAAGCTGATCGAGTACCGCACGTTCGGGCTCTTCCTGCTCACCGACGACAACGAGCTCGAAATCAAGGTCGCAGTCAAATACGGAGAGACTGTCCCCATCCCCAGGATCGCGTTGGGCGAGGGGCTGGTCGGTTACGCCGCGCTGCACAAGGAAGCCGTCCTCGTCCCCGACGTGTCACAGGACCCTCGCTACATCAACGTGGTCGACGACGTCCGTTCGGAGCTGGCGATACCGCTGCTGCTCAAGGACCGCTGTATCGGCGTGATGGACATGGAGAGCCCGGAGCCGGACGCGTTCTCCAAGCGCGACGTGGAGATTCTGACGCTGCTTGCCGCCCAGGTGGCGGTCGCCATCGAGAACGCAAATCTCTACGAGGAATTGCGCGTCCGTCAGGAGCGACTCGAGAAAGAGGTCCGGTTCGCCCAGCGCGTCCAGATGGCGCTGCTGCCAGCGGGGCCGCCCAAGCGGCTGAAGGGCGTCGAGGTCGCGGCCGCATTCGCTCCGGCGCGGGAGCTCGGAGGCGACTTCCACGACTATCTCTCGCCCGAATCGAACACGCTGGTCGTCGCGCTGGGAGACGTCTCCGGCAAGGGAGTTCCGGCGGCGTTGTACAGCGCATTCGCCGCGGAGCTCGTACGCGGACGCACGTTCCGCCGCCGATACCTTCCGGATCGCTCGAGTCCTGCGGGCGTGTTGTCGTCGGTCAACACGATCCTCCACCAGCGTCAGCTCGAGGAGTACTACTGCACGCTCTGTTATGCGGTGTTCGACCTCAAGCGCCACATATTGACGATGGGGAACTCGGGTCTTCCGTATCCGGTGCGTTGGTCAGATGGTGTCTGCGCGCCGATAGAGCTGCCGGGCGTGCCGCTCGGATCGTTCCAGGGCAGCACGTACGACGAGGTCACGCTCGCGCTTCACGCCGGTGACGTGTTCGTCTTCTGCTCGGATGGAGTCTTCGAGGCGATGAACGATGCGGGCCAGGAGTTCACGGCGGAGCGTCTCATCGCGGTGGTGGAGTCCACGCATGACTTGCCGTCCGCGAAAATCGTCGAGGCGATCTTCGCGGCGGTGGAGGAGTGGCGCGCCGGTGCACCGCCGAACGATGATATGACGGCCGTTGCGGTCAAGATCACGGCCTGAGCGGGCTTCGTAATGCTGGGTGCTCATCGCTGTAAGGTGCTGGGTGCTCAGTGCTCAGTGCTGGTGCTTGGTGCTCGTGCGGGGTGCTCGGTGCTCCGCGCTCGTCGGTGGTCGTTGCACCGGCACCAGCACCTGGCACTGAGGAGCACCGAGCACCGAGCACTCAGCACCTAGCACCACAACACCGAGCGCCACAGAATTAAGTTAGCGTCCTTTGAAGTCGAGATCCGTCTGGCGGATATGCAGGCCGAGCGACTGGCCGCCGAACGTGGCGAGCTCACCGACCTTCCCCTTCACTCGCACGTGAGAGCCGCGCGTCGGCGTGCGGCCATCCTGCGACAGCACAGTCACCTCACCGGTACCGTCGTCGACCTTGTACAGCTTGAACGGCATGAGCGGCACGCCCCATGCGGAGGTGACGACGCCGTCGATTGATACGGTTTTATCGTAGTAGCGGCCGGGGTTGTATTTGAGATCGGCCACGTGAGCGTTGCGAACGCCGAGCGCGCACCCGGAAACGCCGGCAGCGAGTGTGGCAACGATAGTGAATCGAAGGAGTGTGTCTCGCATGGCCATCCTCATGAATCAGAATGGCCGCGCGAAATCGACCTACGTGCGACGGAGAGCGGCGATGCCAGCGCCTGCCTGAGTTAACGCTCTCCGTTGATTCCGCGCGACCGCAGACCTCTTCATCAATTCGCGTGCCGCGTGAAATTGCCGGTATTCGACCGCAGGCGACGCCCCGCCCGTCCGCTTGCGTGGACGACAGTGACCTCGCCGCCGGACGGAATGATGGACGTCTAGAAGCGGAAGGTCAGCGCACCTCGTCCGCGATGAACGTTTCCGCCCTCAGCGCGATTCTGGTAATCGTAGCTGCCCGAGATCCGGACGAACGGTGTGACGTCCATCGATGCGCCGAGCCCGATCGTGTCGGCGTCTTGAGCGGTGAGCCTGTCGGCCGTCAGCCAGTCGAGGCGATCGATGCCGTGACGATACTCGACGAGTGCCTCGAATCGCTCCGTCGGCCGTCCGCGCACCCCGAAGACGAAGTTGTCGGAGAGAATCGATTCGCCCGCATCCATGTTCAGGCTGCCGCGGAGATATTCGGCAAGCACCGTGAGCCTCGGTGTCACGTCGACTGCGAGCCCGGGGCCCACCATCCACAGATCCGCGCCGTCGAAGTCGAAGAATCGCACGAGTCCAGACCAGCGGGCACGGCCGGCGCGGATTGCGATATCGCCAAACACGTCAGTGGACGGCAGCCAGACCTCGCCGCCAGCCAGCGCGCCACCTCTCAGGACGACATGTGGGTGCACGAGCCACTCAATGCCACCGCCGCCGCGGCCTTCGTCGGTATCGTGCGACCGCAGAATGTCACCGGAGCCAAAGACGCGCAGGGCGTCGCTCACGCGCGCGTTGATTTCGACGGTTCCCGCGTTGAAGTCGATGTCAGTGGGATCGTAGCGCTGGAAGTTGTAGCCAACGGTCAACCGGTGGGCACGGGAGGCGGTGAGAGCATCCGACAACGACCGGATCTCGGCATTCGACGGGTCTACGGCGAGCGCCTTGCCGTAGTAGGCCAGGGCCAGCGTCGCGCGGCCCGCCGCGGCGTGGCGCCGCCCCTGGGCGGCGAGCACATCGAGACGATCCGGTGCGATCGCTTCCGCCCGCTCGAGCACATCACCGGCTTCTCTCCAATCTCCAGCGTCGACGAGCGCCACACCCAGGCCGCTGAGTGCATCGACGTTCTTTTCGTCGGTGGCGAGGATCGATTCGAACACGGCCGCCGCACGGCGCGGCTGATTCATGCGCAGATGCAGGCGCCCGATCCAGAGGCGGGCGGAGATGTCGTCGGGATTCGCGGCTGCGATTGCCTGAAACCGCTTCAATGCTTCTTCGTAGGCTCCCCGCGCCGCGAGACGCTCGGCCTCTGTGCGGGGGTCTTGCGGCTGGGCCATGGACACACCCAGGACTAGAACCAGGGCGACGATCGCTGTCATCGGGATTTACCTCAGCGGCTGGGGGATGCGGAATTGTACCACCCACCGTTCAACGATTCACCGTAGCCGTGCGTCTGACCGTTCAAAGGGGCTCGGTTCCCGTAGCGAATTCTGGAGGTTTCTTCATGACTCTGTGGAAAACAGGCGTTGTGGCTGGCGCGGTGGTCGGCGCCGTTGCCGCCGGC
>Ga0247824_10002019_pt1 | contig 11334 bp, 12 predicted proteins | sample 13C_PalmiticAcid_FD_194412 | JGI IMG/M metagenome (GOLD analysis project Ga0247824, IMG submission 194412) | Soil microbial communities from agricultural site in Penn Yan, New York, United States - 13C_PalmiticAcid_Day48 | ecosystem: Environmental > Terrestrial > Soil > Agricultural land...
AGGTAAGGCAGCCATCATGAGACAACACAACTGTGGCATCCAAATGTTGACTCGAGGTTTTGTTAACAGCCCCGAACTGACCGCCATGATCTGCCGAGCTTGCCTGCGCGCCCGGGGCGCCTTCGCCGAAGCCCTTCCCACCCAGCAGCTCCTTCAAGCGACCCGGACTCAAACACGACAACTTTCAGTAGCCGCCTCGGCTCGCCTCTTGTCGATGCCCTCCCTCTCTCGTGTCCAGCCGCTGCATAAGTTTTCCCGCCTCCAATTGTCGACGTCGTCCCCGACAGCGTCCGCTTCGGCACAGCCACAAGCAACAACCCCTCCCTCCACTACCGCACCAGAAAAGCCGACGTACCTCTCCGATGGCGAATCACAGGTTTGGGATTTGCTAATGGCCGAGTTCGCACCCACGGAACTCGTCGTGCAGGACATCTCTGGCGGCTGCGGGTCTATGTACGGCATCGAGGTCTGCTCCGACAAGTTTCGCGGCCTGAACATGCTCAAGCAGCAGCGACTGGTCAACGCGGCGCTGGGGGATTTGATGAAGGAGTGGCACGGCGTCCAGCTGAAGACACGGGTGCCATAAGAGACTTGGGTTTATATCAGTGGCATTGGGGCGGCGTTCGGCGTTGATTAGAGGTCATCCGGCATGCGGATCTTGTTCGCCAGGGGGATGGATGTTGTTACTGTCACTAAGCGACATGTCACAGTCACAGGGCAAAGACTCCCCCAGCAGGCGACTCCGTCAACTACTCCACTCTGGCTTCGAACGCTTCTCTCTTCTGTTGTCCACTCGGTGTCTTGGGGTCCTCCGCGCCTGTTCTATTGCGTGGCGGGACACTTCTGTCTCTGGATCTTGTGAGACCCAACGCAGCAGCAGCCCGGCTTGTTTTCTGGCAACGACTGCGGGATGCAACCGCCCATCTGGATTTGGCCACCACTCCGATTTGGCACTGTGATGAGAGGACGACTGTCTCCTCGCATACAACCAATCCATCTCTCGCCTTGTCCGCATCCGTGTTGGGTCACTGGGCAGCCCAACCACCCTGGCTTGGAATGAACCCACCGGCCTTCCGCCGCTCGGCCATGAGTTCTCGATGGCGTTGAAGGACAAAACGAAAAACTGCCCCTTTGCCAAAACGTCGAAACCCTGTTCGCATCGTCCGGCCATCATCCCACTCCTCTTTGCAAGTGGACATGCCCGTACTCTGTCCATACCTACCCATGTCGTCCACCGCCGTCTTGGCGTTTCTTTCCGTCACCACCAGAGAACCCGGGATGAAGGTTTCAACCGCAACTCACGTGTTCTTCAACAGCGAAATGGAATCAAGATGTTGCCTCGGGTGGATACCTCTGTCCCAGCCAGAAAACCGAATGATGTTGGACGAAACGTCGCGCCACAGTTATTTCCTTGAGGGGTTGTTGCGATCAGATCTCCCAAAATACGCATATGGCTCCATATTACCTCGCTTGCTAGGGAGTGCTGGGAAGAGCAGCGGAAGTCACTGCAGGCCATTGAAAGGAACTTTGGACCTGATTCGCGCAAAGCCCAGGGCATGCTTCGGGGCGATCCCGTCCCGAGTCAAAACCAAGGGGCCAAGTTTGGGTTGCGTGGCCAATGGGAGGGTGCGATTTCCCGGAGTGGGGGCCAGTGCAACACCAGGTGACACCCACCGAGGTGTGAGTGCCAGCTACAAAACATCCACGAGGCCCAGGAGTGGTGGACAACATTCAATACCACCAGCACTCGAACGAGCCTTCCTTGGGGCCGCATCTCGACTCATTGAACATCTCCAACAAGACCATCTCGGCTCCCACGATGGCACCGTCGACGAACAAGGCCGTGGCCGCCCCGAAGTGGTCCCACACGCCAACCACGCCACTCCTTCTCTGGCTCGGCGTCTCGCTGCCCCTCGTGGCCTGGGACACGGGCTACATGCTGATGCGCCCGCACACGATGCCCGGCGGCTCGCTCCACCGGCCCCTGTGGGTGCCCTACGCGCTGTACGGCGAGGTCGACCACCTGTACGGGTTCAAGCAGTGGCATCTCAAGAACCCCTTCGCCGCGGCGCAGAGCCTGATGAACGTGGTTGAGACGCTGCTGTATCTGGTGTATCTGGCCATGTGGTACTCGAACGGGAAGCCGGCGGCGCCTGGCGGGAGGAAGGCGGTGGGCGGGCGGGTTGGAGCGATCACAGCGCTGTTGGGGTTTAGTGCGGCCGTCATGACGGTCAGCAAGACAGTGTTGTATTGTGAGTTGCCTGTGGTGCCTCCTTCGGAGCTTAACTAACCATCTCAGGGGTCAATGAGTACTGCTCGGGGTGGGACAACATCGGCCAGAACGACTTTTTGAGCCTCTTCTTCCTGTGGATTATTCCAAAGTAAGCCCCCCATCTTTCTCTCTGACATTTAATGCTAACTCGGGCTCAGCGGTGCCTGGATCGTTGTGCCCTCCATCGTGATGATCTACGACATTGGCTCTGAAATGGTGGCAGGTTTGGCTCAGGCCTCAGCTCCAGCACCGACGCGATTGAAGGATCAATGAGACTAGATCAAGAGGAGCTACAACGGAGGAGACAGGTGTAGTGTATGCAAGACAGATAGATGAATGGCTGGTCTTAGACCAAAGGACCATCGTGTGAAAACTGTCGAGTTGCTGCGAGGGCCTGACCAACGACGCATGATCTCGGTTCAACTTAACCAGACGGCTAATCTGCAGCTTGTGTACTTGGCAGTTGTTCAGACACTGCATTATGTCACTCGCTGATTCTTGTTGCCATGTTTTGTTGCAAAACAACCGAAGGGGGGCCGCTGGCTTCGAGGAGGAACTAGGGTTAGGGTTGGTAAAGTGATCGTCGCGTCGCCCAACGCGTCAAGCTTCGCCCATCTCAACCCCTCTGCACCACAGCCATGCAGAATCACGATGGCAGCGCTGACCCCATACACCTACATTCAATGTCCCTGCTCAGACTCGTCGACCATCGGGCGGCCGTCAGACGCAAACTCGCCCACCTCGAATGAGCCGGACGAAGACGACCGCACCTTCGACCCCCGAGCCCCGCGGTCCAACTTCAGCCTCTACCCGCTCGAGTACCTGCTGTACTGCGAGGACTGCCACCAGATCCGGTGCCCCCGCTGCGTCACCGAGGAGATTGTCACCTACTACTGTCCAAACTGTCTGTTTGAGGTGCCCAGCAGCAACCTCAAAAGCGAGGGCAACCGGTTGGCCAGGCCCCAATTGATGCATCTGCCGCTGGTGCCATTGCTAACGAGGCTTTCGTGCTTAGATGTACCCGCAGCTGCTTCCAATGCCCAATATGCATTGGGCCTCTCGCCGTGACGAGCGTCGAGACGAAGCCTGACCCAGGTTTACTGGCCGCCCCAGACACGGCCTCGCCACACTCAGGACCCTACGCCCTGACCTGCTCCTACTGCAACTGGAGCTCGACCGAGGTCGGCATCAAGTTCGAGAAGCCGAACAGCATACATGCACAATTGGCAAAGCTACGAAATGGCGGAGAAACGAGGTTGACAGCCAAAGAACAAAAGGAACGGCGTAAGGACCCGTCCTATCGTGCTCACGCAGCCACCGAGGGCGAGTTGGACGAGGCAGAGGATCTGGATCTGGAGACGCAGTTTGCAAACCTCAAGCTCTTCTACCAAAAACAGCTGGCCGACCCCAACGCGGCCGACAACGGGCTCGCAGCGCTCGGCGATCTCGGCTTCTCCTCGCCTACCTCGCTCTCCCGCATCATGAGCATCTACACCGGCGGCAGCTTGCAAGATAAGAAGACCAAGTCGCGCGTGGGCGCCATGCGGGAGGCGCTACAAGCCGACGAGGGCCTGCAGCTGGCCAATCTGGACGAATCCGCCGCCATCGCGCAGCTCCAAGACGAAAGCCTCGACGGCACCGCGACCACCTCGCAACTGGCCGACCAGCCCCCTAACATCGGCGAAGAGCACCTCCACGGCCGCGGCCGCTTCACCTCGGAACTCCGCCCGGTCCCCTACCTCCTCCGTACCAAGCGCTCCAAGCGCTGCCCCGTCTGCCGCCACATCATCAGCAAGCCCGAAGCCAAGGTACAGACCACGCGCTTCCGCATCCGCCTTGTCGCAGGCAGCTACATCCCCAGCATTGCCATCCGACCACTGTCCCTCTCCAGCGGCAGCTCCGCATCCGGCCCCGCAATCCCGGGCGCCCTCCTCGAGCCGCTGAAGCCGACCCACTACCTGCTGACGTTCAAGAACCCCATCTTCGAGACCATCAAAGTGACCTTGGGCGCCCCGGCCAAGACGCCGGGCCGCTTCGCCAGCAAGGTGACGGTGCTGTGTCCGGACTTTGAGATCGACGCCAACACGGACGTGTGGGACGAGGCGCTCAAGGAGGGCGGCGAACGGGACAGGGAGCGGGAGCGCAGGCGGCGGAAGGGCGAGGAGGCTGGTGGCGGCGGGAATAACAACAACCACAACCAGCTGGAGGTGGGCAAGATCTGGGAGCGGGGGCGGAACTGGGTGAGCATCGTCGTTGAGGTGGTGCCGGCTTTGTTGACCGTGGAGAATGGCGAGGGGCCGTTGAGGGAGGACGAGGACGTGCTGGAGATACCCATGTTTGTGCGCGTCGAGTGGGAGGCCGAGACGGGCGGGGACGAGGTCGGGTCCGCCCCAAGCAGGGACAAGGAAGCGAGAGAGAAGCGGGAGTTGGCGTACTGGTGTGTGCTGGGGCTGGGGAGGATTCGGCAGTAGCCCTTGTGTTTACGAAACCTGTGCCGAGAAGAGAATCTGATACCCTGTGATGTGCATGACAGTACGCGGCAAGAAAACGGTGTGATACGAGGGGATTGCAGGTGCATCTCAAGTCATTTGTATTTGTATTGAGGCTCTCATTCCAGTCCTACAGGTTGGCCATCCATGGCATTCTCACGCCCCAAACTGGTCCTCAAAGTTTGTCAGACAGAACCGGTACCTGACATCGCTCTTGTGTTGCTTCTGGATGGCCTCGGACAGGTTCTTGGCGTTGATGGGGATCTCTTGGACCCACGTCTTGATCCCCTTGTCGGCAGCCAGCTGCAGCATCTCGAGCGTCTCGCGCCTGCTGCCGAGATGCGAGCTGCCAAAGAAGCAGCCGTTCTTGATAAAGGTCTGGTTCTTGATGGTGATGCCGTCGCCGTCTGGCAGGCCAACACTGACCCACTTGGCCTGCACGTCGAGCAGACTCAGGTAGGCGTCCACGTCCCACCCCTCGAAGCTGTTGGCCGTGTTGACGATGAGGTCGAACGTCATGGCGTGCGGCTCGTTCCACTTCTCGTCCTGCGTCGCGAGGAACCCGTCGGCGCCCAGCTTGCGCGCATCCTCCTCCTTGGCGTGCGATCGGCTGATCACCCAAACCTCGGCCCCGAGCGCCTTTGCGAACATGACGCCCAAGTGGCCGAGACCGCCCAGGCCCACAATGCCCACCTTCTTCCCAGGGCCGGCGCCGTTGCGCTTGAGGGGCGAGTAGACAGTCAGGCCGGCGCAGAGCATGGGCGCCGCGGTGGTGGTCGGGAGTGCTTCGGGGATGGGGAAGACCCTGAAGAGTCAGCGGCAGCACACTGAAAACAACCAAGAGGAAGCATACCAATGCTCGTGTGTCCTCACATGGGACGAGTAGCCGCCCTGCATAACGGTGCCTGTCTCGGGCCAGACAGCGCCGTATGTGTCGAGCTGCTTCATGCAGTACGTCTCGTTGTCGTTCTTGCACTGGCGGCAGTCGAGGCAGGACCAACTCTGCGCGCCAACGCCCACACGCTGGCCCTCCTTGATCAGTGTCACCTTGGGTCCTACCCGGATGGCCTTGCCAACGATCTCTGTGCCACGTCAGCCTCCAATGCGCCAGACTCTGTGGCCAAGGTTGCCCACCGTGGCCGACCGCTAGTGGGAACTTCTGCCCGCCCCAGCCGCCATTGATGGTGTGGACATCGCTGCCGCAGATACCGCAGGCCTCGATCTTGATGTCGACGTCGTAGTCGCCAAACGGCCTCGGCTTGAACTCGTTCTTGTGGAATTCGGTCCAGGTGTCAGATCCATTGACCTGGAAGCCGGTGAACTCGTCGGGATACGGCATGGTGATTACAAGCTTGCGAGGAACAAAAAGCGATGAGGGTATCAACTTGAACCAAGGGTAAACAAGAGAGGACGGCAGCCTTCAAGACACGGGGAGCTCGCACGTTTTAAGGAGCGCGTGTCCCAGCCACGCGAGGGGCCATCCCACACCCCCACTGGGCTGGACAGCTGGCATCGTCATATTATCCAGCGCCCGACCGCGGGAATTGGGGCATTATCGCCGCCGGGCATTCCTCCGTTGGTGAGGTGCATGCAAACAAGGCGGCTGTCCCTTTGTCCGCCGACCCCGCCATACCCCACCAAACGGTACCAAAGGGACAAGCATGTGGGACCGAATTGAGAACAGCCTGTGCCGATTATCCCACTAATCAGATCGCTCCCAGCCAGTCATTGTCTGTGTGACGTACTGAAGAACACTGACCCGAAAGCCGACACCGGGAAGAGGCGGATGTTGACGTACATACTGTGTAGAAGGGCGAGAACGGGTTCAAAACGGGGTCACCGAATGTCAATTCCGCAGTATCAGCCCGAAGCTAGCGAATGGATGACGAACTTGCATGTTTTTTATCTGCCAGCGGGTGGTTTGCTGGGAGAGGGCGGCACAGTGCCTGCCGCGGGACTCGGGCTCAGTCACGGACACACTGTTCCCCACGCAAACGACAGCTAGCATCTCGCGGTTCCAAGTCCATCCGCCGCCATCAACCGTCGCGCGCATTCGAAACTCACGTCACCGACATGCTGCGGAGGCCGATATCAGGTTTGAGAGACCCGGCTGCTTTGTTGGCAAGTTCGGGTACACGCCAGGAAGACCATGCCGCAGGGGAACGCTGGGTAGGTACTGTGTATTCCGGCGTTGGGGACATTAACCCGATCCTCACGGGCCGGACGGCAGCGGCAGAGCGTGGCGGTTTGGCGATTTGTACGTCCGTCCCCTCAACCCTGCCTCAGGCTGCCTTCCGGGCTTTGCCTTTCGAGTCAAACCCGACTCCTGTCAGGAAAGCAATCCTCATGGAGGCACCGAGGCAGACAAAGCCAATGTTTCCCCAGTCGATGGCATTCCACTCGGACACGCTCCAGTAGATCTGAGGGCCCAGCTCTCGTACCGTGTAGAGATGTCCAAAGTCGGCGACGAGCAAGCAGAATAGCACCGCCTTCCAGACGCGCAGGTCGGACGTCGATCGCAAGACAAGGGCCTCACTCAGTGCAAAGGCAAAATACATATTGGCGAGCTGCGACATGGCAATTGAAGTGCCCAGGGGAATGGGCGACGGCGCAGACGACGCATGTGTGAGGTCGAGGTAAGTCCGTTGGTCGAAGAAGGCGTAGTACGCACCGGCGAGGGTCGCAATGGGTTCGATGAGCAGGAAAAAGAGGCGGTACGGCAGCGGGAGCGTGAAGCCAGACATTCCAGCCGCCGGGGCTGCGGAGCCCGTCGCTTGTTTGCTTGCCATCGTGGGTTGAGAAACAGTCGGGCAGGTTCTGGAGGCGCGTTCGCGAAATGGAAGCTCTGGGAGGAAACGCTCTCCAGCAAAACACTGGCCCCCACATTCCCCGAGCCCCACATTCAGCCCGGCCCCACCGCCTGCCCTTTCTGCCATTGGGCCCACCAAAAAACTCGAGGGCTGCAAACCCTAACCGCCAATTCAACCTGGAAGTCTTGACTTTTCCCTGCGCCTTCAACCTCTCCGAACCGCCTCGAAGACCATCAACCGGTATCGTCGACAACCGCCAACATGAGCTCGCCGTCCCTCAACAAGATCGCGGCCAACAGCCCGAGCCGCCAGAACCCCTCGGAGCTTGAGCAGGGCATTGCCGGCGCTCTCTACGACCTCGAGACCAACACTGCCGACCTCAAGGTCGCGCTTCGGCCTCTGCAGTTCGTCTCGGCCCGTGAGGTGAGAATCTGCTCCTGAAGCACCGACGTCGTCCGACCACACCCGACTCCTGTTCCACCGACTTGCGAGCGCGATTGAGACATCGCCGCGTCGGGCGTCGTCGCATGGGAAACTTGATCACAATGGGAAAGCGGGCAGGCGGGTGGAGGCTTTGGCACCGGCCCGCTCTGCTCGACAGCCATAACATCAAAAACCATACAGCACGCGGAATAGGGCGGGAGCGGTCCATGGATTGCAGAGTCATCCTGGAGCTCGCATGCTGACTTGGATCTGGAACAGATCGAAGTTGGCCACGGCAAGAAGGCTATTGTCATCTTTGTCCCCGTCCCTTCGCTGCAGGGCTTCCACCGCGTTCAGCAGCGGTAAGCTTCCCTCCTCCCTCCCATGCACTCGGAGCCAATCTAACCGAACCGACGCAGCCTCACCCGCGAGCTGGAGAAGAAGTTCTCGGACCGCCATGTCCTGATCCTCGCCTCGCGCCGCATCCTCCCCCGCCCCAAGCGCTCCAGCCGCTCGCGCAACACCCTCAAGCAGAAGCGCCCCCGCTCGCGCACCCTCACTGCCGTGCACGATGCCATCCTGACCGACCTCGTCTACCCCGTCGAGATTGTCGGCAAGCGCCTCCGCACCAAGGAGGACGGCTCCAAGACCCTCAAGGTCATCCTCGACGAGAAGGAGCGTGGCGGTGTCGACTACAGGCTCGACACCTACTCGGAGGTCTACCGCCGCCTGACCGGCCGCGGTGTCATCTTCGAGTTCCCCCAGACCAGCGCCGCCGAGTTTTAGGCGTGAGTGGAAGGGGAGTGGGCTTGTTTGTGGGCGGGCGCACCGAGGTCAGATTTGGGTTTGGTTCGGGTTCGGTCTGATGCGCAGGGGCATCCAAAAGGGACGGCGTTCAGCTAGCTTGTTTTAATCAAGCTTGATCTTCCACACCGGTCCCAATACAAGCTCTACTTGGTGTTGTCTACAGCTGTCCGTCGTGCGGTGACCATTCGCTTTCCAGACCATCCTCGCGGCATTGCCACAACGGTTCCTCACTCTTACATGTTGATCACAAGTGCATCTCGTGGCTCGGGTGCCTCTCCCGGGCCCATTCCAAGACCCTGCCCCAAATCTCGGCGCCGTCATGCTCCCTCTCCATGGCTCTCTCAAAGTGTGCCAGGGTAGCCCTGTCGTCCTCGTCCACACCAAACCACCGCGTGGCGTCCCGGAGCCTCAACTTGGCACACCGAGCATCCTTTTCAGGGTGCCCTTGGAACGTCAGGATCGTGTTGTTGTGGCTCAGGAAGGACTGGCTTCCAGCCAGCAACTCGGTAAACCCCCTAGGCGCGGCGCGGACCTCCCGGCGATGGTGCTGTTGCAGGAGGAGCGACCCGTTGCCGTGCTGCCGTGCAAAAAACCGGCGGCCGGCTGGGGTCAGCTTCGATTCTACGACGCCGAGCTGCGGTTCCAGTCAGCCCATGCCCGTGACGCTCCAAAAGAAGCTCTCCGTGCTGACGTACCTCTGGGATTTCCATGTCCACCAGCTCGGCGCCGAACAGCTGGCAGATGGTCTGGTGTCCCCAGCAGATGCCGCAGAGCTTCTTCCGCGGATGGTTCGCGACCACATCGAGGATGAACTTGTGGACGCGCAGGATCCACGGGTGCCTCTTGCGCGGGTCGGCGTTTCCGCCGCCAATGACGATCAGGTCGAAGGCTTCGGGGTCGGGGAAGCCATCAGCCTGCTCGGCAGGGTAGAAGAAGACGAGCTGGGCATCGGGGCGGACGGCGCCGATGGAGCGGACGTACGAGTCGCGGATCTCGGCGATGATGGGCGAGCGGTACGAGTTGAGGAGGATGGCGATCCGCAGGGGGCGGTCGTGGGTTGGGCTCATGTTGAATGAACCGCTCGCGTGACATGGTGCTGCCCTGTGGAAGGGGGGATTCCAACGGGGGCTTTATACTGGACCGGGGGGGTTCAGCCAGCCCCGGTGCTGGAATTAGGACCGGGTCAGCTGATGAGTTACCCCGGCAGGTCGACCTGGAACCAACGCGGGTGTGGGGATCCGGATCCTGGGGACGAATGACATCATCCAGGGACGCGGTTACGAGATGGCATTGTCGATTTGGGTTAAGAAGTCGTTAGAATGGCAGGCGTCCCATATGACCAGCACGTCAAGATGGGCGGGCATGCAAACGAGCTGAGATATTGCATGCTTCTGAAATGACGAAGCCTCGAATTCGACTGAGAGTTGCAGAGCTTCGGCAATTGGACTGGGCCGTTGGGATGACCCACACGGCAGGCGGAAAACCATCCTGTTGGTCACTGGCCACTTACACCCCACAGGTGTTTCACGATCCCGAGTTGCACTCAAGTGCATGTGCGGCTGAGCTCTCAGTCCAAAACCTTGTAGTAAAGCTTGACCTGAAAAATTCGCAAGAAGACTCCAAAAAGTCATCAAGAGGGACAAGGTATGGAGACAGCGGGGCAGATTGCACAATCGAGCACAGTGTTGTTTGAGACCAAGTCCGCAGCGTCTTATGGGCCTCAAAAAGAGTTCGACTAAGAACTGCAGACAATTGTCTCCCATCGTCAAGTCTTCTGTTCATTCCAAAATAATCTAGACTCAAAGAATCCAAAATGGTCAAATCCACCATGCATACCAACGAATGGTTCAAGTTATGTGCAACATGAGGAGACAATTTTCGAGCTTTTGGCGGCACAACATCTGAACACCTCGGTGTCCTACCTTATGAATCAAACCAGAGCCTGTCTAGAGAGTTGACCATCGTAAGCCCAAAGCTAGCAATACTCCTTTTGCAGTGCAGACCGAACCCGGAGTTCGGTCCAAAGCACCTGGCCCTAATAAGAAGTAACTAGTTACACAGGCTCCGTTGACTCGGACTGAACCCGAGCCTAAATGCCAGTGCAGCACTGAAACTGCGTCACGCACAAACACCGCAACGCCCCAAAAAAATAAAGACCCGTCGCGAGTGTAGCAGGAGCGGCTTGGCGTCCATCAAGTTGACCTCGTACCCCCTGGCGTCATTGTCGTCTCCCTCGTTGCCCACGGTGACTCTTCAGGGGCCACGGGGCCCTGAGCATTGGGCATGCCAATGGCTCTATTAAGTTTCGCTGACTAGATCCTGAGGGCCACGAGGGTCACCAGACCACGTTGACGCCCTAAGGGGGGGCCAATGGACTTTAACCCGGCGAGGGGCAAGCTAAGTAGTAAAAGAGGCAAGACGCGGGGCGGTTAGACGATGACGTTGGCGGGTGAGGACCGCAATCGAGAAAGGGTGTCCGCGAGGGCGGTCAATGCGAGGGAGCGGACTCATCGGAGCACTGCATACTACCAGC
>Ga0247824_10002021_pt1 | contig 11329 bp, 12 predicted proteins | sample 13C_PalmiticAcid_FD_194412 | JGI IMG/M metagenome (GOLD analysis project Ga0247824, IMG submission 194412) | Soil microbial communities from agricultural site in Penn Yan, New York, United States - 13C_PalmiticAcid_Day48 | ecosystem: Environmental > Terrestrial > Soil > Agricultural land...
TCCTGCTCTACCGACTTGAACTTTGCTGCACCTCCATCTTGGAATCTGATTGAGATGCTGACTGACGGTTGCTTTACACAGAGGCTAGTCGGTGTAGTGGGAACACATTAGAATTGTTTGACTCTACTATCGACCAGCCTGAAATGTACAGTAGAGAATAGACTTACATCTCCTTGTTGTCTTGGAAGGGATACCAGTACATCAGCCAGTGGGGATACCCTGCTTGGGTGCGCGAGTCTCGGGTTCTTGGCCCTCCTACGAGTTACCGGGCAGGACTGCGGTTGTTGGAGCGAGAGTGCTACTACAGGGCCAACGTCGAAGGAAGCCTCGTAGGTGGAATGAGGTGGAATGAGAGACGGAATGAGCAAGGTGGAGGAGCAAAAGCAACAGAATGAGTGAGGAAAAGAGTGAGGGAATGACAAAGGTGAATGTGAGGGCGTGTTCTGAGGAGTAAAGCAGACTTTTTTCCGCATACCGACAGGTGTAGGGAGGGAGGGAAGGAAGGAAGGAAAGAAGGGTGCTTGGAGCAGTGAGAGCCATTCGTGACCACGTGCTGCGCTGTGCAAAACTCTCCCTCAGCTTTTTGCTCTTCACAATGATCTCTTCCCCATCGCTCATTCCTTCCTGGCTGATCGCCTTCCTGTCAGACCAGACTCCCCCCCCCGGCCTCGACCACCATTCCTGCACTCTCACGCGGACCCTTTTCCTAATCGATACTTCACGGCTTCCTCACTGCTCTTGCAATCATCATGAATCTCCACTTTGAATTGCATATGACCCCCTGCCAACCGCAGTCTACTCAGAGGCTCTTCAACAAACCTGCCAGCGCTTGTACAGCCAAGTACCCGCCACTTCTACACCACCTCACGTCTACAACCTTGCTGTATGTTCCTTGATGCCACGAACAGTTGCACTATGCCACTTTTGCCAAGGTTAATAACCTCGCATGGCTGACTCTATTGCTTTTTAACTGCACCGCTTTTAGATGGTCACCTTCGCTTGTCCATGCGTCTTACCGCGAAAGAGGACAGATTTTGTCATCTCACAGTCATTTGGTCCAGGACACGAGCGGAAACTGGATTTTATAACGAACAAATCTGGTGAGTACCTAGAGTAAACCACTTTGTATTCCGCAGTGTGGTCCACAATAGCTGACAACACCGCTCCTTCATTCATGCACCTCCGTTTCACCGCTATGTTCTCTCTCTCGTCGTTGGTTCAGTCTCTTTGCCTTCCTCGTATTTTTGTGCTATCGCTCCGACTCTTGGAAACCGCCCATCCACACGGACATGCTGGATCCTTTGGCATGTACGCCCTTGCTCTCCGCACACCAGTTTTTTTTCATACTCATTCTGATACCTTGAACTTGTGTCCTATTAGAGAGACCACGGTGTGTTCAAGGACACACTTTCCTTAGTCCGTTGAACCGATACTATCGCTGCGTTACATGAGTACCCCACCTCGCGTATCCACAGGGCGTCCATCCACAGGATCTTCCTCCACTTCAAGGCAACACTTTATCACTGCAGAGCCTCAATCACACTATGGCAGGTTCACCCGCTAGCAACTCGGTGGGACATTTGGAACCGTGGGGCAGATCCGTCATTATCCGTCTCAATAGTGACAGCGGTTTAAACAGGCAAGGCTGTAAGCGACATATGATCCCCGCTCTATGGCCCGCCACGCATCGTAAGACCACTGCGCTTGCTTGTGGAACGGCGCTAAAGGAGAGGGATACCACACAATCCATCGTCCTTTAGCCCTCCTATGCTGCGACGACGCGAGACTCCAACTCAGGTCGAGTTGGCCTATCACCCAATGAGCAAAAACCATATCAGTCAGGTCGCCTATTACCTCTGTATTCGGCTTGGAATCGCCATTGGTTAAAGGAAGATCGAGGTATGGATATCGGTCAACACTCAACGCGAAGCTTTCGCTCGATACGTCAAATCTCTCTCATTCTGACGCAACTCGCTTTTTTTGTTATATCTGTACTAGATGCTAGTACTAGAGCCATCCAGGATCTGAAAGTTCAACAAAATAACACTATGGAGGTCCTACAGACCGGATGTGTATTCCTTTGAAGATCTGGAGGCCATCCAACAGTTGGCCACACAGGATTTCGCGACAGCACTGCACGCCATGGACACGCCACCAAGAGTGGAGCGTGAAAACTCACTTGACGGTAAGAGGATGCCGCTAATAACGCAAAGACCACCCACCATTTGATGTTGAACTAACGCAAGTGACCTCACCTTTCGACCACAACACGCACGCTGGATCCAGATGCCAAGTCTACCGCCATCCTCCATGCCTTGGGAGCGAGCAATACGATGGCACTCCTCGTGACGGATGAAGGGATTGTGGAGGGACTGTCTGTTGGGTAAGATATGTCCAAAAGGGCGTCGTTTACCAAAAAGCTTTCTGCATGTTATTAACCGATTTGTGGTGGTCTTGGTCTTGCCATATCAATGCAAATAACAATGAAAGTATCACTTCTCTCTCCCCCACCGCACCGAATGCTCCTGGGCAAATGGATCTACTACTATCCCAGGCACTGTACGATCATTGGAAAGACATTCTTGCTGGCGCCCCCGCTATGCTTGACCTCCCCACCGATCGACCTCGAGCTTCTCATCGATCCACCGATGTATCAAAGATCCCGATTCGACTTGATAAACATTTGACGCTGTCACTTAAGCAAGTTGCCATCGAGTACGACATGGATCTCAGCGTGGTTGTGATGGCTGGCTGGAGTGCTGTTCTCGCTCGTCTCTCCAGTCAAGATGATATTATCATCGGATATCATGCCAGTGGCCCAGGTGGACCCGGGCGCAGCCAGCAAGCAGACAAGGGCAGCATCTGGCCATTGCGACTGGACCTATCTAGCGAACCAAACATCTCTCAACTTTTCGAGCGCGTGCGAAAGATGGCTTCATCCTCGATGAGTCACCAGGGCCTTCCTCTGAATAGTATGGCCGAGATCACCAACTCGCCGTTAATCCAGGTCGCATTCCGATGGAACAACCAAACATCGTCGCAACCTCCTGCCACAATTCAAGTTGAACTCGAGTTGCAACTTCATGAGCAGGATAATGAGATTGTAGGGGACATGCTCTTCTTCTCGGACTTGTTCAATCCTGATACCATCGAACGACATGTTGGATATCTGTGTTCAATGCTTCAAGCGATCGTAACTGAGGTGGATCGACCCGTCATGTCACTGGCTCTACTTTCGCAAGTGGAACGCGATCTTGTACTTGGAAAGTGGAATGAGACCGGACAGGCCTATCCCTCCGAAATGTGCATCCACCACCTCTTTGAGCAGCAAGTCGGACACACTCCACAGGCAATAGCTCTGGTACTCAACAGTCAATCACTGACATACATCGAGCTGAATGAGCGTGCCAACAGACTTGCACACCATCTCATCGAATTGGGAGTCAAGCCTGACAGCCTTGTGGCAATCTATGTCGAGCGTTCCTTTACCATGATCATAGGAGTCCTCGCTATCCTAAAAGCAGGTGGGGCATATGTCCCTCTCGATCCATCTTATCCGAAGGAGCGTCTTGCCTACATTCTTGAAGATGCAGCACCCACTGTTGCCCTAGCCGATTCTGTGGGATGCACTATCTTGAGTGAAGCGAGTCAACATATTGAGCATCAGAAAGGTATTTGATACCCATAAGCTGTCAGAAACATTGCATGAATCGAACCAACGAGAACAAAGGACTAACCATATCCACATTTGCTCCCCTTTTAGATACCACTTCTTTAACCATGGTCGATCCGAATGTCCATTTGCCATCGTCACCCGATAACCCCAAAGTACTTGAATTGACATCACGTCACCTAGCATACATTGTGTATACATCTGGATCCACTGAAAAGCCAAAAGGAGTGATGATCGAGCATCAAGGTGTCGTGAATTTCGCCTTGTCACGAATCAACGACTATGGTCTTGATGCATCAAGCAAAATGCTGCAGTTCTCGTCTTTGAACTTTGACTTGAGTGTCATTGGAGACATTTACAGCGTTCTATTCCAGCAAGTCTACACCTCCTGGAAGATCGTACACGACTTGATCGACACGAGCTGTGGAAATATATCGAGCAGTATGCAATCACGCAAGCAATCTTGCCACCTGCAATCCTACAAGAGTGCAAAAACTGTTCGCCGCTGAGTACGAGATTGACTCTTATCAGTTGCGGCGAGGAACTCCCCGCTACACTGCTTCGAGCACTACAGCCATTGATCCCAAATGGGTGTATTATCAACGAGTATGGACCTTCAGAGACGGCTATCGGTGATATTGCCTGGAGATCCCCCAAAGAGAGATTCGACGGTGAAGTGGTACCGATTGGCCGACCCATTGGTAACAAGCGGATCTACATTCTAAATCGACACGGACAGCCAGTGCCAAATGGAGCGATCGGGGAACTGTACATTGGGGGAGTAGGAGTCGCAAGAGGATATCTCAATCGACCAGATCTGACGGCCAAGGCATTCCTTCCAGATCCATTTGCAGGAGTCACAGACGCCCGAATGTACAAAACAGGAGACATGGCGCGATATCTTCCGGACGGCAATATCATCTTTCTTGGCCGCAATGACCATCAAGTCAAGATCCGAGGATTCAGAATTGAGCTTGGCGAGATTGAGGCTCGCCTCGTTGATCATCCGCTGGTAGACAAAGCCGCTGTCATCGCGATTGGAGAAGGATCTGACAAGAGGCTGATCGGATATGTTGTTGACAATCTAGATGACAACCTGGCGAACACTCTCCGCTAGTATCTCACATCGTGTCTGCCAGGCTACATGGTTCCCGCTGCCATCGTTCGACTTGATTCAATGCCAATCAACTCCAACGGCAAACTCGATCGAAAGGCTCTCCCTGTCCCAAAAAGCAATGTATTTGCTCGCCAAGTCTACGAGGCGCCTCAAGGCGAGACTGAAATCGCAATGGCAATGGTCTGGGAGGATCTACTGCACCTCGACCGCGTCGGTCGCAATGATAACTTCTTTGCGCTTGGTGGTAATTCACTCCTCGCTGTCCAGGTGATTGAACGCCTGCGTCGCACCGGTCTTTCTCTTGCTGTCAGTGCTTTGTTCAAAGCGCCTACTCTCAGTGCATTGGTGACATCGCTGGAGGTCCACAAAGCCTTTGAGACACCACCCAACCTCATTACGCCAGACACCACAACCATCACACCGGATATATTACCACTCATAAGCCTTTCACAAACTGATATCGACTCTATAATCCAACTCGTTCCCGGTGGAGTAAGCAACATCCAAGACATCTACGCCTTGTCTCCACTTTAGGAGGGAATATTTTCCCACCATCTCCTGGCAACAGAAGGCGATCCATATTTGCTCATCCCCATCATAGCCTTCGACACCCGCAACCTACTCGACAAATACCTAGAAGCCGCTCAGACGATAGTGAACAGACACGACACCCTGCGAACAGCAATATTGCATGAGGATCTCTCCAAACCTGCACAGGTCGTCTGGCGACATGCCCCGCTTTCAATTACAGAACTCCAGTTGGATCCATGTCACGGACCTATTGTCGATCAATTGAAGCAGAGACTTGATCCTCGACGGATCCGCATCGACCTAACACAAGCACCATTGCTGAGGTTCACCGTTGCACAGGAAGCTGATGGTCGATGGATAGTTGCGAAACTGATTCACCATCTGATCATCGACCATGCTGCCATTGATACGCTTAATATCGAAATCAAAGCATTCATGGATGGACAAGATTACACACTCCCTTCGCCTCAGCCATTCCGCAACCTCATTGCACAAGCACGGTCGGGTCTCAGCCAGGATGATAATGAGAGATTCTTCAGGGAGATGCTAATGGACATTGATACGCCTTCACTACCATTTGGTCTGAAGGATGTGCACGGCCAAGGAGAAAGCATCACAACATCGAGCCAGGCACTGCCACAGGACCTCGATGACCGACTGCGACGACAGGCCAGACAGTTTGGAGTGAGCGTTGCAAGTCTGTGCCACTTGGCGTGGGCCCAGGTGATATCGCGCACAAGTGGAGAGGAACGAGTTGTGTTCGGCACAATGCTGTTTGGACGAATGAACTCAGGACAAGGAGCTGACAGCGCCATGGGTCTATTCATCAACACACTACCACTCCGTGTTGATCTCAATGGGACAATCCGTGAGAGCCTCCTCCAGACCAACGAACGGCTTGCTTTGTTACTCGATCATGAGCATGCATCGCTGGCCCTTGTTCAGCGTTACAGCAGTGTTCCTCAAGGCATCCCTCTCTTCAGTGCTGTCTTGAACTACAGACACAACGCCGCAGCCGAAGAGACCACGATCAATCCAGGTATCCAGTACCTGGAGTTCGAAGAGCGCACCAACTACCCACTCTTTTTATCCATTGATGACTACGGGGAATCGCTCAGTTTTGTAGCAGACGTGGTGCAGCCATTCAGTCCGAAACGGGTTTGTGGATACATGCAACAGGCCCTCGAAAGCTTGGTTTCTGCTCTTGAGCATGCTCCCGATACGATGGCCCATGAACTCATTATTCTACCAGAAGACGAACAAGAACTACTCCTCCGGACATGGAACAAAACTCGTCAGGACTATCCCTCTGATATGTGCATCCATCACCTCTTTGAGCAGCAAGTCGAACACACTCCACAGGCCATAGCTCTTGAGTTCAACGGTCAATCACTGACATACTCGGAGCTGAATAGGCGTGCCAACGGACTCGCACACTATCTCATCGGAATAGGAGTTCAGCTGGAGACTCGCGTGGCAATTTGCGTTGAACGGTCAATTGCTATGATTGTAGGAATACTCGCTATTTTGAAGGCAGGAGGAGTATATGTTCCACTCTATCCAGTATTCGCAAGTGAACGTTTGTCCGACATTCTGATGGATGCTAGTCCAGGCATCTTGGTAGCCGATGACTGTGGAAAACAGGCTTTAGGAGATGACGCCCTGTCTGTTACCGTAGTGGATCCAGACATGGAAATAGCAGACTCTGGATCGGAGAGGTAATTGTCAAAGATATTCCTGGAGTTACGATTGAGAAGCCATAGTATCTTGCATTCAGACTCACAGATATCGTTACATCTCTTATGGAATTATGCTTTGAAGTATTGCAACCGGAGGCTCACTCACCAATCCGCAGGTGCAAGGATTGATGTCGCGTCACTTGGCCTACATCATTTACACTTCTGGATCCACAGGCAAGCCTAAGGGCGTCATGGTTGAGCATCAAGGTCTGGTCAACCTAATCATGACGAGGCACGATGTATTCGGAGTTCGTGCTTCGAGTCGAGTGTTGCAGTTCTTTTCATTCGCCTTTGGTGGATGCGTCGTGAATGTCTTCACGTCGCTTTGTTATGGTGGAAGTCTCCATCTCTTGCCTGACACACTTTGCATGGACCTACCTCGGCTGTGGGATTACATGGAAAGAGAGTCCATCACACAAGCCATATTGACTCCTAGCGTGCTCCAAGATTGCCAGAACCTACCACAATTGAGCACACCATTGACACTCATCGTGGCAGGAGAGGCCCCAACAGCATCGCTACTCAGAGTAATACACCAACTGATCCCCAATGGCAGGGTTGTGAATGACTATGGACCCACGGAAGCAACAGTGAGTGCGATAGCATGGAATTGTCCACCGGAATTTGACGGCGATATCGTACCCATTGGCCGTCCCATCGCCAACAAAACAGTCTATATCCTCGATGAGCACCAGCAACCAGTACCATTGGGGGTCGTCGGAGAATTGTATATTGGAGGAATTGGGCTCGCAAGAGGATATCTCAATCGACCAGAATTGACAGCCAAGGTGTTCCTTCGAGATCCATTCTCTGGAGTAAAAGACGCCAAAATGTACAAGACAGGAGATTTGGCACGCTACCTTCCCGACGGCAATATCATCTTCCTTGGCCGTGACGATTACCAAATCAAAATTCGAGGATTCCGAATCGAGCTTGGCAAGATCGAGGCTCGACTCGCTGACCACTTGCTGGTAGAAAAGCCGCAGTCATTACGATTGGCGAAGGAGCTGACAAGAGACTAGTAGGATATGTTGTTGCCAAGCCAGACGACAACTTGGTGAATACTTTGCGTGCACATCTCGCATCTTATCTACCAGAATACATGGTTCCCGCTGCCATCGTGAGACTGGATTCACTACCTATCAACTCCAATGGCAAACTCGATCGTAAGGCCCTCCCTGCACCGGATAATGACGCCTATGCGTACCAAGTCTATGAAAAGCCCCAGGGGTTACCGAAACTGCTGTGGCCGAGATTTGGGCAGAGTTGTTGCATCTTGACCGTGTCAGTCGCAGTGACAACTTCTTTGCACTTGGAGGCCACTCTCTTCTTGCTGTGCAGGTGATAGAACGCTTGCGTCGCATCGGCCTTACTCTCGCTGTCAGTGCTTTGTTCAAGACACGTACTCTCAGCGCATTTGCACTATCGCTGGATGTCGGTCAAGATTGCAAAGCGCCAACTAATCTCATCATGCCGCACAGTATCACCATCAAACCGGACATGTTACCACTCATTAATCTTTCTCAGGCGGACATCGACCACATTGTCAATATCGTGCCTGGTGGGGTTACCAACATCCAAGACATCTATGCCTTGTCCACTTCAAGATGGTATTCTTTTCCATCATCTCCTGGCAACCGAAGGCGACCCATATCTGCTCATCGAAATCATGGCGTTTAAGACTCATGAACTCCTCGACAGGTTCCTCGATGCCACTCAGATGGTAGTGAACAGACACGACATCCTGCGTACAGCCATAGTATACGAGAATCTCTCAACACCTGCACAAGTGGTCTGGCGCGAAGCCTCGCTTTCAGTCACAGAACTCCACCTCGATCCAGCGAATGGACCCATTGTGAATCAATTAGCAGAGAATTGATCCTCGACGTATCCGCATCGATCTAACACAGGCGCCATTGCTGAGGTTCACCATTGCACAAGACGCTGATGGTCGATGAATAGTTGCACGACTGCTTCACCACTTGATCGGCGATCATACTACTCTTGAGGTCACCTCTATTGAAACAAAGGCTTTTATGGATGGTCAAGGCCACACTCTGCCTACGCCTCAGCCGTTCCGAAACCTCATTGCGCAAGCAAGGTTGAGCCATAGCCAGGACGATCACGAGAAATTCTTCAAGGAAATGCTGAAGGATATCGATACTCCTTCACTACCATTCGGACTGAAGGATGTCCACGGTCATGGGGACAATGTTACCACGTCATACCGACCACTACCACAGGACCTCAATGACCATCTCCGAAGTCAGGCCAAACAGCTTGGAGTGAGTGTAGCAAGTCTGTGTCACTTGGCATGGGCCCTTGTGATATCACACACAAGTGGGGAGGAACGCGTTGTGTTTGGAACAGTTCTGTTTGGAAGAATGAACTCTGGACGAGGATCGGACAGCGCGATGGGTCTATTCATCAACACTCTGCCACTTCGTGTCGATCTTGCTGGGACTGTCCGTGAGAGCTTGCTTCAGACCCACGAATATCTTGCATCGCTACTCGAACATGAACATGCATCATTGGCTCTTGCTCAGCGTTGCAGCAATGTCACTCAAGGCATTCCTCTCTTTAGCGCCATGATGAACTACAGACACAATGACACTTCAGCCGATATGACCTCTACTGCTACCGGTATCGAGTATCTGGAGTACCCAGAGCGCACCAACTACCCATTCACGCTATCCGTGGAGGACTTTGGTGTATCGCTCGGTTTAACAGCGGATGTAGTGCAGCCGTTCAGGCCTGCCCAAGTTTGTGGATACATGCAAAAGGCACTCGAGAGTTTGGTTTCCGCCCTTGAACACGCTCCGGATATGATAGTTCGCAAGTTGACCATTCTGCCAGAGGATGAACAGGAGTTGCTCCTTCAGACATGGAACACAACTCAACAGGACTTTCCTGACCGCCTCTGCATTCACCATCTCTTTGAGCAGCAGGTTGAACGCACTCCACAGGCTACGGCTTTGGTATTCAGCGGTGAATCAATCACATACACTGAACTGAATGAGCGTGCCAACAGACTTGCACACCATCTCATCGGATTGGGAGTTCAGCCCGACAGTCTTGTGGCGATCTGCGTTGATCGCTCCTTTGTCATGATTGTGGGTATACTCGGTATCCTCAAAGCAGGCGGTGCATATGTTCCACTCGACCCGGCATACGCAAGCAACCGTCTAAGTGACATACTATTCGATGCTTCACCAAGTATCGTTGTTGTTGATGCGGTTGGAAGAGTTACCCTTGGAGTAGCTGTCTCGTCAATGAAAGTGGTGGATCCGAATAGGCTACAAGATATTGATCAACGATCGGAGATGTAAGTTGTGTTTCCAGTGTAAGGCATAGATATCTCGTCATTCAGATCGAACAAGGTGAACCCTAACATTGACATGTCATTCGTAGGGATAGCGAGGACATACCGAACCAACATGCGCTTAATCCTCATGTGCCTGGATTGGCCTCATCTCATCTGGCCTATGTCATCTATACCTCTGGCTCGACAGGAAAGCCCAAAGGAGTGATGATTGAGCATCAGGGTGTTGTGTCTCGTCTACAGGAACATACTCTCAACACATGGAGCCGATTCCTACAGTTCACACCTCTGAGCTTTGATGTGAGTGTGTTGGATATGTTCACCACACTATGCTCGGGTGCCTGTCTCCACCTTCTGCAGGAAGATGCAAGGCGAGATTTGTCTCAACTGTGGAACTACCTACAGGAGAACTCTATCACTCACACATCCTTGACGGCAACAGTACTTCAGGATATCAAAGGTCTTTCACCGCTCAAAACACCGCTGAACTTGACATTCGTGGGTGAGATTCTCCCACCAGCATTAACTCATGCATTGCAATCGATTCTCCCTGAGGGTTCAACGATAATCAATGAGTACGGGCCAACGGAGGCTACAGTTGCTGCGGTTCGATGGAATTACAGGCCCTGCTTCAATGGTGACCTTGTACCAATTGGCCGTCCGATAGCCAACGTAAGGATATACCTGTTGGACACGAATATGCTCCCTGTACCCTTGGGAGCTATGGGCGAGGTGTACATCGGGGGAGTTGGTGTCGCAAGAGGATACCTGAATCGGCCAGAATTGACAGCTGGCGCTTTCCTCCCTGACCCATTCGACAGAGACAAAGATGCCAGAATGTACAAGACAGGAGACTTGGCACGATACCTTCCAGATGGAAATATCATCTTCCTCGGTCGCAACGATCATCAAGTCAAGATCCGAGGATTCCGAATCGAACTCGGTGA
>Ga0247824_10002022_pt1 | contig 11329 bp, 14 predicted proteins | sample 13C_PalmiticAcid_FD_194412 | JGI IMG/M metagenome (GOLD analysis project Ga0247824, IMG submission 194412) | Soil microbial communities from agricultural site in Penn Yan, New York, United States - 13C_PalmiticAcid_Day48 | ecosystem: Environmental > Terrestrial > Soil > Agricultural land...
CCTCTCTCCTGGCCCTCCCCCATATCAGTGGACCCCAGCGAGATTGCTCATGTTCCATCGTCCACAATCCTGTCAAAGTGGGACTCCGGGATTTCACGAGCCAGGTCGCATCGCAGCCCGGGTGACATAATCGGCGGCGATACCACACATGGATGCAACTCAACTTGCTGACAAGGATAGTTGTATCCACCGTCTCAACTCTAAAGTCTCAACCTTCAACCACCGCGAACCCCTGGATCTGGGGCCGCCATCGGCGGACGCCGCATTCAAGGCCATCAGCGTCAACTACTCTGCCCTGCATCACGTTAGCGAGCTTTCCCCGGCCCCTCGGTCGTCCTACCCCACGCCGGAGCATCGCGGTGTCGCCCCACGAACACAATCCGTGTCTGCAGCCTGACAGGTTAACACCACGTGGACAGATTCAGGGGGGCATCGCACACGGCCCGGGGCCAGCCGGTGTCGAGACGAGACTTGTCCTGACGGTCAAGCTGGATCAGCCCCGCTGACAAGCATGTGATGCTGCCCGCCTTCGGGGCCGGCCCCAAAACAAAACCTATTCCAAGTATCCAACAAATCGGACCGAGTTGAATTGATTCATCGTACCACCGATGAACCAACAACACAGCTTTAATATGTGATGACACAGTAAAGGAGCCAACAGTTTGGTGTCTGCGCGCGGCACGGGTGGGAGGAGCCTCGTTTGGTTGTATCGCTTGAGTGAATCATGGGGACCACGAGGAAGCCGTTGGAATCCCACACCCGTCACCCTCCTCCGCTGTCGTCTCTCCACCCCCCAGCCACCCCGGACTCCGCTTCAAATCTCACCCTGTTCCATTCTTGTTCAGCCCTGGACCCTGGCCCTGAATCCACGCGCCTCCCCAAAACACCCGGGTGAGGGCGGACGACATCCGGGTCGCCGCTAACGCCAGGAGACTCCCCAAGATCAAGGCGCCAGGCGAACGAGGCCGCCAAGTTACACGTAAGTCCAGGGGGTCCTCCAACAACGCTATGCCGACGGTAAAACCGGGCACGATGTTTGAATTCGGATACGGAATCGATAAAATACACCAGCATGGCCAGGGCCGAACCGCAGGAATGGCCCAAGGGCCAGCCTGGTGAAGCCAAAAACTCGCCGCCTGGCAGGCGAACCATTTGGCCAGAAACCGACGGGGTCTGGAGGGTACGGGACTTTCCATGGCTGTGGTGAACGAGCGCGGGAGGAAGACCAAGGGAACCCCTCCCCGAAGCACAACGAGGCTCAAAAACGAAGGGCCTCGAAGAGAATGAGGAGTAGGAGACCGATTTGGTCCATCGTGGGCCATGTTGGCCGTTGAATACCATGGCAAAATCTCTGGGACAAACCCTACTCGGACGGGGGTAAAGGGCTCTGGTACATGCTTCCCAAAAATGTCAAGCATTGCCTTGTACTGACCGGCTCGAGCCTGCTCTTGCCAAACACCCAACGCTCCCCTGCGCTGACGGACATGCATATTGGGTGGTCCTCTGATGGTACGCCGAGACAGGATCATGTTTACTTTCTGGCCGGTAAGCCCCGACTAGTACCCATTTGCCGGCGAACGTGTTATCTGAGCTACATACAGTGTAGCGGGGAATGGAGGAGGTGGTTAGGAATATGTGCCGAGAACCGGCCGCTCGCAATGAAATTATGTATCCCCCATGCGTCGCCGGCTCAAGCCCAGCCTTCCGGCCAGAACAATCCAAACAAGCTAGAGCAGCCAACCTTCCCATCCCATCCCGAGGCCCTTCCCGCAGTGAGCCGCGCTGCGTGCTTACGGGACCCCGTGCTAACTCACGGCCACAACTTCACCCCCCACCTCACTCAACACCTCGGCGTCACTATTATCACTTGGCCAGCGGCTTAGCAGCCCACCCAATCGTCGGCGGAGTTCCACCGTTGAACACCACAAATGCCACCTTGAGGGCCACGTCTCCCCAAATGTTGATCCCGACCCCGTTGCTACTCTGCAGGCCACCAAAGCATGTGGATGACCCGGGAGTCACAGCCGCGTAGCTCATGTATGCCGGAGGGATGGTGAACCTGGCCTCACCGACGCCGAAAGTGAAGGACGGCAGCGTTGCAGAGCAGGGAAACACATAACCGCCGTAGTTCCGGCTGTTTGTGGCCCCTTGGACCCCGCGGTAGTAGGCTGTGACGATAGCTGTCGGCAGGTAAATCAGTGAGGTGCCCGTGTCTGCGATTCCCGAGATGGAGCTGGCGCTAAAGTTGCCCGACCCGACGGCGTAGCCCGACGACGAAAACGTCCAGTAGCCGGGATCGGTGTCGACCGGCACGTAGGTGATATTTCCCGTGTACTTGGTCTTGTCGATGAATCCAAAGTCGTAGGTTCCAGCTGCGCAAAATGTCCCAAACATGTCAGCTGGGTTTGCCCCCGGCAGCAGGAAGGGAGAGCGGGGGAGGGGGACAGAGGGATGGACCCAGCTGAGTCCGCGTACCTTGCTTGTGTTTCAAGTCGGCCGTGAATACTGGGCTATCCAACCCTCCCTTGGCGTTGTCGAAGAACGTCAGCTGACTCTTCGGGCTGACGGTATTCAGGCTGCTGAACCCCAACCCGACTAGCCCGTCGATGTGCGCCTCGCTGGTGAAGCTTGACGACACCTGCTGCGCGCACTCGATCGCCTGGCGTTCCACCATCAGACCCCCCACCGTAACGTTGTCTGTGTAGACATTGCCCCTGGACCCGGAGCCATCCCCATACGTGATGCTCCACGAGTGCCCGTCCAGAAGTTTGGCCGTGGCGGACTTGTTTGGCGCGTAGATCTCCTGGCCTCTGATCTGGGAGGTCGGGAGGTGGCTCGAGAAGACCCAGAGGTCAGACGAACCGCTGTCGAAGTCGAGCTGGAGCGTCTGGGGCGGGGTGCCTAGGGTGACGGGGGTGACATATGCGATATCAAACTCGGCGTTGATGGGCACGGCCGCGGCGCTGCCCGTCGAGCGCTTGACTTCTTCGGACTGAGCCAACGCATCCGTGTGGGCCACGGCCTTCAAGAGATCTTCGGGCACTGGGACACCATACTTCAGATACGTCCTGTACACAGCCCGAGCGCCGTTGAAACGGTACCGGGAACCGCGGACTTGCTTGAAGCTAGCTCTGCCGCTACCCAGTGTTGGGCTCTGTCCATTCTCGATCCTGGTCGTTCCGATTCTCGGCGGGAGAGCCGAGGAGAGCCCAAACAGCCCGAGGGTGGCAGCGAGCACGAGGTTTGTGGCAGTCACCATGCTGTCTGCGTCGAGACTAACCGGGGTGAGAAAGGATATTTCAGAGAAGGACCAACAGAAGTGCAGAGGTACTTGGCCCAGCTTCTCGGCGGGATAAGATGGGAGGACGAGAGCCAGGAAATCTGCTGTCCCGAGGCTTCTGCTCTGCCGGTGGAGGGCCTCTCGACCAGGGCGGACTTATCTATCTATTACTCTCATACTCTCGTGCTGTGCCCCCCTCTCCCCACCGGCGGGCCATTATCGACCGACATGGCGACACTTGACAGGCGGAGCACGAGTAGCGGGCCCCGTTGCCAGTCCTCCATCTATGGAGCGATGCGAGCCGAGCGGGGGCCGTTGGTGCCCGGTGCACATTGGAACAAGCCCGGATCGGCAGTCCACAAACTCTCACCAGATGGACCCATGGAGGAGTGACACGGACGAGAGATGTGCATGGGATGCTGACGGCCGCCATCTCCCCTCCGGTAAAAGTTGCGATATCGACGCCAAGTCCACTCCCAGCTGCCCGTTCGGGCAACGATCCCAGTGCTGCTCCGTATCTGGCTCTTATGTTGCGTCCCAACATGCGAGGTTCGATCAGCGTCTCGACCTGACGGCGTCCGCAATGGAAATGAGGTGCTCGGCGAGTGAGCCGTGCGGCGAATTGGACACCACCAAAGCTTATTGCTCGTCCCGCAGCATGGCTTCGGCAGTTTAGCCAGTTACCTGCCATCGGACCGGGACCAGCCTATCAGACTAGGTCACCCAGGGATTCAAGCCGTTGATCAGAGCTGCCGTGGAGGGGATACTACCCACAATCTGCACAACTCCCGGTATCCAACGGCGGCAGTGTTCGTCCGGTGTTGAACCGCTGATGGTCAGCCGTGCCGCGCATGAGGAGCCAAGAAGCGCTTTGCGGCATTTGTAACCCCTGTCCAACACCAAACCCTCGATAACTGGCAGGGTTGCGGCTTAGGATCAGGTTTTGAGCCTGGCAACTTGAAGCGCTGCGGCCCCCACAGCGGATAATGGCCATTGTTCTGGCCCCCTTCTGCCGCCTCGCTTTATGAATGAAACACCAGCCAGAAGCGGCGGAGTCGCATGACCTGCCAGGTCCTGTATTTCATTCCCCCGTCCATCAATGTGACGGTGGTTGATCGGCGATATCAGCAGATCTCCTCCCAACAAGTTGTTGATCACAAGTTAAACTGGGCGGACCACCACTTGGAACGGCGAGATATGACATCTGATGACCTTATCCGAAACGGAGAGGTAGCCTTGATTCGTTGACATATAAACTAAACGTGAAGTATTATGTGCTCCCTCGCTGTGGAATAACCCCTGGCCCAAACCTACACCGGACACAACAGCAGAGCTAGCTTCTAGGCCTCGACATAATCCTCCACCAATCGTACAACCCCAACTAATCCCTTGCACGAGGCCCATAGGCCTTACTGGACACCCCGCCGGCCCGAATATCCCGCGGCTGGCAAGCTAACGACCGGACCACAGCCGTCCGCTTCCCATGCCCTCGGAGATTCAAGTCCCCTCTCGCGCAAACCAAAACAAAAACCCTGGTATCATCCATCAAATCCCCCATTTCTCTTCGGCCAACGGGCGTGTGAGAATCCGGCGGCCAAGTCAGTTTCCCGCATGCGCATCCCCCCAAGGCGTGACAGGCGGAGCAAGACCGCAGCATGGCCCCACCCATGCCCTCCATCGTCAGGCGGTTGCAGGCCCTACCGCGCAAACACCTTAACAACACCGTCACCGCCGCCGCTGACCACCCACCGGCCGTCCTGGCTCCACACAACTGTGCAGACGCCTTCGCCGCGCATGACGCGGTGGCTGGTGATCTCCTGAGTACACGATCGCTTCTCGAGCGACCAAAATCGCAGCGAGGCATCGTGCCCTGCACTGACCAGCTCAAGGCCATCGGGGCTAAGCGAAAGGCTGGAGATGGAAGCAGGGTGAGCGACCATGTTATACGTGCATTGGCCTGAACAAGGGGTGTTAGTTTCGTCCACACGAGGAGCGACAGTGATATACAGGACAACTTACCACTGTTGGCGTCAAAAAACCGCACGTAGCAGTCTTCGTGACCTGAGATGATCACACCCTCGACTCCGGACCCAGCCATGGCGCGGCCGCCCCCAGTCGGCCCTCCACCAGCCGTGTCCTCTTCGCTCAAGCCCTGGTGAGGCTGCTGATCCAACCCGACCGTCGTAGCCACGACTGCGTTCACGCTCGTTGACACTGTGCCGTCGTATGTTTCCAAGCTTGCCATGTTGCCGATTTCCTCGCCGGAGCGCGTGTCGTACACGATAATGGCGGCATCCGAATAGCTGACCACAAAGGTCTCGCCGTTCGGGCTGAGCGGTGTGATACAGGTCGGGCTAGCCTTCGAGTTTGGACGCGAAATGCTGTGGATCAGCGTCTGGTGGAAGGGCGAATTTGAGGCGGTCGATGGCTGTGGGGAGTTGGGGAAGGCGGAGCCCGAGCTCATCGAGTTGCCCCTAACGCGTCCTCCCTGGGCACGACGACCTGCGGCGGGCTGTGGGGAGGTGAGCTGGGGAGGCGAGCTGACTGCCCACACCTTCACGGTACCATCCGCGGCCCCAGACACGAGCAAAATGCGGTCTGGGGTCCCGTACGCGTTGGATTGGCCAAATATGGTACCCAGGTTCGTCGGCAGAACGCAAAGGGCCCAGACCGCATCCGTGTGGCCATCTAGGGTCGATTTCGGGTCTACCCGCCCTCTTTCCCAGACCCGAATTGTAGCATCCTGTCCACCAGAAAAGATCCAGCCATCGCCCTGAGCGCGCCCGCCAGTGGAAAAGTTGGGGGAGGGCGACCAAGATGTAAGCGAGAGGACTGCCCCGGAGTGGCCGCGGTGCGTGAAGTCGGCAGTCACGTCGAGATCAGAGCTCCCTGCACCCGTGTGGCCAGGGTGCCGATCTGGTATGTGAAACCGCTTGATCGTCCCGTCATCCCCGGCTGTGCATATCTCGGGCTCACCGGGACTGCCGCCCCCGGAAAAGATCACGGTCCGCACCGTGTCCAAATGGCCGCGGAGACCGAACTTAAGCTTGAAGTTGGCACTCTCCGTCTTGGGACCCAGGGCATGGAGGGACAATTCATGTTCGGCGCTCCTCCGGCGGGCCATTGAGCTCGAGCTCTTTCTCCGGTGCGCCAGCGGCGCTCGGTTTGGAGACCTTGGGATGCTCTCAGCGGTGGGAAACACATCGGTATCGGGGCGGTGGGACGAGACCTGTTGCGGCTGGGTTGACGCAGCAGTATCCGGGAAGCTAGCATCATTAAAATCCCAGCTGTCCGTCTCAACCGCCCCGCGTTTCTCGGCGACATCTCCTCGTTGCTCGCCTTTTGTGTGGTTGGGCTGATCAACCGAGTCCGGCCCCTGCTCAACCGATGGCTTCCCCGAGGCAGGGGATTGCGCAGGCCACTCATGGGAGTTGGCGTAGCCGGTGGTAGGTTGTTCGGCGTTCGAAGTGCGGACCATTGTTGCGGACTGGACATCGGCTGGTGGCTTGGATGGGAAGTTCCCTGGCACCTGGGGCGCTTGCACCTGGTTGTTGCTGTTGTTGCTGCTGCTGCTGTTGCTGCTGTTGCTGCTGCTGCTGCTGCTGATGCCGCAGCCCCTGTTGGTACGACTGATCCAAAAGCGGCTGGCCAAATGCATCTCCTTCACGCAAATCCTCGATCATCGGCAAAGGAGGAGAATCTCGTGGGGGTATCGGGTTCGCGGGGGTGATCATCAGGTAGGTAAACTCGGCTTGGCACTGATCAAGGAACGACTTCAGGTCATTGCGAGAGGCCTCTTCGTCCGCAAGGCCGGCTTCCAGCAGGCCGCCATCCATGGACGGGGCGCCGAGTTTCCCTGATGACGCTGTGCATGCCGAATTAAAATACCAATTAGTCTTGCGATTCTTGCCCAAGGAACAGGGAAGAAGCTCACCGCGCAACTTTTCCTGAAGCAGTGCAGCACGATCGAGCTTGTGCTCCGTCTCCGCGGTGGGGTCGGTCTTCAAGAGGGTAGCCTGGTCCTTGACCTTCTTCTCGAGTATTGCGACGTATTTCTTTAATGCCTTTTGCGTTGCGTCGGCCCTCCGCGCCTGTCCCTCGAGGCTGGCTATCCTGCTCTTCATCTCCTGCTTCTCGATCTCCCAGGCGTTGCGGTCGCGTTCGTGGCGGTGCCATTCTGTTTGAAGAAAGCGCATAACACCTGTGGACGCGTAAAGTCAGCTTTCTGATGCCCCAGTATCCCACCCAGCGCGGCACCTACCTTGGAGTGTGTACTCGGTGGTGGGAGGCTGGTTGGCGTTGCTGCCCATCATGCCGCCTGCATCGCCCAACCCACTCCCTCCGTTTGTGCCCATGGTGGTTCGTGGCCACGGGGCGGGGTTAGACGTTGCAAAGCGCGCGGTAGGTCAATGTGCCCAGGGGCAGGCCGACACGCGGCGACGGAAATGGCCGGGCTGGGCTGGGCACCGAAGCTCAGGGAGCTCTCCTGGGTCGGGTCGATGGCGCTCGCGATCGCGTGGACAGCGAAGGGACGCTTGCCGCCAGAGCAGAAGGCAGCGGGCGTGCAAAAGGAACGCGTCACACGAATACCGCGAGATGGCGACGGAGCCGGGCGTCAGGACTGAGCAGGGTCGTTGATGGGTGCAGGAATATTTTTTCTTGACAGGCCTAAACCAGTCTGCAGCAGGGCGGCAACCGCTGCTGCGCCTGGTGATGCTGGCCGAAAGTGACAACCCCCCCGAACCGGGAGCTCGCAGGGCCCCACAGATTGTTGGCTCGGCTTGTCGAATCACAGCCCGCGATTCGCCGTGAGGCTGCAAGGCATCCACACCCAGGCGTCGCTCAGGGGGTGTTGCCGCCGCTAGGCGCCCAAGCAGCGGCCTCTCCACATTTTTTTTCAACAGCACTTCTGACCCAAGGAGCACAGGGTCCCTCGTGGTACGGTCACTCCAGAGAAACAATGAGGAACCAACCCACATCAGAGCAGAGCAGCAGAGGCTGGCTTCCAGAAGGCAGCTATGCCGAACGTGCCCTCACCACCCACCACGTCCCACATCAGAGCTCTAGTTCCTCAACCTCCATGCCGCAGGCCAGGCAAGTCTTGACAGTCATCCCATGCTCGTTCTCGACCGTCCGGCCCCATTCGTGCACATGCTTCCCGCTGCCGCCAATTGCGTCTCCGAATTTTGTCGCTTTTCCTGTTCCTCCTCCACCCCCGCCGGCGCTGGCTCCCGCCTTTGCGTTGTTCCGACGAAAGGCGTCCGTCCTGGTCTTGCGCTTCAGGTCTAGCAGCTTCTCCTTGAACTTGGCCTCCTTGCGCTTCTTCTTGTCCGCCTCACGCTTCTCGAACTCGGCATCCAGCGCCTCGGAAGAGCCCCACTTGTGCTTGAAGGCGTACTCCTCGACTTGGTACCGTAAAAAGAGCATCATGTCGTGCCAGTGCGACTTGTGCGGGTTTGGTTTCGACAGGTGCGGGAGGAGTTCGGCATCCTTGAGCTCGGCTGCGGTATCTTGGGTTAGCCGCTGCGGGGGTGGCAGTGCCCTGGACCGAGCAAGATGTGTGTGTACGTACGATCTGTCAACAGATAATCCTCCTTGCACTCCGTCTTGGTGAGTAGGCTGTACTTCTCAGGATACTTCTCCTTGCAGGTGTTGCACACCGCGCAGCCAAACACCTCCTCCCACACAAAGTCTATCTCGACGGTGCGGCATTCTCGGCACCGCTTCCTGGTCTTCTCGTCGGCAAGGACGCTGAGCGAAGGCTCAAACGGCCCCGCCTTGTTCCGTTGCAGCTTCCTGATTAACTGCATTCGCTCCCACTCGGCCGCGGTCATGTGTGCCGGCTTTTGCTCAGACCCGGCCGGGCCAGACGAGGCCCCGGCCGACATGCTTTGGTTCCATGGGTCATCCTCCGTGCTCAAAAATCCGCCCTTGGTGTCGGTCATGGCACTGAAATTGTAGTCGACGTATTTTGTGAACTTGCGCGAAAGGGGGAGCAGATCACCGCCCCCTGTGCCGCCATCGCTGGGGGGCGCTGCGCGGGCATCGCGGTTCGTTGCGGGTACTTCAGCTCGTGATATGGCCGTGTGTGGCCGCTTCTTCCCCGGTTGTGCGGCCTGGGGGTCGTTAGAGGCGACGGGGGCGGGGGCTGTTCGCGATTCGGGCAACGCGGTGGCGGATCGGTGTCGGGCGTCGCGCTGGTCTCGGATGGCTTTGGCACGCAGCCGCGACTCTTCCTGTCGTCGAACGGGTCAGCTGGAGTCGCAACCCAGAAGCCAGACGGAGACTCACAATGCGGCGAGTGATATCCGGGGTGGGTGGAGACGGCGGTTGTCTCGAGACTGGGGTTGCTCTCGGTGGGGTGTCTTGTTGGTTCATCGTGGGGAGCTGACTGAGGTCGCTCCGAGAAGCTTGGATTGGGTCTGCGAAGGGGACCGACCTGTGCTGCTAGATCCCGAGCAAAATCGCCGCCGATGCTTGGTTGAGAGCAGGGCGCAGAAAGCTGCTCCCGAGGACGCCGGATTTAGTGCTTGCACAGTCGCAGTGGTTTGTGGTTGCAGAGGATCTTCGACCCCCACCATTGTTCTGCGCTGCGGTTGCCACCGGGCTGAGCGGGTGGTGGGAATCAGGGAGCGACTCCTCAAGCGGCAGCCAGGCTGTAGGCGTAATCAGCACCAAGCACACCGCAACACACACACACCCCCGTCTCGCAAACATCCATTTTCCCGGATGCCGTACCGACCAGATTATTGGGGTTCACGTCCGGCATTAGTTTACAGATCGAATGGGTTGAGAGGCATTCCCACCCCGGACAACCAGGCAGGGCTGCAAATGATTGATTAGGTACTTTGTTGTCGCTGCCAGGACCTGAAATCGCGCCTTCACGCCCGTCTATAACCGTGTCATGATTCCTGTAACCCTGCGTCGTATTGTACAAGACCTCGGCCGAATATCCACACGGCCAACTACCGCGGTGTCACAACCCGTTTACTCCTCCTTGACGCCCCCACGGCCAGCGCGCTCGGCCGCCTCGACCGCCTTCTTATCGGCCTGCGCGGGGCCGCTCTGGAGCCCGCTCATGAAGCCGGCAGCCGCCTTGAAGGGCCTCTTCAGGTCCCCAGCCGCCGGCTGGCCCCAGATGTGAATCTTGGCCAGGTTCGACTCGAGAGCGCCCTTGAGAGGGATGATGCTCTGGATAAGGAGGGGGTTGGTGTACTTGAAGTAGATGTGCATGACGCCCATCATGAGCACGCCCATGCCCTGCGAGCGCATGAGGTTCTTGAGCTGGCCGACATCGTAGGCGTGGACGGTCGTCGTGACGAGCTTTCCTTCCTCGCTGGAGCCCATCGGCGCCGGCTCGACGTACTTGAGCGTGGTCATGTCTGGCGGGAGATGCGGTTAGCTCCTCAATCTGGCGGTCCATGTGCACTCCATTCCGGTTGTAAACGCACCCTTCTTCTTGTCGATGGCGGTCTTGATGTAGAGGTTGATGCCCAGGATGATGAGGTTGCTGGCGATGTAGAGGGCGCGGCAAATATTGAGCACGTTCGGATCCTCGAACGGTATCTTCTTCGCGACCTGCATCATCCCGAGGATGATGACCAGGTTCGTTCTGTGCCACGAACAGCGTTAGCACCATGCCGCGGCTTCGCTGGGTCGCGTCCAGCCTCAGATCGCGTGTCCTTACATCTGGGGGCTGAGGCCGGCCATTGTGGTTGCGCGACGAGATGTGTTATGGCAGCGGGGGCGAGGGGTTTGATGCGGTTCCGTTGGGAGTTGTCCAGCGACGTGCGCGACTGCTCTGCGGGTGGGAGGTTCAGGGGGCGCAATCCCGAGAGATTTTACTGTCTGCTGAAGACGTCCCCACAACGGGCCACGGCCAAATCTGATGAGGCAACTCGAAGTTCAAGGCGCCATCCGCTCGGCTCCACTCCTGCCAAACCCCTGTTTGGCCTGCCAGGCGCCGGCGTTGTTGTTGTTCCGTCCATGGCTGCTTGGCGACCAGGAACCCCCCGACCAGCAAGCTCGCTGACTGGCGCAGCACTGGCC
>Ga0247824_10002023_pt1 | contig 11326 bp, 18 predicted proteins | sample 13C_PalmiticAcid_FD_194412 | JGI IMG/M metagenome (GOLD analysis project Ga0247824, IMG submission 194412) | Soil microbial communities from agricultural site in Penn Yan, New York, United States - 13C_PalmiticAcid_Day48 | ecosystem: Environmental > Terrestrial > Soil > Agricultural land...
CCCCTCTTCACACGCCCTTCTTCACACGTCTCACTCTTCTTCGCACGTCTCGCTCTTCTTCACACGTCTCTCCCATCCCGAAGCCTTCTCCTCCTTCCCACATGTATGATCCTGGCATTGAAGGGTGAAGCGAGAGTGTTGCAACGGTTGTCTGTCTTGTTTGCCACTCACCATAGCTTTCATTTTATTAGTCTCAGCCCTTGCCTCCCCATGCCGCTCTTTCCAGCTGCAGAGCCTGGTACTACAAGCCTACTGAAAGCGAGCCCCACAGGCAAAGTTCGAGTTGTGCACGCAAAGATATGGTCGCCCTTCCTTGCCCTGTTCCGGCACATGTACCCTGACCCGCATTTTTGTCTTCCTAGAACGACAAGGTCGACAAGAACGACAAGGTCGACAAGAACGACAAGAACATCTAGGCACCCAAAGAAACAGGAAAACAAGAGCATTGCACCACCATCATCATCACGCCTTGGGCAAGAACATTGTGCAGGATCGCAGAGAGTTACTAGACCACCGCCCCAGTCGTACCTCAGAGTAGTTTTACCAATAAAAACTGCTCCTTGAACATAATTTCTGAATTGAGAGGGACCTGTGTCTTGCTTGCAGAGTCTGGTGGGTGTCCAGTTTGTGGTGTCCAGTTCCGGTGATGTTTGCTTTGCATTCTTTCCTTCCTTCCATCTTTCTTTCTTTCCTTCTTGCACATTCCTTCCTTCCATCCTCGTTAGTTCACTCTCTAACGGCTACTGAGATGTGCTGCGAGGGTGTGTGTGTTGAACGTATTCGGGAGAGGCCGCGAGGACGACCATCAAATTGAGTGTATGCCTGGTGCGAGGATGGAAGAGATACCTTGACCCTTTCCATCCATTCAATACTCTGATTGAATGGCGTCCAAGAAGACCGACAAAATGAACGCGTACTTCACAGTCCACGATCGACCTGAAGGATGATTTGCACAGAATGCAAGGTGCGACTTTCCAGCACGGGCGTCTCTGCCGCCAGTCTTTATGAAAGTTTGTTTTTCTACAAGCTGGGATGGATCTCCATAAGCATTTCATTGGCTCTAGCCATCAGCTCCACAACGACACACTCCCCCATTCTTCCTTGACGTCTGCTGCCGTCCGCCATTTCGATCAGCTTCTGCAACGAGGGCACTGCATAGGATTTCCATCCGGGTACACCACACAAATTGGGTGATCCTGGAGAGAGCACCGTGATATGGGCGTAGTTCTGCAAGGACACCACAACTAGTATGCCCAACATGGAGTCCAGCGTCTTGTACCGTGCACTAGCCATCAGGATCCTGGTATGTGCCTCCAGGGATATGGGCAATGCCAGTTGCTGGATGTTCAGATGGATCGGTAGGAATGTGGCAAGTGAAAAGTAATCAAGATCGCTGTCAAGTATCATTGCGCTGGATGCATACAAGGGCCGAACTTGACGTGAAGGGTGTAACAATACAGGGTGGACAGGGATTGAGTCAGCTTGACAAACGGCTTCTGATGCAACGAGGAGCTGTAACTGAGCTAGTGAATCGATTGCGTGAGATACGCAAAAAGTTCGCCGTGATGACTTCTGTCGTATCCAAAGTTCCGTCCGAAAATGTTGTGGAGGAATCCGATATGACGGTCAGCGAGATGGCAGGCAAGTCGCAACAGCAGGCTGAACAAGTGAAAGACCCGCTACTCCATAGCATACTATCTGGTTTCGTTAAGGGCATCAATGGGCACAAAACACAAGGGATCAGTTGGTATGCAATACACACAGACATTGACAAATTCACAGCCTTTAATGAAATCGATCCACGAGACCGCCATGTGGATGCTCCATCTATGTAAGGATCGTGCCTCTGCTTTCACCGGCGGCCACGCTCGTACTGTTGTGAAAACTTGGCCTTCACGTTCAACTCCTTGGCCGCGTTCAACACAAAGTGAGGATCTCTAAGAAACCCGCGAGCAACAGCGATCAAGTCGGCCTTCTCCTGCTTCAGTACCTCTTCCGCCTGTTGGCCGCCGGTGATGATACCCACGGCAGCGACCAATAATCCAGGGACCTCATTCTTGATACGTTCTGCAAATGGGACCTGGTAACCAGGGAAAGCCTTGATCCGCTGCTGTGCCACATTTCCGCCCGAGGACACATGGAACACATCCACGCCCGCTTCCTTTGCCCATTTTGCAATCTGGACTGTCTGCTCAATGTCCCACGATGGTCCGTCGACCACATCTTCCACCAGATCCGATGCCGAGACTCTCAAAGAAATGGGTTTCTCCTTGGGAAAGTTCTCTCGAACCTCCTTGATAATCTCCAATAGGATGCGAGCCCGGTTCTCGAGGGAGCCTCCATATTGGTCCGTGCGTTGGTTGGTGATGGGGGAGAGAAAGTTGTGAAGCAAGTATCCATGAGCGCCATGAATCTCGACCATATCCAATCCAGCCCTGGCAGCCCGTGCAGCTGCAGCACCAAATGCTTTGACAGTTTCATGGATCTCTTCAACAGAGAGCTCGCGAGGGGTGACAAAAGTCTTGTCCCACTTGAACGATTCACCACCTGATGGGGCAACGACATCATCGAGCCAGAATTCAGACTCTGGCGGCTGAGAATAGGGAGGGGGCATGGATGCCTATACGATGTTTTTTTTGGAGTCGAGGGAAGCAATGGAGGTGTTAGGTCATCCTGAGTGCAATGGAACGATGGGCGTTTGAGCACTGACCACAACCCTCAACCGTTACCTTGCGTCCTGCATGAGCCAACTGAATCCCCATTTTTGATCCTTGTGCGTGGATAAAATCTGCAATCTCCTTGAGCTTGTGAATGTGATCGTCAGACCATAGCCCCGTATCCTGAGGGGTGATGCGGCCTCTACAATTGAAAACGAGGGTGGTGATTAGCATATCAACAGATCATTGCGATCATCACAGGAAAGGAGGAATGAATGGGAAACAGAGACGGACCGTGGCTGGACAGCAGTGGCTTCTGCGATAACAAGACCCGCACCGTGGATCGCAAACGAGCCAAGGTGGGCGACATGGAAGGTGGTCATGAACCCATCCTGAGCAGAGTACATGCACATTGGTGCGACGATCACTCTGTTGGCGATCGTCATATCCTTGATTGTGAGTGGTTGAAAAAGCAGTGGGATCTCGTCTGCACCAGGCTTGGAGGCGTCGATGGGTCCAAGATAGGCACCGGGGGCGGTAGGTTGTTTGACGAAAAAGCGCTCCTGTGGGTAGCCCACGAGCTGCTCTTTATCATAGGTGGTGGGCGAAGCCATTTTGGTGCTGGAGGTGAATGTTCGTGTGAGGGAGGACGCGACGTGGAGGGGCCGTGTGGGAAGAGTCGGTGCTGAGAGTGGAGAGTGAAACGAAGAGACAAGGGAAGATCGGAGCAGGCGCGAGCCGTTTTTATACACGAGCAGGCGAGAGGTGAATGTCATGAGCAGGGAAGGAGTGATGGAGTGATGACAAAGAGAGTGATCGGTCGTGAAGGTTTTGTTTTGGGAAATCCGTTTTGGAAGTTTATCCGCTCTGCATGCTTGTTGTTTTACTTGAAAAGGGCGCTACGGTAGTACTTGAGCTCATCGATGGATTCTTTGATATCATCCAACGCTCTGTGGGCGCCCTTCTTCCGAGGTGCGTTTTGAAATTCCTGCGGATACCACCTTCGACTGAGCTCCTTGACCGTTGACACGTCGATGATCCGGTAGTGCAGATGGTCGACAATGGGCCGCATCTCGCGTTCCAGAAACACCTTGTCTGCATGCACACTGTTGCCTGCAAGGATGCCGCTCCGTGGCTCGGGAATGTGCTGCTGGATGAATTGAAGCACCTGGTCACAGGCTTGCTGGGTCGAGATCGTGGAGGCAAGAACCGCCGCTGTGAGTCCCGACTGGATGTTTGTTATCCCCAAGCACGCAATTTGATCAAGAAGCAGTTAGCCCTTTTTTTTTTGAACCTTGCATCGACGAGTGCTCAAATTTGGAATAGACTGGCCTTACCGCCCCATGGTGCGCAATGCACCATTCGTTCATTCCGTCCATGACCTCTTTCGGCTGATGAATAATCAAGTTTGGACCCTGGCGGCTTGAAATTGTCAGCAACTGCAAACCATCATGGACAGATCAAGACGCGGCATAGATGGGTCAAGCTAGTACCTCTGCAGTAATGTTCAGATCCTCATCCGTGATAATAACGGCTATCTCAATAAGCTTGTCCGTAGCTTCGAGACCCGTCATCTCACAATCAATCCACACCAGTGAAGGAGCCATGGTCTTATTCCTAACAAACGTACATAGGTAAACTGGGTCAGAACTACAAACACCGCGCATAGAACTCGAATTCCGTTCCACTCCTCACACTCATTCTGCTTCCTCATTAACTGATGAGAGTCGATGCATAGGGTCCGCCCAAGGTTCTTCTTACCTGTGAGAAAAAGTGAAGAAGCTCCGAGAGCACCAACGAGTCACTCGTGGAGGACAAACACAGTGGCTGGGTTGAGATCACATTTTTGCTCCATTTGCGTCAACGGTTGACACTCTACACTACTCCACTACCATGTCCGAGTGTCAACTGCGGACACAGCCAGTACACCTAACGACGCCAGTGACGGCGCTGGCGTACCACGACCATGAGATCCTGCTCTCTGGCCAAGGACCATATCTCAAAGTCATGCGTATCTCTACCTCGGAGACATTGAGCTGCATACATCTTGGTGGTGACTGGAAGGTCCATCGGATAGTGTTGGGTACGCTTACCTGTCCACACAACTAGAAAAACCTTGCCCATCTTTCCGCGAATCGAACCCTCATCAGATCTTCTTTCTCGATAGCCAATATTCAGAGGATAAGCGATACCACGGAATCCAGACTCTTCTTGGCTTTCGGAGCAAAGAGTCTAAGGGTCATGCGATTGACAGTTACCCGACCAGGGGGGAAAGCTCAACCTACAGCGTACTTTCAGCATCTATGGAATGTACCTCATATGAAAGACTGGATCTTGGATGTACAGTGGCTCTGGGCACAGTCGGATCTTCCAGGCGAGGTACGAGATCATGGAAAAGCTTGCAACACATGATGGATGCATACGGATACCAGCACCGACCGTTAACATGTTGCTTATAGTATCCGTGTGTACGATCCGGGTTACAATCGGCTATTTCAGCCCCACCAACATCCATTGCCGTAGGCTATGCCCATAATTTTGTTGAAATCTATGAACTGCCGCAGAACCCATTCGACATTCCACACCAGGAGAACGACTTGTTGCAGCAGGATAGCCTTGGCGGATTTCGACTTTTGTATTCTATCCGATCCCAGGAGAATTGTACACTCTTCTGCGGCAGATTCCACAACAACACTCTTCAGGATCTGTGGTTCGCCAGCGGCACAGTCTTTTGTCAAGCTTTGCTTTGGAAAGTTCATCACGAAGGTTTCACTGAGGCACCCGTGGAGACGAGCCTAGTTGGACATGAAGGCATTCTATTCGGTATTCGCTGGAGCGAGGATGGCAAAGCTGTGTGCACTGTGAGCGATGATCGGACGATTCGTGTTTGGGACATCAGAAATCCATCCAAGATGTATGTTGGAAACCATTGCTGCTCGTATCTCTGAAAGTGTTAGAAGACTCATTCTGACTCACACTTTGATTTGATCTTTCTCGCTGCCGCAGCACACATTCAACTCACTTTGGACATACCGCTAGAGTTTGGGATTGCCAAATCGTTGGCCAGTATCTTGTATCTGTATCGGAGGACGCTTCATGTCGTGTCTGGAGAAATCCACTACTGACCAACTTGAATGATGTGGACGATATGTCGGATTGTTTGGCTTGCTGGGAGGGTCACGAAGGCAAGAGCGCTTGGAGCGTCGCTATCTCGAGTCATGGCGTTGTCGCAACTGGTGGAGGCGACGGAGGCATTCACCTATGGAGACTGGATAGCATCATTGACGGAACAACAGGTTCGATCTGCGCGGCAATTCAAACGTTGCACACAGGATGCACAGGATTTCGTCAAGACTTGAAGAGCTAACTCTGTCTATTTCATATTCTCAAAACTTAGATGCCGACCAGAATACGAGAGACATCGATCTTCCTGACATTTCGACGTACTATCCCGATGCCCCAGCCAACGAAAAGGAGTTTATACGCGACTACGTTATCACCTCAAGGACGCAGTCAGTTTATGGAACGCACACTGGATATATATTGGCGCGCAATGACGACAACAACACATGGCGCACCCTACACAACTCGTCTTTACTCAAAAACTATGTCAGCCTTGAAGCTTCACCGTGTGGTAGAGTCGTCGTTGCGGGCAGTTTGACGGGAAATTTAATCATCGTGAGCGTGCAAGGCGAATTCCCGCCCCTGTTGATGGACACGCTTGGAGGAATCAAGGTCCAGTTTGTCTTTGTGCTTAATGGTACAGGAACCGACGACTTTGTGATTGTGGTCTTTAGGGCCAATTGCACTGTCGGTGTGTTCCGCCTAAAGGTTTCAACAGCGACCTCAGAGGCGACTTGTAAACATGTGTGCGACTTGAGACTGCCCAAGAACAACAAGGCGGTACACGCAGCATGCTTTACTTCACAGTACAACTTGGCGATGCTTGGAACGAGGGATGGCACGGTCTTGGTGTACAATCTGGACAGTATTGCGGGAAGCACAAAGGGACCCACGATCTTGGACAACATCATACAGCTAGAGCGGTGCCATGGAAACGATTCTGTTTCCAGTATTCTGGTACTCACTGAGCCAGGAGAAGGATACGAAGGCAAGGATCGAATCAATGTTTACACCACAGGGCGAGATGGCAGCTGGGCAAAATATCGCTTTTTGGGATTGCCTGGAAGCGAAGTGGTGGGGGCTAGGTCCGATTCCAATAATGGAGAGGATTTGGACGATGAGTATGGAAGTGAGGGCGAGGACGACACAGTTGAAGCATCAGGTGTTGAGAGTGATCAAAACGGCACTCGAGGATCCACGCCTGATTTACGAGAGAGCGGCACTGAGATTGTGTTACAGAAGATCTTCAGGTCAAAGATCACCAAAGGATGGTTGGAGCAGATCTTCATCATGGACGGAGAACTACTGCTTCTCGGATTCTTCAACAAGAAACTGTTTGTCTACAATGAGTCAAAGCACTTTGAGGTCAGTCATTCTTTGCTTTTACTGTCATACGAGGTTCTGCCTGGAGGCTGGATACTGAATTCCGTCAAACGCGTCTCTCTTTAGATCTTTTCTATGCACAGCGGAGCCGCTAATCGCCGCCGCTGGCGATTCCTTACCAACAACGCGAGGTTGGAACACACAAGGCTCATGTTCTACAGTGGATACAAGGTAGTCATCAGACCTCTGTCTCACGTTAGCAGGCGCGACTTTTTCCTATCTTCGACGATACTTACTACCATCTCGTCTCTAGCTTTGTAGCTTCTCAAGAGAACTCACTGCAGGATCAGAGCTTTTCCAGAGTGCCAAACTTCAAAATAACTTTCATGGTCGTGAAGTACGCCAATTGAGATTTTTAACCAATGCTCAGCCTCTGGCCGACGGTGCACCAAGGCCTATCATTGTTGCCTCCGGAGGAGAAGATTGCCGTCTACGAATGTTCCAATGTACGATCGCATTCCATGATTTTTGGTGTCACAACTGATTTTACTCTATGCAGACGATGGAACTGACTTTGTCTGCTGAATCTAGATATCCCTTACAAAACCAAGAACTCGTGTACAGCATTGCGACCTCTATGCAATCTCAAGCCTCACTTAGGTGCAGCCATTCGCTGTATGGAGTGGAGCAACACCGACACACCTCACATGTACCTGCTCTTCACAGGTGGAGCCATCGAGTCGATGCGGGCTTGGCAGGTCACTTTGAGTATCCCCAATAGTTATCGAGTGGAGACTATTGAAGACCACACTGGAAAGCAAGTTCCGGAGCATACGCCGTTATCTCTTGGATGTTTTGAACTGGCGCAATGTCCGCATGCCAGCGAAAACCTTGAAACCAGAATCATGGACTTTTCTGTTTTCCGCATTGAAGCTAGCCCGCGGAAGCACTTTATCATGACAGTGTATTCCGATTCAACGATCCGTGTATGGTTGTTCGACGAAGAGACAAACAGTTTCGTTCTGGCCATTGAAAAGGACCACCACAACAAGTGTATCCTGCAGGTCTCTCACGTCAGGCAGGACGAGGGTATCGTGATGTTCACAGCCGCAACGGATGGAAAGATTGCTATCTGGGATATCACCTCCGCCCTGGACACTTTCCTCATAAAGTACGCTGCGGTTGACGTCAAACCAGTGCAACCTCACAGCCCTTCCTCAGGAAAGAACAGAAGAAAAGTTCGAAGAGACTATGTCCAGGGACTTGGTGACCCTATTGGCGAAGTGTTGGCACACATGTCAGGGGTCAACAGCCTTCACACTCAGAACCTGGGTGAAGAGGGCATTCTCGTCGTTTCTGGGGGCGATGATAATGCGCTGGCCGTTGCTTTGGTCAAAGCCGATTGGGATTCGGAACATCGAGTCATACGATTGAAGTCAGCCAACATTATTGCTAAAGACAAGGACGCGCATAGCTCTGCTATCCAAGGTAAGACGTTGTACACATTGATGTGGTGATGGCGCATGCGAGGTCTATGACTCACCAAATCGCCCTCTCTCTCGTTAGCGGTAACCATGATGAACGCCTCCGAGATTGTTACGACGAGCCAGGACCAAATGGTGTCTTTGTGGCGGCTACATCGATCCGGGACTGGAGAGGCTGGTATTGTCAAGCTAGAGTCGCAGTTTGTGCATGTCCCTGATCCTTCAACTATGGATATTATCACCCATGGTGCTCGTTGTAGTGTAGCCATTGCCGGCATTGGTGTTCAGATTTTTGACATCCAAACGAAAAGTTGAACAGCAGCGCCACCAACCTTGGGCGCGGCTCCAACCACGCCCCTCAAGCAATAAATGTTATTGTTCTGCTCTGTACACTCATTAAAAGCTACAGCTTTTCAACTTTCTCTCTCCCTCGACTACACCCTTGGAATCTTGCCGCAGAAGGAATGCCACCAAAGAAGAGACCCGCTGAAGAAGGCGGCAACGGCGATGACCCAAGAAAACGCACCACTCCTGCCACTGCAGCAACGCCCGCAAAGTCTGTCATTGCTTCCACCTCGGGTGCGCTTGGTGCGGCAAAGCCCGTTGTAAAACCTGCACCTTCTGTCACACCAAAGGCAGGGCCTGTTCGTGCACCACCTAAACCAGCTATTCGGAAAGTTGGCCCTGCACTTGCCAATCGTGTCAAACTCCCTGCGCCCCCAGTCAGCACTGTCAAGAGGGAGGCTCCTCCACCTGTTGTCACCAAAAACACACTTGTGTGGTTCAGGAATGATCTTCGACTCTACGACAACAAGGCGTTGCACGCAGCTTCACTGAGGGCTAAGATCGGGGATAAGAGGAATGTCGTTGGTCTGTTTATCATCACAGAGAAAGAGTGGGAGGATCACAACGAGGCGCCTGTCAAGGTCGATTTCTGGATGAGGAACCTGGCAGTATTGAAGGAGTCTCTAGGCAAGCTCAACATCCCACTGCTGATCAAGAAAGCAACGTCTAAACCGGATGTGGTCAAGGTTGTAGAATCTGTGGTCAAGGAACTGGATATCAGCCACGTCTTTTGGAACACAGAGTACATGGTTGACGAGAAGACCCGGGACACTGATGTCAAGAACACTCTCACAAAGTTGCCTGGAGTCCATGTCGAGGAACTGGAAGATCAGTGCGTGATCCCGCCCAAGGAGTTGATGAGCAAGGTAGGCGTGGTTATGTTGATGACACAGCATGCTTCAATGTCCATGTTTATTCGTTTCAAAGATGGCTGATCTCGGCTTTTTCTAGACAGGGCATGCATTTGAAGATTTTCGGTCCTTCCACACAGCTTGGTGTAACACTGTGGAAATCAACTCGCACTATCTTGAGCTCTTGCCAGTTCCTGAAGCAAACCCACCAGAAGCAAAACAAACCTACGCAGAGCATCTGAGTGCTGCCGTCATTTCTTCCCACCCTCATTCACTGGATCGAGGAGAGATCGAAAAGCTCTACCCTGCAGGAGAGGAAGCAGCGCTTGAGAAGCTGAAGGAGTTTGTTATTTCAAAGCTAATGAAGTATGACAGGATTCGGGACAGTCCCCAGGAGCACAACGCCTTTCTCAGCCCATATCTCTCGAATGGCATTCTCTCGTTTCGCCAGTGTGTCGCCGCAGCCCGTGCAGCCAACAAAAACAAGATCCTTGTAGGAAACGAGGGAGTCCGCGCTTTTATCAAGGAGATTGCCTGGAAGGTACGGGAAGGGTTCTACATCATTTGGGGGAGGGTGGCACTCACATTGCGTTTTTGATGGTTGGTTATGGTATTAAGTCATTGCGGATTTTTGGATTGATGTCTCTCTTACAGGAGTTTTATCGTCATGTTCTCGTTTTCTTCCCAAGAGTTTGCATGGATCACGCTTTCAAACCTCACACAGAGAAAATCCGCTGGAGCAATGACGACCGCAGGTTTCAAATGTGGTGCCAGGGCAAGACTGGGTATCCACTTATTGACGCTGGTATGTGTGTCGATCTCCAACGTTGAAATGTAGCAAGGGGGAGTTTGCATTGTTTTTCCCACAGTGTTATATACTGATTCTGGATGGCATCTTACTGGATTAGGCATGAGGCAGCTCAAGGCTACAGGATTTATGCACGCCAAAGTTCGGGTTTACGTTGCATGCTTTCTCATCAAGGATTTGCTGATCAACTGGCAGAAAGGAGAGGCGTACTTTATGAAGAATCTCATTGATGGCGATTTCGCTTCCAACAATGGAGGCTGGCAATGGGTATGTTGTTCATGTTCGTCGTCCAACAACCGAGTCAGTTACTCGGGCTTGATTTGATCCAGGAACGGCCACTCATGTAAAGGTTTTTTTTGGTTGCCCTTCAAACAGTGTGCCTCGACTGGTGTAGAGGCCCAGCCGTACTTTCGAAGCTTCAACCCTATTCAAGAGTCGCAAAGGTTTGATCCTGAAGGCCACTATATCCGTCAATGGGTTCCTGAGCTGAACAATCTTACTGGCAAGCAAGTTCATGATCCGTATCACACTCTGCATGGAAAGGAGTTTGGAAAGCTGGCGTAAGTGACTCCTTGAACACTGCTTTGAGGCAAAGCCCAATGCCCAATGGTGTGCGAAACGGCCTTGTAACACTTTTTTTTTTTTTTTTTTTTTTTTTTTCTACCATCGATTGATAGCTACCCCAAACCCATTGTGGATCACACAGAGGCCAAAAAGAAGTTCGTGGACGAGTAC